>Ga0247831_1005834_pt1 | contig 15040 bp, 15 predicted proteins | sample LaCruzMarch2015__9_FD_192406 | JGI IMG/M metagenome (GOLD analysis project Ga0247831, IMG submission 192406) | Freshwater microbial communities from meromictic Lake La Cruz, Castile-La Mancha, Spain - LaCruzMarch2015_1m | ecosystem: Environmental > Aquatic > Freshwater > Lake | place: Spain... | reverse complement strand
CCGCAGGTCTGCCGCCTCAGGCCTCTGGCGTTGTTGCTCGCACCCCCCGGACAGGCAGTCCGGGGGGCACTCACGCCTAGCCTGAAGACCTGCTTCGTCAGCCCCTAGTCCCCGCCCAACTGCCGGATTTAGGATAATTTCATCCATGGCCTCACTTGCTCCCCGCATTGCCGTTTACTCTGGAACGTTTGACCCCTACACCCTGGGGCACGCCGACGTGGTCGCGCGAGCCGCCGGCTTGTTTGACGAACTGGTGGTGGCCGTGGCGGTGGCGCACCACAAGAAAACCTTGTTCAGCCTGGCCCAGCGCGTGAGCCAAGTGCAGGCCGCCGTGGTGGGCCTGGGCCGCGTCAAGGTGCTGCCTTTTGAGGGGCTGATCATGGACTTTTGCGCAGCCCACGGCGCTACGGTCGTGGTGCGTGGCGTGCGCAACCTCACGGACTTTGATTACGAGTCACAAATGGCCGCCATGAACCGCAAACTGCGTCCCCAGGTGGACACTGTGTTCTTGTTGCCCGACGCCCAGGTGCAGTGCATCAGCAGCACCTTGGTGCGAGAAATCAGCAAGCTGGGCGGTAACGTGACTCAGATGGTCAGCCCAGCGATTGCCCGCGAGCTGCTGGCCGCCCATGCACCCGCCGCATAAAGGGAGTTGCGCCATGGCCTTGATGATCACCGACGAATGCATCAACTGCGATGTCTGCGAGCCCGAGTGCCCGAATGAGGCTATTTTTTTAGGGCCAGAAATCTACCAAATTGAGGCCAGCAAGTGCACCGAATGCGTGGGCCACTTTGACGAGCCTCAATGCGTGCAAGTCTGCCCAGTGTCTTGCATTCCTGTGTGCCCCGATCATGTGGAAAGCCGCGACCAGCTCATGCACAAGTACACCCGGCTGCAAAGCCTGGCGGGCTTGGCCACGCGGGTGGACAAGCCAGTTCAGTCTTGAGCGCTTGAGCCTGAGCCTTGCCTGGGTTTAAACGCTGGGCGGCACTGGTTCCGAAGTGTCTTCTGGTGGGTTCGCCGCTGTACCTTTAAGCGCCTCCGGAGCTTTTCTTGGCGGCTTGGGTCGAGGCGCTGCAGCCGTGTGTATGCGCTGCGTGGCCGTCTCCATCTCGCCCACCAAAAGCAAAGGCAGGGCCTGTATGCTGCGCGCCACCGCCTCCTCCATGGCTGTGCGCTGCTCTGGGCTGGGTTTGCCCAGCACCCAGCTGGAGACCTCAGACTTCACGCCTGGATGGCCTATGCCTATGCGCAGCCGCCAGTAGTCGCCCGTGCCAAGTTGCGCGTGGATGTCGCGCAGCCCGTTTTGGCCCGCATGGCCGCCGCCAAACTTGAGCTTGACCTGCCCGGGCGGCAGATCCAACTCGTCGTGAGCCACCAAAATCTCGGCCGGCTGGATTTTGAAAAACCGCGCCAGCGCCGCCACCGACTTGCCTGAGAGGTTCATGAAGGTCTGCGGCTTGAGCAGCCACACGGTTTGCCCGCGCACTTGACCACGGGCCACTTGGCCGTGGTAGCCCTTGTCCATGGCCAACGAAAGCTTGAGTTCGCATGCGGCCGCTTCGACCCACCCAAAGCCCGCGTTGTGGCGCGTGGCCTCGTACTCGCTGCCCGGGTTGCCCAGGCCGACAAGAAGTTTGATCATGTGTAGATTGTCGAGGATGAGGGGCCCAAGAAAAAGGCCCATGCCTCTTACGAGGGCATGGGCCTGTGTGCAGCGGCGGAAGAATTACTTCTTCTTGCCTTTGCCCTTGGCGTCCGCAGCGGGAGCCGCCACTGGCGCGACTTCTACTTCTTCCTCGATCACGGCGACAGATGCCAACACAGGGTTGGCCTGGCCTTTGACCACGAACTTCACGCCTTTGGGCAGCGTGATGTCGTTGACGTGCAGCGAGCTGCCTTTTTTCATCTCGCTCAAGTCCACCGCAATGAACTCAGGGATGTCGGCGGGAAAGCAGGTCACGGTCAGCTCATTGACGACGTGGTTGACCAGGCATTTCTCGGCCTTGACAGCGGGCGAGTTCTCTTCACCGCTGAAGTGCAGCGGTACCTTCACGGTCATGCGGGTGGTGGCGTCCACGCGCTGAAAGTCCACGTGCTGGACTTGCTGGCGGAAGGGGTGCATGGTCAGGTCACGCAGCAAGACTTTGTGCTCTTGGCCATTCAATTCCATATCGAGGATGGAGGAATGGAAGGCTTCTTTCTTGATGGCGTGGAACAGCGCGTTGTGGTCCAGCTCGATCAGAGCGGGCTCACCCGTGCCACCGTAAACGATACCGGGCGTGCGGCCCGAATTGCGCAGACGGCGGCTCGCACCCGTACCTTGCAGCTTGCGCTCAAAAGCGACGAATTTCATGGTTTTCTCCTGAAGAGGCGGACCGCGACCAGTCAGCGCCTCGTGACAACATGACAGCTTTTCAGCCGCCGGCAAAATGTTTTCGGGTCAGAACAAGTGGTCCTGGTCCGAGAACAAACTCATGACCGACTCTCCCTTGGAAATGCGCTGAATGGTTTCTGCAAACAGCGGGGCCACAGAGAGTTGGCGAATCTTGCTGCACGCCTGGGCGGTGGCGTTCAGCGGAATGGTGTTGGTGATGACGATTTCGTCCAGGGCCTCGCCCTTGGACAAGCGCTCAATGGCCGGACCCGAAAACACCGGGTGCGTGCAGTAGGCGTAAACCTTGTTGGCGCCGCGCTCCTTGAGCACCTCGGCGGCTTTGAGCAAGGTGCCTGCGGTGTCGATCATGTCGTCCATGATCACGCAGTTGCGCCCCTCAATGTCGCCAATCACATGCATCACCTCAGACACATTGGCCTTGGGCCGGCGTTTGTCAATGATGGCCATGTCGCAGCCCAACTGCTTGGCCAGCGCCCGCGCCCGGACCACGCCGCCCACGTCGGGGCTGACCACAATCAAATCGGTGTAGTTTTTTTGCCGCAAATCGCCCAGCAGCACAGGCGAGGCGTAAATATTGTCGACCGGGATGTCAAAAAAGCCCTGAATTTGGTCGGCATGCAAGTCCATGGTCAGCACGCGCGAGACGCCCACTGCTTGCAGCATGTTGGCCACCACCTTGGCCGTGATGGGCACTCGGGCAGAGCGCGGACGCCGGTCTTGGCGGGCGTAGCCAAAATAGGGGATGACAGCTGAAATGCGCTCGGCCGATGCGCGCTTGAGCGCGTCCACCATGATCAGTAATTCCATCAAGTTGTCGTTGGTCGGAGCACAGGTGGACTGCACCACAAACACGTCGCGGGCGCGCACGTTTTGCTGAATTTCGACGGTGACTTCACCGTCCGAAAAGCGGCCGACTTCAGCCGAACCCAAAATGGCGCCCAAATGGGTTGCAATTTCCAGGCCCAGGCTTGGATTGGCATTGCCAGTGAACACCAGAAAATCAGGTTGTGGAGCTTGCATGTCTGGGCGAAGTGAAACTCAATGATGACTCGACAAAAGGCCTTTGCCCGTGCGCTGCAGTGCAGCGTGCGCAGCAAAGGCCGTTGTGGGTTTGGCAGGGGAGGAAGGACTCGAACCCTCGCATGCCGGAATCAAAATCCGGTGCCTTGACCAACTTGGCTACTCCCCTACACAGGACGCCCGCTGCAAGCAACGGACGACCCTTTATTCATCGCCTAGAGAAATCATTGGTGAGTTTACCAACCCGCCAATGGATGCATGTCCAGGTTGCTGCACGGTCTGGCCTGCCAATGATCCGGCAAGCCGGAAAAGCAGGCGTTAGGCTCAGTTCCCGCAGAAAAATCCGCAGGTATGGGCGCAAACACCGCGCTGCCTGAGCCGGTCATTCGGCCCTGCATCCCCTGGGCAGACAAGCATTCAAGCGCTTGGCTGATGTCCGGGCAAAGTTGTTGGGCCACCGGCTGCAAATCGTTGCGGCCAAATTTAAAAATTTGGTCAGAACTATGTGCAGCAAAGCTCAGTATTGTAGCAGCTTCAGTATCGCGCTTGAGGCCTAGCGAGTTGAATATCGCGTGTGTAGACAAGCCTCTGGACGGCTTGATGACCCAAAAGCGGGCTGCCGGCAAAGTGATGGGGCTGAGCTGCTCGCCCACCCCTTCCACCCAGGCATGACCGCCAAAAAGGAAAAAAGGCACATCTGCGCCCAAGTTCAGCGCCAGTGCCCCAAGCTCGTCGGCAGGCAGCCGCACGCCCCAAAGGCGCTGCAGGGCCAACAAACTGCTGGCCGCATCAGACGAGCCGCCGCCCATGCCCGCCTCAGCGGGAATGTGCTTTTCCAAGTGAATGTGAGCGCCCAAGCGCGTGCCCGTGGCCGCTTGCAAGGCGCGTGCGGCACGCACACACAGGTCGTCGGCAGGAAGCTCAAGCAAGCCCGTGTCGGAGCGGCTGATCACGCCGTCGCTGCGCACCTCAAAGTGCAACTTGTCGCACCAGTCGATCAGCATAAAGACCGACTGCAGCAGGTGATAGCCGTCGGCGCGGCGGCCAGTGATGTGCAAAAAAAGGTTGAGCTTGGCCGGGGCAAGCACGTCGTAAAGGGCTTTCATGGCCAATCGGGTTCTGTCAAAGCAGAGGTCAAGGGTCCAGCTTTAAAGGTCAAGCAAAAGTCGCAACTCCACCAGGGGGCCGGGGCTTGCGCGGCGAGCGACCAGGCGGCCTTGGGCGCTGAGGGCCAGGTCTGCCTGCCAGCCTGGCGCTTCGGTGGGGATGCCGCGCAACCAATCAAACAGCGCTGCCAGCGGCAAAGTGGTGCCCGTGAGCTCGCGCAAAAGTTCATCAATGGAGTTAAAGCGGCGCTCTTGCGCGCCCGAGGCCAGCCATGCCTGGCCGGCGCTCCAGCGGGCTTGGGCCAAGGTGGTGCCCAGGGGCGTGATGAGCATTAACTCGCCCGCCTCGGCGCGGCCACTGAGCTCGAATCCAGCTGAAAAGGACTGTGCAGGCTCGCTGCGCACCGACAAGCTCAGCCTGCCGCTCCAGTGCTCAGGCGACCTGGGGCCGGGTGGCCTGCGGGGGGCGCAGCCCATCAACACAAGAGCCGTCGCCGTGGTGCCTAGCAGCAGGCTGCGGCGTGGCAAAGACATTGTCATGGAGGACATTCCCTAGACGCCAACAAGGCTCAAAGCTTGACCTGCAAGCGCTTGAGGGTTTCCAGCAGGGTTTCATTTTCGGCATTGAGTTGCAGCCCCTCGCGCCAAATGAGCAGTGCCCGCTCGCGCTGGCCCATGCTCCATAAAATTTCCCCAAAATGCGCGGCAATTTCGGCGTCTGGCCTGGCTTTGTAGGCGATCTCGATCACGCGCAAGGCATCTTGCCGGTTGCCCAGGCGAAATTCCACCCAGGCCAAGCTGTCTTGAATGAAAGGGTCCGCAGGCGCAAATTCCAAGGCCTTTTGGATGAGCTGCTTGGCCTCGGGCAGGCGCAGGCCTCGGTCGGCCAGGGAGTAGCCCAGGGCGTTGTAGGCGGCGTGGTAGTCGGGCTTGGTCTGAATCACGCGCCTGAGCAACTGCTCCATGACGTCCAGGCGGTTTATTTTTTCAGCCAGCATGGCCTGCTCATAGGCCAAGTCCACGTCGTCGGGTGTCGCGGCCAGCGCGGGTGCCAGCAAGTCGAAGGCGGCCGCGTACAGCTTGAACTCTCGCAGCAAGCCGGCTTCTGCCAGCAGCTTGCTGCGGGCATCGCCTGGCTCGCGCACGGGCAGCTTGCGAATGAGCTCGCGGGCCTCGTCCATCTTGCCTTGGCGGGCCAAGAGCGCGGCACGCCGGCTTTGGGTTTGCACCGCCAGTTCGCTGCTGCCTATCATGGCCAACCAGCGTTCAGCACCAGCGAGGTCGCCCTTTTTTTCTGCCAGTTGCGCCAGCATCAGGTGGGCCTGAGCTCGGCCCCGGTTGTTGGCCGCTTGCGGCGGGCTCAGCTCCAAATAGCGCTGGAGCGAGGCCTCGGCTTGGGCTTGACCCGGCATGTCCAGCTGCAAAGAGCCCAGCAGCAGCCAGCCTTCGGCCAGGTCCGCCTGCTCTCGGGTCAGCGACTCCAGCTGCGATTGGGCGTCGCGCAGGCGCTGCAAATCCATCAGGCTGCGGGCATAGGCCAGGCGCACCTGGGGTGCGGGTGCGGGGGTGCTGTCGAGGTATTTTTTAATGCGTTGCTCGGCCTGCGGACGGTTTTTGTCCATCAGGTCAACAGCCGTCAGCGCGGCGGGCACGTGCTGGGCATTGACTGCTTGCGCGCGCCCAATGGCGTCAAGTGCAGCAGGGAAGTCGGAGGCCCCCGCGCGCATTTGCGCCACGCTGGTCCAGGCCGAAGCGGCGGTTTTGGCATCGGCCAGTGCGTTGACCAGCGCTTGCTCCATCACTTGGGCGGCAAGCTTTTTATCGCTGGCTCGGCCAAACAGTGAAGGCAATGAGCCCAGCAGGCCGCCTCGCTCTGGCTCGGGCGTCAATTCAAACAAGGTCTTCAATGGCTCCTGAGCCTCGCCCAGGCGGTTCAAAGCCAGCAAAATCTGCAGCACATAACGGCTGGCTTCGGCCGAGCGGGGATGGGCTTGGCGCCAACTGCGGGCCACTTGCAGGGCGTTTTCACCGGCGCGAGCGCTCAGGGCCAGGTCGGTGGCCCGCTTGTAAATTTGCGTATCACCGCTCTTGCGGGCCGCGTCCTGCAGCAAGCTCACGGCAGAGCCCACGTCACCGTTGGCCGCGCTCATTTCTGCGACCAAGAGCTGGTAGATAAGCTGTGCGCTGGATGTGGCGTTGGCCCGCACTTCTTTGGTGGACAGGGGCGCTGCGGTCTGCGCCCAAAGAGCAGGCGTGCACAGTCCCAGACCGAGCAAGGCGCAGATCAGCGATTTCTTCATTGGCTCATGATAATGGATGGTTTTCTCAAACGGGTCAGCGCCAGCCTTGACCCATCTTGGTGTTGTTGCCTATTTACGAAGACTTTGCATGCCTGAACTCCCCGAAGTCGAGGTCACCCGACTCAGTTTTGCCAACCGCATCGCCGGGGCCCAGGTGCTGGGCGTGGGCCTGGGCAAGCCCTTGCGTTGGCCGCTGGGCTGCCCCCCTGACAGCCTGGTGGGCCGGCAGGTGCAGTCGGTGCGCAGGCGCGGCAAGTACCTGTTGATCGACCTGCAGCCCCAGGGCCTGCTGCTGATGCACTTGGGCATGTCGGGCAGCGTGGTGTTTGACCGCTATTTGCCGCCCGCGGGCAAGCACGACCACTTTGAGCTGCACACCAGCTTGGGCAGCTTGCGACTGAACGATCCTCGCCGTTTTGGCGCGGTGGTCTATGCCGAACACCAGTCCGACGCGGTGGCGCTCAAGCTGCTCTCGCGCCTGGGGGTAGAGCCTCTGGGCGAGGATTTTGTGCTGGCAGACTTTCAGCGCGCGCTCAAAGCCCGACACACGGCCATCAAGCAAGTGCTGCTGGCCGGCGAGGTGGTGGTGGGCGTGGGCAACATCTATGCGTCAGAGGCTTTGTTCATGGCCGGCATCCGGCCCACGCTGCGCGCCCACCTCATCAGCCGGGCGCGTGCGGCCAAGCTGCACGCGGCCATTCGGCAGGTGCTGGCCGAGGCGGTGCGCCAGGGCGGCAGCACCTTGCGGGATTTTTCCAACGCCTTGGGGGAAAGCGGCCACTTTCAGCTGAGCGCCCAGGTCTACAACCGGGCGGGCCTGCCTTGCCGGGTGTGCGAGGCCAGCATCAAGCGCTTGGTGCAGCAGCAGCGTTCCACCTACTACTGCCCGCAATGCCAGACGTTTTGAAGGCCGCCAACCCAGGCCTGGTCCAGGAATTTGCGCCGCGCCTGGTGCAGTGGCAGCGCGCGCACGGCCGCAGTCAATTGCCCTGGCAGCACACGCGCGATCCTTACCGCGTGTGGTTGTCTGAAATCATGCTGCAGCAAACCCAGGTCAGCACCGTGCTGGGCTATTACGCGCGGTTTTTAGAGCGCTTTCCCAGCGTGGCTGATTTGGCCGCCGCCCACCCCGACGAGGTGCTGGGCCTGTGGAGCGGCCTGGGCTACTACAGCCGGGCCCGCAACCTCCACCGCTGCGCGCAGGCGGTGGTGAGCGACCATGGCGGTGAGTTTCCCCGCAGCGCCCAAGCCCTGGCCAGTTTGCCGGGCATAGGCCCCTCGACAGCAGCTGCGGTGGCCTCGTTTTGCTTTGACGAGCGCGCTGCCATTTTGGACGGCAACGTCAAGCGCGTGCTCACGCGGGTGCTGGGCTTTGAGGACGACCTCTCCCGCAGCGCCACTGAAAAAGAGCTGCTGGCCTTGGCCCAGGAGCTGCTGCCCGCGCAGGGCCAGGACATGCCCGCCTATACCCAGGGCATCATGGATTTGGGCGCCACCGTGTGCCAGTCCAAAAAGCCGCTGTGCCTGTTGTGCCCCATGAACGCTTTGTGCGCGGCCCGAGCCCAGGGCCAGCCCGAGCGCTACCCGGTCAAAACCCGCAGGCTCAAGCGCTCCAGCCACAAGCTGTGGTTATTTTGGGCCGAGCGGGCGGACGGTCGTGTGTGGCTAGAACGCAGACCAGACCAAGGCATTTGGGGGGGGCTGTATTGCTTGCCGGTGTTTGACAGCGAAGAGGCGCTGGCGCAGCGCTTGACGCCGGCGCAGCTGAAAAAAGCCCAGGTGCTGCCGCCTTTTTTGCATGTGCTCACCCACCGAGACTTGCACCTGCACCCGGTGCGCGTGCCTTGGGCGCAAGCGGCTGTGCTGTCTGCAGGCGGGGACTGGTTCACACCAGCGCAATGGGGGGCTGCCGGCTTGCCCGCGCCTGTGCGCAAATTGCTGATGAGCGCCTGAAGTTCAGGCTTTGGTGTTCAAGGCGTCCAATTCGCGGTGCCTCTTGAGTGTGGGCCAACTCGCGCTGAAGGCCAGGGCCAGCGCCTCGACCAAGTACACCGAGCGGTGCTGCCCGCCCGTGCAACCGATGGCCACGGTGACATAGCTGCGGTGGTCGCGGGCCAAGGCGTCCAGCCAGCGCTTGATAAATCCCTCAATGCCCACCAACATGTCGGTCACTTCAGCGCTGCCTCGCAAGAAAGCGGCCACCGGCTCGTCTCGGCCGGTGAGCGATTTCAACTCGGGCTGGTAATGCGGGTTGGGCAGCATGCGCACGTCGAACACATAGTCCGCATTCATGGGCACGCCGCGCTTAAAAGCAAAGGATTCAAACACCAGCGTGAGTTGGTCGTTGGGCGCTGCAATCAAGGCTTTGACGCTGGCCTGCAATTGCGCCGGCCGGATCATGCTCGAATCCAGCACATGGGCATGCTCGCGCAACTCGCCCAGCAGCTCGCGTTCGAGCTCAATGGCGTCCACCAAGGCGCGGTGCTGGTCCGACAACTCCATGCGCGTCAGTGGGTGCAAGCGCCGGGTTTCAGAAAAGCGCCGCACCAAGGTTTCGGTGCTTGAATCGAGAAAAATAGGCGTGACCGAGATGCCTTGCTTGCGCAACTCAAGCAGTTGCTGCGGCACCAAGGGCAAAGAAGACGCGCTGCGCACGTCCATGGCAATGCCGACTTTTTTGGCGCCGTGGCGCTGCTCCAGCGCCACAAAGCTGCTCAGCAACCCCGGGGGCAGGTTGTCCACGCAGTAGTAACCAGCGTCTTCCAGCGCGTGCAAAGCCACGGACTTGCCAGAGCCCGACATGCCCGTGATCAGCACCATGTCCATGGAGGTGGTCGACTTGGTGTTCATGGTCCCAACATTTCCTTGGCATGGGCCAGCGTGGTGCTGGACAGGCGCTCGCCGCCCAGCATGCGGGCCACTTCGGCCACGCGCTGCTCGCCGTCCACCACATGCACGCCGCTGGCGGTGCGGCCACCCCGGCTGTGCTTGGCCACCACCCAATGCTGGTCAGCGCAGGCCGCCACTTGGGGCAAATGGGTCACGGCCATGACCTGGCGGTCCTGGCCCAGCTGCTTCATGAGGCGGCCCACGGTCTCGGCCACGGCGCCACCCACACCGGAGTCAACCTCGTCAAAAATCAGGGTTTGGGCCGTGCCCAGCTGGCTGGTGGTCACGGCAATGGCCAGCGCCATGCGGGAAAGCTCGCCGCCAGAGGCCACCTTGCCCACAGGCCGGGGCGTGGCGCCCGGGTGGCCTGCCACCAAAAACTGCACCTGCTCCAGCCCGTGCTGTTGGGGCTCGTCGAGTTTGTCCAACTGCACTTCAAACTGCCCCCCCTGCATGCCCAGGCCTTGCATGGCCTGGGTGATGGCTTTGGCCAGGGCCGGCGCGGCTTTGCTTCTGGCCTTGCTCAAGGCCTTGGCCTCGGCCATGAAGGCGCTGCGCGCGCTGGCCTCGGATTTTTCCAGGGCGGCCAAATCAGCCGCCGCATCGAGCTGCTGGAGCTCGGCCTTCCAGCCGCTCAGCAGCGCAGGCAAATCGGCAGGGCTGCGCTTGTAGCGCCTGGCCAAGCTCACCCATTGGCCCAGGCGCGCATCGAGCTCTTGCAGGCGCTGCGGTTCCAGCTCGGCGTGGCGGGCATAGGTGTGCAGCGAGTGCACGGCGTCTTCGGCCATGGCCAAGGCGCTGGAGAGCTCGTCCACCATGCTGGCAAAGCGCGGCTCAATGCTGGACTGAGGCTGCAGGGCCTGGATGGCGCGGCTGATCAAGGTGCAGGCGTTGTCGTCGGCGTCTTGCAAGGCATCCACCGCTGTTTGCACCGCATCGCGCAGGGCTTGGGCATGGGACAAGCGGCTGTGCTGGCTGTTGAGCTCGTCCCACTCCTCGTCGCCGGGCGCGAGTTTGTCGAGCTCACCGATCTGCCAGGCCAGTCGTTCTTGCTCGCGTGCCAGGCTATCTTGGGCCAGGTGAGCCTGCGCCAGGGCCCGGCCGGCCTCGCGCCAGCGCGCCCAGTGCCCGTACAAGGCGGCTGTCGACAGCCCGGCATAGGCATCGAGCAGGCCGCGCACCGCCTCGGGGCGGGTCAGGCTTTGCCAGGCGTGCTGGCCGTGGATGTCCACCAGTTGGTCGCCGAGTTCGCGCAGCTGCGTGACGGTGGCGGGGCTGCCATTGATCCAGGCCCGGCTTTTGCCTTGCGCATCAATGGTGCGTTTGAGCAGCAGCTCATCGCCCGCGTCCAAGCCAGCTTGCTCCAGCCATGTTTTCAGGGTCGGCGTGGCGTCAAAGCTGGCGCTGATCTCGCAGCGCTGGGCGCCTTCACGCACCACTGCCGCGTCAGCGCGTGCGCCCAGCGCCAGTTGCAAGGCATCGATCAAGATGGATTTGCCCGCCCCGGTCTCGCCCGTGAGCACGGTAAAGCCCGTGCTCAGCTCGAGCTCGAGTTCTTCGACGATGACGAAATCCCTGAGGTAAATGCTTTTAAGGCTCATGGCTTTGGCGGTGCCGGCGGTCGCGAGGGGCGGGTCAAGAGACAGTCAGAATCGTAACTGGACGGTGTGACACCTTCTCAGACACCGCCCTCGTTCCAGTGCATTTTTTTGCGCAGCGTGTCGAAGTAACTCCAGCGCTGGGGGTGCAAAAAGCGCGCCTGGTGCTCAGAGCGGGTCACCACAATGCGGTCGCCGTGCAGCAAGGTGGCCAGGGACTGCATGTCAAAGTTGGCGCTGGCATCGCGCCCGGCCACCACCTCAATGGCCACCTCGCCCCGGTCGGGCAGCACAATGGGCCGGTTGCTCAGGGTGTGCGGGGCAATCGGCACCAGCAACCAGCCCGCAATCGAGGGGTGCATGAGCGGCCCGCCCGCCGACAGGGCGTAGGCCGTCGAGCCCGTGGGCGTGGCAATGATCAGCCCGTCGGCCCGCTGGTTGGCCACAAAGCGGCCGTCCACCTCCACCCGCAGCTCCACCATGCCTGCCGTGGCCCCGCGGTTGACCACCACGTCATTGAGCGCCGTGGCCGAGAACACGCAGTGGCCGTCGCGCATCACGCGCGCCTGCATCATGGTTCTGTCTTCTGCGTCGTACATGCCGCGCAGCATGGGGCCCAGCGTGGCTTGAAAACCTTCAAAAGGAATGTCGGTGATAAAACCCAGCCGCCCCTGATTGATGCCAATGAGCGGCACGCCGTGCTGGGCCAGCTGCCGGCCTATGCCCAGCATGGTGCCGTCGCCGCCCACCACCAGCCCCAAGTCGCACTGCGCACCAATTTGGCTCACGCTCAAAGCGGGGTAGCCGATCAGGCCGCTGTTGTTGGCGGTCTCGGTCTCCAGGCTCACCTCGCAGCCCTGGCGGTGCAGAAATTGGGCGATGTCATCCAGCGCTGAACGCGAGCCCAACGCATGGTATTTGCCTATGAGCGCCACATGCCGGAAATGAGAATTCATCGACAAATTACATCACACGGGTGGGTGTCCTTAGAATCAGACCATCATGGACGACCGCGCCAAACTTTTGCTCAAAGCCCTGGTCGAGCGCTACATCGCCGACGGCCAACCCGTGGGCTCGCGCACATTGTCCAAAGCCTCGGGCCTGGAGCTGTCTCCGGCCACCATTCGCAATGTGATGAGCGACTTGGAAGAGCTCGGCCTCATCGTCAGCCCCCACACCTCGGCCGGCCGCATTCCCACCGCCCGTGGCTACCGCTTGTTCGTGGACACCATGCTGACCACCGGGCGCGCTCACGGCTCGCTTGAAGCCCTGGTGGCCCAGCAAACCCTGGCGCCCGACCAGCCGCAAAAAGTCTTGAGCAACGCCGCGCACATGTTGTCTAGCTTGTCGCACTTTGTGGGCGTGGTGATGTCGCCCAAGCGCAGCTCGGTGTTTCGCCACATCGAGTTCATGCGTTTGTCTGAGCGCAGGCTCTTGGTCATCATCGTCTCGCCCGAGGGCGATGTGCAAAACCGTGTCATCTTCACCGAGACCGACTACACCTCCACGCAGCTGGTGGAGGCGGCGAATTTTTTGAATGCCCACTACGCCGGTCTGGCGATAGAAACCGTGCGCGAGCGGCTCAAGCACGAGGTCGAGGCTTTGCGCAGCGAGATTGCCAGCCTCATGCAGGCGGCGGTGCAAGTGGGCTCAGAAGCCATTGAGTCGCGCGACGAGGTGGTGATCTCTGGCGAGCGCAACTTGCTCACCGTGAGCGACTTTTCCAGCGACATGGGCAGCTTGCGCAAGTTGTTTGATTTGTTCGAGCAAAAAGCCCAGCTCATCCGCCTGCTCGACGTGTCCAGCCGCGCCGAGGGCGTGCGCATCTACATAGGCGGTGAAAGCCAGGTCGTGCCCTTTCAAGAGCTGTCGGTGGTGACCGCGCCCTATGAGGTCGACGGTCAGGTGGTGGGCACCTTGGGCGTGATTGGCCCCACCCGCATGCCTTACGACCGCATGATCCAGATTGTGGACATCACCTCCAAGCTGGTCAGCACGGCTTTGAGTTACAGCAAATAGGGCTGGGGTGGTTCGGCCAGCCGCGTTCGAGGAGTGCGTGGGTTCAGGGGATGCCCGTTGACCGGTACGCATCGCTTGCAGGCAAGCCCCTACAAATACAAAACGACTTCCCCCTGTAGGAGCCGGCCTGCCGGCGATTTGTGGCGCGAGGGGATGCCCGTTGACCGGTACGCATCGCTTGCAGGCAAGCTCCTACAAATACAAAACGACTTCCCCCTGTAGGAGCCGGCCTGCCGGCGATTTGTGGCGCGAGGGGATGCCCGTTGACCGGTACGATTCGCTTGCAGGCAAGCTCCTACAAATACAAAACGACTTCCCCCTGTAGGAGCCGGCCTGCCGGCGATTTGTGGCGTGAGGGGATGTCCGTTGACCGGTACGATTCGCTTGCAGGCAAGCTCCTACAAATACAAGCCGTCATTCCCTTTTGGGAGCCGGCCTGCCGGCGATCCTTTGCACAAGGACCACCCACTCAGTCCTTGAGCCACTCCGGATTGGAGTTGTTCAAACCCGGCGGCGACAACTGCGCCCGTGGTCTTTGCCCGTCAAAGCGCATGGGGGTCGCGATCATGGGCGGTGCACCGTCAGCCGCTTCTAAGCGCATGCCGCGTGCGAGTACGTGGGGGTGGGCCATCACCTGGGCCACGTCCAAAATCGGCGAGCAAGGCACGGCCGCGTGTTCCAGCAGCGCCACCCAGTCGGCCGTGCTGCGGCCCAAGGTCCAGGCAGTCAGCAGTGGCACCAGCTCGGCGCGGTGTTGCACCCGCTTTGGATTGCTTGAAAAACGCTCATCTTGGGCCACGGCCGCGTGGCCTGCGGCCTCGCAAAAGCGTGCAAACTGTCCGTCGTTGCCAATGGCCAGCACCATGTGCCCGTCTTGGGTGGGCAGCACCTGGTAGGGCACGATGTTGGGGTGGGCATTGCCCATGCGCGTGGGCGTGATGCCGCCCACCAATTGGTTGCTGGCCTGGTTGGCCAGCATGGCCACTTGCACGTCGAACAAGGCTGCGTCAATCACCCGGCCCAGTCCCGTGCGGCTGCGCTCGTGCAGCGCCGCCAAAATGGCCGTGGTGGCGTACACGCCGGTCATGAGGTCTACCACCGCCACGCCCACTTTTTGCGGCTCGCCGCCTTTGTCACCGGTGATGCTCATCAGCCCGCCTTCGGCCTGAATGGCAAAGTCGTAGCCCGCTTTGTGCGCCATGGGCCCGTCTTGGCCGTAGCCCGTCACCGAGCAGTAAATCAAGCCAGGGTTGAGCGCCTGCAAGCTGGCCGCGTCCAGGCCGTACTTGGCCAACTGCCCCACCTTGTAGTTCTCCAGCAGCACATCGGCTTGCAGCGCCAGCTGGCGAACCTGGGCGGCGCCCTCGGGGCTGGCCAGGTCTATGGCCACCGAGCGCTTGCCCCGGTTGGCACACAAAAAATACGCCGCCACTTTGTCCTCGCCCTCGCCCCACCAGGGCGGGCCCCAGGTGCGCGTGTCGTCGCCTGCGCCTGGCCGCTCAACTTTGAGCACCTGCGCGCCGTAGTCGGCCAAGAGCTGTCCGGCCCAGGGGCCAGCCAGCACGCGGGACAGGTCCAAGACCTTGAGGCCGGCCAGCGGCTGGGGCTGGGCAGAAGGCATCAGTTGGCGAAGGCGGCAATGCCTGTGATGGCCCGACCCAGAATCAGCGCGTGAATGTCGTGTGTGCCTTCGTAGGTGTTGACCACCT
>Ga0247831_1005831_pt1 | contig 15047 bp, 10 predicted proteins | sample LaCruzMarch2015__9_FD_192406 | JGI IMG/M metagenome (GOLD analysis project Ga0247831, IMG submission 192406) | Freshwater microbial communities from meromictic Lake La Cruz, Castile-La Mancha, Spain - LaCruzMarch2015_1m | ecosystem: Environmental > Aquatic > Freshwater > Lake | place: Spain... | reverse complement strand
TTGTCGAGGCTGATGACACCGGGCCGGAGGTCAACAGCGATGTGTATGAGGACATCGATGTCAGGGGACTGCTGACGCCGGAGGACATCATTGCGGAGGTCGATCAGTACGACGAATTGCGGGAGCGCTTCCAGGAGCGGTGCGCGGAAGAACTCGAGGAGATTGAAACTCGCTTGGAAGACAGCAAGTTGAGCAGCGCGCGTCGAAAGAAGTTAGAAGAGCGCCGGGACCGAATGCAAGACCCCGATGATGGGTGGCAGGCGTGGGTGGCGAGTGGTGGAAAGCGCGGAGTGGCCGGCTTCCGCACACTGATTCGAGAGTGGCTTGCCGAAGATGTTGATTGGTCGCAGTCAGACTCCTGGCCCAGCGGCTGGGCGGGTCAGGATCGAGCGATGTCGTTCTTCCAGGATATGGACGGCAAGATGCTCGATGCGCTCGGCGTGGTGATCGTGGAGGGGGACCATCCGGGGAGTACGTACTACGCGGCGGAGTTGCGAGGGAAGATGGAGGATGCGAATGCGGTGGCGGAGCGGGAGGGGTTGCCGTTTCGATTTCGGGTGGGGGTGGAGTGATCAATGTCCCCGAAATGCTCCAACACTGAAGGAGTTAGGTCTTTACGGAACCTTTGATGACAAACTTTAAACCGGGCGATCAAGTCATACACACCGCGCGCGCTGGCGAGGGGGGATCGTCATTCGATTCATCCGCCGTCATGGTGACGATCGCTAGCCAAATGGGCAGTTTCTTCCACGAAAAGCCCTGATTAGTTGCGATAAATGAAAAATTTTGAGCGATGAAACAAGTGTTTCACCCTCCTGACAAATACTAGAGACATGGCAACACTTACTCCCTCGCAACTCGCATTCCTCGATTCGCAGCGGATTCCGCTTTCAAAGGTCTTTGATGCGACTGGAATGAAGCAGTCCGAGTACCGGAAGAGCATGTCTGCGCTGGGGCTGCCGATCGCCTATGGAGTTAGTCCATGCGCCGCCGCCGGGCACACACTTCGAACGCGCGCTGGCCACTGCGTGCAGTGCAACACGGCGGTGATTGCATTCATGCGCCGCAACGACGAGGCAGCGATCGTCTACGTCGCACATTCGACAAGTACTGGCCTCGTCAAAGTCGGGCTTGCCACCGACGTTGCGGAACGAATCTCGAGTCTGCGATGGCTGGGTTATGGCGGAGTCACCGACTGGAAACTCCAACATGAATGCCCATGCGCACGCGCCGGGCTAGTTGAATTTGCCGTCCATGCCGCTCTCGAGCCGTGGCGAGCACGCCGGTCCTATGCGCGTGATCGCGCGACGGTGGAGTGCAGAGAACTATTCGTTTGCTCGCCGAATGAGGCGTGCCTGGCTGTCACGAAGGTACTCCGTGACGATGCCACAACGCGCTCCGCGGCGGCATAGGGATTCGGTAAAGGGCAGACCGCATTTGTCTGACACTAGCGCATGGTCACCTTGCCTGAATCAGGCTAGTTCTGTTTCGGCCTTCCCCACCATCCACGTCCACACCGCTACCATCGCCGCAGTGTCCAGCTTGCAGTAGCGCTCCATGGCCGCGATCAGCGCCTGACGATCCACTGCCGACCACTTCGCAACTGATTCGAACCGCAACTGCTGGAACGCGCGCATGGCATCGGTACCACATCGCACACCATCACCGTCGGCGCCGAAACCCTCTTCGTCCTCCGTGCCATCCGCATCGCTGCCGCCATCGATCGCTCCGGGCATCGGGGGCAGCAGCTTGTACGGATCTTTCGTCGTGGCAGCAGCCGATCCAACGAGGTCCGTGCCCATGAGCGACCAGACAAGGTCACGGATGTCTTGCTCCCGGCAGATGGCCGGCAGCAGTTGCTTCATCGAGTAGCGCCCGCCCTGCCCCGGCGCCATGATGCTGCCCTCGGCCACCGTCCGCATGTCCACCAGGCGACCGGTCTTTCCGTCCGGGCCAACCATCGTGTCGAGGAACGCGATGCGCGCAGGATCGTTGACATGCTTCCCGCTGTCCGGTGCGTCGACCAGACGCGTACGGATCTTCTTCAGGATGGTGCGCTCGTGCACCGCCCAGTGGAACACGGGCGATGCATCGTCGCCGAGGCACTTCCGGAGCTCATCAGCGAATGCACGATCGTCGTCACGCACGCTGGAAGGAGCGCTTTCCGCGGTGTTCAGGTATGACACGTGCCGGACATTACTCAACTGCGTCGAAACGCCGTCGAAGGATCCGGAGTGGCAGCTGAACTGGAAGGCCACCACTTCGTAGGGGCGCATGCCATTGGCCAGCGGAAGGCATGCCATTGTGGTCTCGAAGTCAAGGAAGTGAAGCCGAGAGGCCTTCCCGCCACACATCATGGAGTGGCGGACCTCGTCATGGAACTCGGGGGCTAGCTGCACGGAACCGGAACGCTCGGCGACGATCTGCATGTTGCGCGTCTTCGCCCGAGTCCCATCATGAGAATCAGGCGCGAGTGACGCGATGCGTGCCGACTCCGGCAGGACGCCGGCGATAGTCAAGGCGACCCAGTCGGGGCCGACGGACTTCCCGGCGCCATTGACGACCACTATGGCCGCGGGTCCGCTGCTTGGCTTGTATGTCACGCCATAGTAAAGCGTGACGAGTTGTTCCACCTGCGGAGCGGCGTCGCCCCAGCACCGCGAGAATCCACTCTCAGGCCGTCGGTCATCCGAGGCCCGGAACTCACAGTCGCGACACTTAAACCCGCGCTCATCGGCGGGATCAAACTGGCGCGAACCTGCCACGATCGACGCGGCTTCCTCGGCAATGGTGTCGAGCGGTGCGTCGCGCCAATGACGGGACTTGCTCTTTGCATTTCCCTTCCGAAGCATGTCCACCGCTTCGGAAACGTCCACTTCGACGATCAGCGATGATCGGTAGCCCTGCGGGGGTTCCTTCACCCAGCGCAGATCGGCAGAGGTCATTCGCTTGGCTGCGACGCCGTGCGCGGCATCAATCACAATGTTCTGGAATGAGTCAAACTCACCGCAAATGGCGTTCTTGTTGACGAGAATGAGCCGCGGGCGCACCTGAAGCTCGCCCAGACCCTCCGCAGCAAGTGCTCGCTCTGTCACCCAGGCCTGAAACCCGACGTCTGCCACGTAACGGAGCCATATGGAACGGACGCCTCGATTCCCGATGATGCGGTCCCCTGCCAGCACCACCTGTCGGCCGAGCACGGGATCGGCTGGTCCGTCGAACGACTTTGCCTTGATCTCGCAAAGCTCGATGTATCCGTCGCCGACACGAATCATGTCGACTCGAGCAGAACAGCCAGAGTGACACAGCGTTCCTTCATGAAGCACGCCGCCACCGGCAGACATAAGCCGACGGATCTCGGCCATGGTCTCCGCATGGGCAGCCAGCGGATCACGGATATCGCCCCGGATCTCGGGACCCGGCCACGCTTGGCGCACGAGACGCTCGAACTGGAAGCCGCCCTCGGCGAGCATGCGCAGGAAGTCGTCGTCTTCCTTCGTGGACGCAAGCCGATCGACGGCGTGACGGATGCGGACGGGGCAGTCAAAACCCCGGATGAAGGTTGATTTGGAAAGACGCATCGTGAAAGGCCTCCGGTTTACAGTAACAGCAGATTTAATCGGGCGGAAAAGCCCAAAGGCGTCTGTTACATGCTGCAGTGTACGCCGCGCACCCTACGCACGAGACGGCACCGATGCACATACAGCGCTAGTGAAACCGACACATCGTTGCAATTAGGACCGCGGCCGTACATCCCGCAAAAGTCACACGCCGATAGCAATGCAGTAAGCCACGGACTCCAAACAAGTGGTAGGTGACGGTCGCCGCGGACGCGATGGATGCAAATATATTAAAGGCATGAACTTATGGCGCCGAGATATCGAGCCATCGGCAAACTACTCGACCAATCGACGGATCCGCGCCGGACACAGAGGCTGCTGGATCGACCTGCTAGGACCAGTTCGCGCCAACGAACATCGCATATCAGTGTTCGACCGAAATCAGTCACGCGCACCATGCATTCACAAATGAATTATGATGATAGCCCTATGCAAAGCGCACTCCGGGACGCACTGTTTGCGAAGGGATTTCGGATCGCCGAAATCCCGGGAGAGACATGGATCGAAGGAGCAGGGCCTCCGGTGCGTCTGTTGAATCCAGTCGAAGGTCAGGACGGGGAGCTGACGGCTTTCCTTCCATTCAAACCCGGAACGTCCGGCGAAGCGCGTCAATCATTCGCAGACAGACTGAACTCAAACCATAAGTTGCTGGGTTTCAGTGTCTCGCGAATGCGGCCAGATGCCCCGCGACTCAAAATTTCCATGCAACCGCGGAGCCGCTCGCACGGCGAATTGGCAGGAGTGCTCACCGTTCTCATCGAGACCATTCACGGGGGTTGCATGGAAGCTTACATCGCCGATCATGGCGACTTGTTGGCGCCTCCGGAGACAGTAGACATCGATGCCAAGTGGCAAAGCGATCCCCTCACCGAGCCAGTCAACCTACTCGAGGACGCGGGCGCCGCCATGAAAAAACTGAGCGCTCATGTGCAGTCTGCGGCTCCGCCCGTGCTCCAGAATCATCCCATAGGTTGCGAAATGAGGATCGGGTACCAGCAGGGCGTCCTGCAGATTTTCTGGGACCCACGGTCTCGCTCCATCTACCTCACCGCAGCTTTTCCTTGGCGAGCGGGTTCCACGGCCCACCAACGTGCCGAATGCATTCGTGCGATGATGCGTGGAACGCGAGGCGTCGGGATCACCAACACCGAAGCACAGGAATTGGAGGACCTGCCGGATGCCGCGCTTGCTCCACTTGGACTGTTGCTGCTTGAAATTTCTCGACCAATTGACGTTGCCCCGCTCACGGTGGGCGCCCTGCAGTCAATGGTGAACATGATGCTTGCGTCCTGCCGTTCCCTCCCCGTGTTCGACGCGGAGCGGACCATCGACTGGACATGGGCAGGTGCGTTCGAATTGAGCGAGGATGCTTCATGAACCGCGGCAGCTCCATCAACAGGACCCCAGAGATCGCCGCACGACTCGAAGCGCTCGGCATGTCCGCCCATCCTGTAAACCAGCGATCCATTCTGACACGATTTGGCCCCCGAGCAATCATCATCCAGGATGAACCGACCGGTGCAATGGCGATTCAGCTGTTCAACCTACGGAGGGAAGCCTGTCAGCCCGAGCAGGTTCGAGAGTTTGTTGCCGCTTGCAGTTCCAAGTTCGCCGCGGATCGTCACGCCATCTCGGTAACCAGCGAAGGCGAAAGAACCGCCATCGTGATGACCACCCGACTCAGCGGGGATATGGGTGTACTTGGCGAGGAACTACTGCAGGCCGTGTTGGCTTCGTCCGAGCTGCTCCGAGCGGAAGGCAGCGAAGCCATCGATTCGGCAGAACTTGGGGCTGGAGCCATGTTGGCGAATTTCGACTCGCTTCCTTTGGTCGATCGCGGATTGTCGGCCGCCCCATCTCCCATTCAGGAACCGGCCGATCTGGATCGACTCGCAGCTGCGCTTACAAGCGCAGGATTGCCAGCATCGAACGGCATACAAGGGGGCGTGGTCATCCAATGCGACTGGCTATTGCTAGGAATCAAACACCGTCCAGAGTCAGAATGCATCGAAATACTCGGCGCAGCTCGTACTCGATCGGGAGCAAGTGACGTACTCCTCGACCGCCTATGCAGTGCCGCGAACCAATCTGCCAAACCACTCGTGGTACGACCCATGCCTGTGAACCAGCACGGCGACCATGCGATCGAGTACGGATGGACGCTGCCCTTCGATGAACGTACGACGTCTATCGGAGAACTCGCGTCAGCAGTCCGGCATGTAGTGCAGGCCCGGGCGCTGCTATCGGCGTTCGATCTCGATGCCGTGCTCACCGGTCGTGACGTCGAGCGAACCGAGCTACCCAGTCCCAGCAGGATCATGGTGCGAAGGACTGGTCCAAACCGCAACATCGCCGCAACCCGGGCGCCCGGCGCTCGCGAGTTCCTGAGCACGCTGTCTGAAATCGGCATTGACGCTTTCGCAATACCTGCCGACGAAACCTACGAACGGGTGATGGTAGGTGTCGGTGCCGTACATGGGAGATTCAGCATTCCGAGGACTCCCACCTCTCAAGTCGGCATTTGCGCCACGTGGAAACTGGCGGCAGCTTCGAGTCCCGCAGATGCCGACGCACTTCTGAGCCGCGTCCGCACGGCCACCCCCGACGGGTCATGGATGGTCATCGGCCCTCGGGACCATGACCAGGACAGGTCTATCTGGTTCCACACGAGCATAGATCGCTACAACGCCGACGGGCATGCCGAGATCAATGAATGCGTCGGCTACCTGTTGCGCGCGTTCGGCGCGTTGGTAGCGCACGACAGGGATGGGATCGTCGAGGACAATCGCACCCAAATGGCTTCGACAGAACACGATCGGGGTTACGGCGCGTCCGTACTTCACACAAGTCGGATGGGAAACGTCGAATGGGTACAACTGCTCGAAGGGGCTGGGTTCCAAGCGATGAGACGGGAAGGCGAAGTTTCTTGCTACATCATTCCCTATGCAGGGCTTCCGGTAATCTTGCTACCCCTATCGACAGAGGGCTATGTGGACGTCGTCTGCCCGTTCAGTGGCGTTGTGCACGGTACGAGGGACCAAGCTGACGAGTTGGCTAGCCGAGCCACCGCGACCTACAACGAAACAGTGTTCGCGGTGCAGCAGTCAGATGAAGGAGAGCCATTGATCACGTTGCGAAAACGTATCCCGGCATCGGCAGGAATTCCGCGCCGAATTCTCCTGAACATGATTCGGAGCATTGCGATGGAGGCGAATTGGCTATTCCGAGAGGATGTCGAGAAAATCACAAAGTGGGACTTCACTACTGATTGCGGAGGAAGCACGTGACCTCAATAGACCCGCTGGAAAGGTTCGCAGCTGGCGTGCTGTCAAACATCGGCATCCCGCATTGGCTTCCGGTCGATCCGGCGGGCTGGCTGATCGCCGAATTCGGCACGGAAGCGATCCACATCGAGCATGTCCACGACGCGAGCGCCGGGGATGTCTTCCTCATGAGCGCGCACCTGCAATTGGCCGAGGCTGCGGAAGAGGAAACTGCCGCGGAATTGTGCACGGAGCTAGAGAAAGCATTGACAGAAGCAGCAGTTTCAGATGCGCCAATGCAAATTTCTCCCGGTATGCGCTGCGATGACGGGAGATACGAGTCCATCTTGCTCCGTACATGGATCGGGGCGGAAGATTGTGAGAATTCCCCCGAGGGTCGCCAGTTCCTCTCGAAACTGATGTTGTGCTTTTTGGCTGCGCGATCTTTTCTCGCCCGGGAAGCGATCGCGGAAAGTCCACTATTTGATCGAAGCTGCCACGCGTCCGCTCGTGAATGGTCGCGTCATGCAGCGTGGCCTGCAGACCGCCAACTTGTATCACCGGATGGTGCGTGGCTATCTATCGACGACCTTGATGCGCCGCGGCTAGCCGAGTTGCTGGCGCACGCCGGTATGGATGTGGATGTGGATCCCGGAGGATTTGTGCGAATTAAAGAAGGACCTTTCTGCGTAACCGTGAGGGCCAACAAGTCGAGTGGTCGACTGACCATCCAGAGCGCAACTCTCGGTGACCCTGGGCGGATTCGTGGCGCCCGCGAAGCGCGTCGTACCGCGGCGGCGCTGATCGCAACCGACACGATCCCCTGCCGGATCCATGGCGCCGAACTCGATGGCAATGACCAAGGCGCGGTACTGTGCCTCAGCACGTCCATTGGCTGTGTAGACGGAATCTCCACGACCATGCTCGTGCACTGGACACGTTGGATTCTCGGCTGCCGATTCCGGCTGCATGCATTGAATCCTTTGGACGCGTTCGACTATTACGACCTTACGGGAATCTAGTCCCGTCAGTCTTTGCGGTGCCAATGGTTAACACGCATGGCGAGCCTGATTGAGCCTCATGCCGCTCGCGGCAATCCGTGGCGTTCGAAACAGTCCGTGTCCCCTGCGAATTCCAAGTCGAGGTCGGAGTCTTCAGCCGCCGCCGCCGGGCACACAATGCCCATGCACGTGCGGGCTGTCATCAGCATCGACTGATCGCCGGTGCCGTCGATGTTGAACGTCACCTGAAGCGGATCCGCGTCTCCGAGCCAAACGCAGTCGTTGGCCGGTGCCATTTCCATTGCCTCTACGGTCCGACAATCGATTCGCTCGATGGATGTACGACGGATACCTGACAGATGCCCCCAGCCTGCGGGCACCCGCGGGAACGATGCCCGGAACGAACACCCTGCCTCGCGGAGTTGGGTAACCAATGCCCGATCGCTCTCGAGCCGCTGCTCAATGTCTTCTGCACTGAGGATGTCGTCCCACCGTCGGAAGATGGTCGTGGTGCCGAGAGAAAGGCGCTCGAAACGACTGTCGACGTCGTCCATGAACAGTGCCGACTCCAACTCATCTGCCTCGGCCTTGCTAACGCCATCGAACTGAATGCACGTCTCTGCGAAGATGCACGTGCCCATTGGGTCCACCCACGCTGAGCCAAGAACGAGCACGCTCTCGTCGGACCGGACTTCAACTGCCAGGCATCGGGCTGCGGTGATCTCGCCGCGAGAAGACTCCGCGAGCACTGCGAGCGGCGACTCCCCGTCCGAGACGACCGTCCACGCGTCGATCTTCCTTCCCCAATCGGCGCGCAGGTTGAGGTTCTTCTTGATCGGATCCAAGCCGAACTGCTCGCCGAGGGTTTCATGAACCCACGATGAGGCCGAACTGGCGGCACGGATGACGGTGGCGGAGGCAACGGCTGGACGAACGAGTGAGAGGGTCTTCATGGCTTTGATTTCTTCGTTATTGGAACCAAGGAGATAGCGATCGGGCAGCGAACGTCGCTGCACCGTGAGGGCAAGAGGACACCGAACGCCAATCGGATTGGACGGAGTGCCCCGAGCTTGCTGCAAACTGGACTAAATGTGTCTAACTTCGATAAACTGCTGCGATCTTGCGGTGATCTTGCTGCGATCTCCGCTTATTAAGTGCTTGCGGTGGTATATTATCATAGGTGGGGAGACTTCGCAACTAGGTGATGATGTTATGTTATTGGGACTATTGAAGTCTGGTGCTGGGTGTTAACGGAGCTGATTCAACGAGTGCGAGGTCGCCTTCGTCGAAAGCACGAAAGTTCAGAGGTCTGACGACTTAGGCGTTACCCGGGATAGACCTCACTGAGCCAAACTTCAACGGCTTCTGGATGACCGGACGAGACGCGGACGAACCCAAGGAGCTCTGCGAGGAGTCGCACGCCCCCGCCCCGCTTGCATCCGCCCATGCCTTTGCCGATGTGTACTATTGAACCTATGGGGTTGGCGGGCCCCTCGATGCACCCCCCAGACAAGATAAGAAATGAAGATCCTCCTCACGGGTGACGTCCATGTTGGTCGGGCGAGTTCTGCAGTTCCCGGGATAGCCACGGGAGGTCTGCTTGCAGCGTCGGCATGGCAACGAATTGTCGACCTCGCGATCAACGAAGGGGTCGCCGCGGTGCTTATCAGTGGCGACCTCGTCGAGAGATCGAACAAGTACTTTGAGGCACGCGGACCGATCGAAGCGGGACTCAGAAAACTTTCCGCCGAGAACATTCGAACAATTGCGGTTGCCGGGAACCACGACTACGACATCCTGCCACGCCTGGCAGATGAGTTCGTGGCTCAGGGACTTCGCTTCGAACTGCTTGGGCGAAATGGGCAATGGACGGAAACCACCGTAACTGCTGGCGAGCGATCGATCACGGTGATCGGCTGGTCGTTCCCCTCCGCAGAGGTACGAGAAAATCCAGTCGAGAACGCGCCAGTGCGTCAACGAGGCGCACACCCGACCATCGGGTTGGTTCATGGTGATCTTGGGGCGACCTCGTCAAAGTACGCGCCGCTTGATGCTACGGAACTGACAGGGACAAAGGTTGACGGCTGGCTTCTCGGCCATATTCATGCCCCGAAACTTCAAGCGAACCCGGGATCTCTGTGGATTCTCTATCCGGGAAGTCCACAAGCCCTCGACCCCGGTGAAACCGGAGTGCACGGCGCCTGGATCGTCGAAGCCACCGCAAGCTCCCTCTCCTCGCCGATACGGTTTGCACTTTCAACCGCGCGCTACGAGCGGCGACAGGTGAGCCTCCAAGACTGCGACGACGAGCTCAGCGCGCAAGCAGCCATCGACGGCGCGCTACGACAGTTGGCAGATCAAGCCCGTGAGGAAGGCGGAGGACATCTGGCCAATCTCGTTGTCGATCTCGAGGTTGAAGGCGAAACTTTGATGTCGCCGTCCGTGCCCGACATGCTCGAGCGCCTGGAAGCCTTCTCTACCGGTGGTTCCGTCGAGGTCCATGCGCGATCCCGCACCGACCTCACGTCGATTCCACTCGACGTCACGATGCTCTCGGGGGCAAGCGGCCTACCAGGCATGCTCGCGAGGGCAATCATTGACCTGGAAGCGGGACGGCTCGACGCACCTGAAGCGAAGTCACTGATGCAACGGGTGCTACCGCTCATGGACTCGCTGCCGCAGCAGCTGCAGTCAACCGAATTCGTCGGAGACTCTGAGCGAAGGGCGACCCTCGAGGACACGTTCTTCCGAAAGGAAGCGCTCAAGTCGGCCAAGGCGATTCTGGCCGCCATCACCCGGACACCGAGAGAGCGAGCGAACGCATGACCAACGCGATCAAGGTCACGAGCATCCATGTCGATCGAATGCCGGGGATCAGCTCGCCGGGCGTTCGTTGCGACCAACTCTCCCCCGGGGTGAACATCTTGTTTGGACCGAACGGGATGGGCAAGACCTCGATGGGCCGCGCGATGACCCTTGCACTGTTCGGCGCTTCCGACGAGGTCTGGAAACAGCTAGCCCAAGGCAGCGCCAACGAAATTTCGAACGAGCGACGCGAGGTACGAATCGAGGCGAACTTCGCGGTCGAGAGCCTCGAAGGTCCGCCCAAGAGCTGGCGCGTGGAGATCGACTCGACGGCTGTGAAGAGTCTCGTCGATGGCCACCCACACCTTCTGTCGGCCGGAAGCCCCTCGCTTGCCCGACGATACCGAATGGGACTTGCCGAACTGCTCGAGGAACGAAACGAAGAGTTTGCGCGCGAGATGCTGCGGCAGGCGGCGGGTGGGATCGACCTCCCCGGCGCGCTCAAGCAACACAAGCTCGACGTGGAGGTGACCAGGCCACGGTTGTCGAAGGGTTCGCCGCTGCAGATGGCGATAGAGCGGCGCACAAGGGCGATCAAGGCTCAAGAGGAACTCGAAGGAGACTCTCAAAAACTCGCTGGGATGCGATTGGAAGAGGAGCGGCTGCGAGGCCAGCAGAAGCTGAAGGATGCCATCAAGCACGCTCTCAAGTGGCACGAGCAGGTTGAACACATTCGCAATCTGAGTCAGCAGCTCGATCAAATACCCGCCGAGGCGCGTGACCTCATACCCAATGCAAGACACGCAGTGGGAGATCTCGCTGAGAAGGTGAAGGAGGCAGAACGAGTTCTAAAGGAAGTGGAGCTTGAACTTCAGGCCCATGACCGCAAGCAACCCGATCAGCATCCCGAAGAAGTGCAATACGACGACGTCGAACTTGCATCGGTAAGAGGTGCCGCCGAAGATCTTGCCGGCGCCGATGTGGCCCTGCGGGAAGCCGACCTGTCGTTCGATGCGAGCAAGAGAGCTCGAGACGACGCCGAGCTCTGTCTCTTTGTGAGAAATGCCCAAGCACAGGCAGCGAATCTGCAGTCCGTCGAAGCCATCGCGTTGGACGCGGACAAGGTCGCGTTACGCGTGCGCGAAGCCCGGACGAGGAGGGACCAGCACAAGTGGCTTGAGCGCATGTTCGAGAGCTCAGCGTGGGATCAGAGCATCAAATCAGAGGACCTTGCGCCGAAGGACGCGATCGACCGGTCGCTACAAGCGCTCACAGATTGGTGCAAGGCGGCGGATCACACGTGGGCTGGGGATCAAGCGCGCGGCACGGCAGAATCTGCACCACCGCGCTGGATCTGGCCCGTACTGGTGGCGCTGACACTTTCGACGATCGCGCTTCTGCTGATGGGCCACTACGTCAGCGCGATCAGCCTTCTCCCCGCAATCGCAATCGCCAGTTGGCTCGCGGCGCGTAACCCGGTCGCGGAGCGGCCGGCTGCGCCTGCAGCCGAGGAGTCGAAACTGGCACAGTCTCGGTTTGAGGAAATCGCCCGCGGCACTCACGTGGGCCTTCCGACGGAGTGGACAACCGCCGCAGTAAGCCGCAAGATTGGCGAATTGGCGGCACGAATTGTTGATCACGAACGGATCGACGCCGCACGACCAGTGCGCTCGAGCATCCGCGACCTTGGCAACGATGCCGCCCTTGCCGAAAGAGGTGCGCTCGAAGCGTGCACCAGCTTCGAATCCGTGTACGGCATCCGGATTGCCGAAGACAACCGTTTGCCGGACGAAGCATGGATGCCGCTAATGGTCCGCTCAGTTTCCCAGTGGCGAAGCGCGACGCTGCAATTCAATACAGCGATGGTCATACGTGACTCCGCGCAGCACAAGTGCGACGCCTTGCGCGAACACATGCACGAGGAGCTGAAAAAAGTTGGACTCGAGAAGGCAGTGGAGGGAAAGGAACTCACCGCCTCTTTCGCGCAACATTGCCTCAACGAGATCGAATGTCGCCGGAAGTCCCGAGCGACGCACGAGAGCCAGCGGCTCGATCTCAAGGCCAAGGAAATGCGCCTGGAAGCCTTCCATAAGGAGAAGGCCCAGGAATTCACAGAGTTGTGGGACAAGATTGGGGTTAAACAGGATGACTACCGCCACCTCGATGCATTGATCGAAGCCAATGTCAACTATGTCGAGCTGTCAGCGCAGCGGAAGATCGCCGATGGCACCCGGATTGAATTGGAGAAAGGTCTGGCCGCTCATCCGCAACTTATGACCTCGGATGTGGCACGCTTGCAGCAAGAGGAAGACAAGCTTCGCGACGTGGACGAACTATTCGGAGAGATAAAGGAAGAAATCGGAGCCATTTCCTACAGAATCAGCCAAGCGTCTAAGGAACATGACGTCTCTGATCGACAGAACGATGTCCGTGCCGCAAACGAGGACCTGAACCGTCGCGAGCGGGAATGGGCTGCAGCGCAGATCCGCCGCCAAGTGGCCACGTGGGCTCGGGAGAACACACAGAAGGGCGTGGTCACACCCGTAGTGGATCGAGCCAAGCGACTCCTCACCGAATTCACGATGGGTGGCTTGGATTTCAAGCTCCAATCCGAAGGCGAAGAATCCCGCCCGGCGCTGCTTGCCCGCGCTGGAGAGGCCGAGGAGTGGCGAACGGTCGAGCGCCTCTCATCCGGAGAACGGATTCAGCTGCTTATGGCTGTTCGGCTCGCCTTCCTGGAAGAGAGCGAGGAGCGGATGCTGCCAATCTTCCTCGATGAAGTACTTGGCTCCAGCGACGACGTTCGAGCGCAGCACATCATCGATGCGGTCATCTCAATCGCCCGCTCCGGGCGGCAGGTGTTCTACGCCACCGCCCAAGCGGACGAAGTTGAGAAGTGGAAGGCACGTCTCGCAAACAGCGATGTTCCCTTTCGAATTGTCGACCTCGCCGAGGCTCGCAATCGCAGGCGGAGTGCCGCATTCCCGCTTCCGCACCTCGCCCCACCGCCCCCACAGCCACCAGCACCGGATGGTCTCTCCCATGAACATTACGGCGCGGTCCTACAGGTGCCCGGCGTCGACTGGTCCGAATCTGGGATCGGGTCACTTCATCCGTGGCACGTCATCGAGGACCCGGAGCTCCTGCATGCGGCACTGCTTCTGGGTCTGTTGACCCTTGACCAGGTCGAGCGAGTTGCGGCGCTGGCGACGGGCGGCCCGCTAGTCCTCATTCGCGACGCGATTCGCGGACCTGCCTGCGCTTACCGAACGGCTTCAGCGGGATGGCGCGTTGGACGCGGCAAAGAGGTAACGAGGTCTGTCCTGGAAGAGTCAAAGCACGTCAGCCCCGTGTTCCTGGATCGCGTCACGGAAATCGCACAGCGCTTCGCTGGCAACGCAAGGGCACTCATCAGCGAACTCGGCGAAAACCCCCCGGAGCGCTGGCGCAAGGCATCCACTCCTGAACTCGAGGATTGGCTCTCGAGAGAAGGATTCATCCCGATTGAAGATCCACTCGAGGTGGATGAGATTGTGACCAGAGTGAGGGAAGAACTATCCCGCCAGTGCTTTCTTGTCGCCGTCTCAAATTCCACTGTTGCCCGGATCCGTGACCTACTCTCGCCAAAGACCTTGATTGATTCAGGCGATTGAGCACGATCCCGGTGGACCTGCACACCAAGGCCGACCACCCCGCTAACCTCCCGTCATGCCAATCACCAAGGGGTTGCCGGTTTCCGCAGAACGCCAGTTGGCATTTCTCAGAAAGATCAGCCGGATCCTTGATGAGGGTAAGTTCACGAGCACTTACAAGTTTGCGCTGCTGCTTTCGCTGACAAACATTGCCGTGAAGAATGGTGATGATTCCGATGCGGAACTCACGATTCAGCTTGATGATGTTGCGCGGGAGTTTGTGAAGTTGTATTGGGGAATGGCGCAGCCTTACCCCGATGAACCAAAGGACATTCTGCTGCAGAACAGGCAGGCAAGTAAACCCGCGAAGGTCATCACCCTACTTGCCCCGTATGCGTCTTCTGGCTACGCGCGTCACACGCGACACCGCGTTCACGCGTCTGCCGCGGCATCGGTTGTGGCGAAGACGCGCGCGACGATCGCGAAAGATGTTCTCTATCGACTCCAAACCGTCGGGCCATCGACCGACGCCGCTGCCGTTCGCAGTGATCGATTCCTCTATGAACATCCTTCCGACGCTGCCGGATGTGCAGCGCTCACACAAATCACGCTCAAGCCAGGCGTAGCGGCGTGCATGCGTTCGCTGCGAACGGTGATCGCCGCGATGGTGCAAGCGCGCTGGGCGCTATGGGTGCGCGAGCACAACCCGACCCTAGGACCTGATCG
>Ga0247831_1005830_pt1 | contig 15055 bp, 16 predicted proteins | sample LaCruzMarch2015__9_FD_192406 | JGI IMG/M metagenome (GOLD analysis project Ga0247831, IMG submission 192406) | Freshwater microbial communities from meromictic Lake La Cruz, Castile-La Mancha, Spain - LaCruzMarch2015_1m | ecosystem: Environmental > Aquatic > Freshwater > Lake | place: Spain... | reverse complement strand
GAAAGAAATTTCTGTATCAGAACTAAACAGTCTAAGAAAAGCTGGAACTCCTCATCAGTTAGTAGATGTGAGAGAAGATTACGAAGTTGAAAATGTAAATATTGGAGGTTTATGGATTCCAATGGGAAATATTCCAATGGAAATTGCTCAGATTAGAAAAGATATTCCAGTAATTATCCATTGTAAAAGCGGGGTGCGTTCTGCAAATATTACAAAGTATTTAGAAAGTCAAGGTTTCGACAATGTTTCTAACCTTCAAGGTGGCATATTTGCCTGGATTGACCAAATAGACCCTTCACTTCCCAAATACTAAGAAGGTGTTGGAATATGGAATAATTGGCAAAAGCTTAATACATAGCTTTTCGCCAAACTTTTTTAAAGAATATTTTCAAGAAAATAGAATTGAAAATGTTGCTTACTCAGCTTTTGAAATAGAACATATTGGCCTACTTCCACAATTATTGCTAGACAATCCCAATATTGTTGGCCTTAATGTTACCATTCCTTATAAGGTGGAGGTTTGTGCATACATCGACGAATTGTTTGGCCCAGCAGCAGGTTTAAACGTTGTGAACACCTTAGTAATCGAACGCAATGTTCCAGATTTTGATGGTCAAAAAATAAAAGGAATCAAGGTAAAAGGTTTCAATACAGATATTTATGGTTTTAAAGAAAGCATCAAGCCATTGTTAAGACCAAATTTTGAAAGGGCTTTAATACTTGGAACCGGCGCCAGTGCTACCAGTGTAGCTTATGTATTATTTAAATTAGGGATTGATACTTTGTTTGTGAGCAGAAATCCTCAAGGTGAACAAGAAATTGCCTGGGAAGATGTAAATGAATTTGTAGTAAAATTTCATCCTTTCATCATCAACACCACACCAATTGGACAATTTCCTAATATTGAAAATAAACCACTTCTGCCCTATTCTAGCCTAACAGACAAACATTTATTGTACGATTTAGTCTACAATCCAGAAGAAACGGCATTTTTAAAAGCTGGAAAAGAAAATGGAGCCAACATTTTTAACGGTAGTGCTATGTTAACCATGCAAGCCCTGCAAAGCTGGAAGATTTGGCAAAATTCAATGGCTAATTTCCAAGACCAGCAGTAACATCTACATTAAATTTTATTCTTAAATCAACTGGAGAAGGAAGAATTGGCAAATCGTTTATCCCATAGAGAGTAAATTGAATAGTTGGGAGTTTAAAAAACTCTTTTAAATCTGTAGTTTCTGGGACAAAACTTACCGTTTTTTGGGTTGTTTCATCAGGTAATGACGCATTAGCAAATATCAATTGAGCTCCAGCATCATTGGTCATTCTTAAGGATAGATTCTTGAAATAGTTCAAATCCTGATTTGCATTTATTGTTGATATCTCTACGGAATTCACTTTAGCTTCCTTAATATTGTTAATTGAAAATTCATTCATTGTCAAATAAGTTTCAATGTTTAAATTCATTATAAATGTTACAAATTCTCTCTCTCCAACTAAAGAAATTGTGTCTACTTTAAAATCACTTTGAAATTCATAATTGATATTTTTATTTCCTCCTACTTTTTTACAAGAAAAAAATATAGTTAATAGTGAAAAGATAAGTACCAGAAAATAATTCGAAATCTTCATTTTATGCATTGTTTGTTGCGAAGATAGTAATTCAAATAAGATTGAAAAATTATTTTTAATCTTATGAATCAGGCAACAAAGAAAATTTAATTTTACGTATTAATTGAAGCAATTTATTTATTAAACTGATTTTGAATGGAAAAGGAATGGAAGTGCAATAATTGGAATGAAGCGAAAACAAGTGGATTATTCTGCTCTAAATGTGGTACTCCTCATTATTTAGAATCTGAAGAAGAAAAAAAAAGCATCAAGAAAAGATTGGAAATTAATAATTTAAATATTCCGATTTATCCAAACGATAATTTATTTATTAAAGTATTAAAAAACGTTTTTAATTTTATTCAGTTTATTTTTATTGCAATTGTGAGTTTCTTTTTATGGCTGATTGCCATGGGGCCAGGTTAATTTTATTTAATTAATAAATCATGGTAATTCAATGCCCTATCCCGATCTATAAATCTTATCAATTCTGGCAAATATTCATTGAAAATATTGTGATAAAATAAATAATGCCTTTCTAATTCCTTATGCGCATTTTCCATTCCCGAAGGAAAAACAGAGCGTCTTGCCAAACCAGATAATGCCCGTTTTACACCTTCTATATGCTGATAATTATACAGCCAATCTTGCATACTCATATAATGCAAAGTATACCTGCATTTTTCTGGAAACTTATCCTTGTACTGGTGCAATAACTCGTAGGTAGATTCTGAAAAATCTTTTAAACTTACTTTAGAATAAGTTTCCCAATTTACTGCCAAAAAGTGATCACCAAAAACATCCATCACCACTCCTGAGAATTTTCTGAACTTAGGTCTTAACGCCTCTTTTCCTCTTTCAATTATCGGATGTGCATCTGTAAACATATCTATTTGTCTGTGTTGCACAATGCCTTTTCGAATTCCTTCAGAAAAAGTTTCTATCTGCTTTCCTTTTACTGCATCGGCAATAAAATTGCCAATTATCAACTCATGGTCTTCGCCAGCAAGATATAAATGAGCTAAATAATTCATGTTTCAATATTGATTCAAATATACGTTTTCATTTATACTTATTGGAGTTTCTATCAATAGAGTTATTAAACATTTACGATTGCAATATTGATATAATATTATTTCCAGAGTTTTAATAAAATTGTAATAACTCGCTAAACATAGTTTCTGTTTCATTTTACTTTTAACTTAAATTTACTTTATTAATTGAAACAATGAAACAATATCACGAACTGTTAGAACACATCCTTCAAAATGGAGCCCAAAAGCATGATAGAACTGGAACAGGAACAATTAGTTGCTTTGGCTACCAAATGAGATTCAATTTGCAGGATGGCTTTCCAATGGTTACTACAAAAAAACTACATGTAAAGTCTATCATACATGAATTGTTATGGTTTCTAAAAGGTGATACCAACATTGCATACCTCAAAGAAAATGGGGTTCGTATTTGGGACGAATGGGCAGACAAAGATGGAAATTTAGGTCCTGTTTACGGCCAGCAATGGCGCTCTTGGACCACCAAAAACGGTGAAACAATCGACCAAATTAAACAGCTCTTAAATACGATTCACAAAAATCCCGACTCTAGAAGACTCATCGTAAGTGCCTGGAATGTTGCTGACGTTGAAAATATGGCCCTACCGCCTTGCCATTGTTTATTTCAGTTTTATATTGCAAATGGAAAACTCTCTTGTCAACTTTACCAAAGGAGTGCAGACACCTTTTTGGGTGTTCCATTCAACATTGCTTCATATGCACTTTTAACGCTCATGATTGCACAAGTTTGTGATTTAAAACCTGGCGAATTTGTTCACACTTTTGGAGATGTACACATTTATAATAACCATTTAGAACAAGTTAAATTACAACTTTCAAGACCTTTTTTTCCTTTACCTCAAATGAAATTAAATCCTGAAATAAAAGATTTATTCGAATTTAAATTTGAAGATTTTGAATTAATTGATTATCAATCTCACCCAGCAATTAAAGGAGAAGTTTCTGTGTAATGATAGCATTAGTAGTAGCAACAGGAAAAAATAATGCCATTGGAAAAGAAAATAAACTGCTTTGGCATTTACCAGTCGATTTAAAATTCTTCAAATCAATTACACTTGGTCACCCAATAATTATGGGGCGAACCACTTTTGACTCTGTTGGAAAACCGCTACCGGGAAGAAGAAACATTGTTGTGAGTAGAAATAAAAACTTGAAAATTGAAGGTTGCGAAATTTGTAATTCTATAAATGAAGCAATTGATTTATGCAAGAATACTGATACAATAATGATTGTAGGTGGTGAAGAAATTTACCGGCAATCCATGCCGATTGCTAATAGAATTTATAGAACCCTCATTGATGTTTCACCTGAGGCTGATCGATTTTTTCCTGAAATTAATTTGAATGAATGGAAATTAATTGCGTCCGATTTTAGACCTGCAGATGAGAAAAACTTAATTGATTGCACATTCGAAACTTACGATAAAATCAAATAATGGAAAGTTCAGTAACCATTTTCGGATGTGGTTGGCTTGGGAAGGATTTAGGAATTAGTTTGATAAATAATGGTTACGCGGTTTCAGGAAGTACAACGAAACTAGAAAACCTAAAGGGATTAATTGAAGTTGGAATTGACGCTTTTATTTATCATCCAGAAATTAAAAGTATTCCTGAAAAATATATTTCTGAAAATATTGTAATAGCTTTTCCTCCCGGAAAAAATGGTGATTATTCCAAATATGAAAATCAACTTGTAGGTTTATTAAATTTAATTGGAAATAAACCCAAAAGAATCATTTTAATTAGCAGCACTTCAGCTTATCCAAAATCTAGTGGAAACTGGTCAGAAAACTCAGAATATCAACCTGATACTGAACAAGCAAAATGTATTTTAACAGGTGAAAATGTAATCTTCAAATCTTCCATTAAATATAAAATAGTATTAAGATTTGCGGGTTTAATTGATAAAAATAGAAATCCTGTAAATTGGATTAAAAACAGAAAATCAACTTTATCAGGAGACGAACCTGTTAATTTAATTCATAAAACCGATTGTATTCAAATAATAGAAAAACTATTAACTTCTGATTTCCAAAAAGAAATATTCAATGCTTGTGCAGATGAACACCCAACTAGAATTGCTTTCTATAATGCAATAACGCAAGGTTCAAATATTGAATTTGGAAGAGATTCCGGAATTAAAAGAATAATAAATAATGCTAAATTAAAAGAAACATTAAATTACGAGTACACTTTTAAGAATCCTATTTCTTTTTTTGCTTCCTAAATAAATATCCACTTTTAACCGCTCCCCAAACTTGTTTATCAGTTGCATCGTAGCCTCTGTCCCAACTAGCTAATAATTTCGATGTAAGTGTTACTTCAGAAGTTGCATAAGTTGCATTTCTTAAATCAGATGAACATTTTCTATATTCTGTAGCGCCTAAATATTTCTTTTTCCCTACTTTTTTCAATAATACTGCACAACCTTCTCGAAGAATAAGTGAATCTGGAGTTAGTTTATTTACCATTTCAAGATTTCCGACAAATCTTAAAGGAGATTTTAAAGTGAATACTGCACTTTCAAAGTTCCCTTTACTGGTTTCTGTAAGACGGTAAACTCTTTGACGGTAAGGTTTATCTTCCTTTCCGTTCATAGCTTGCTCTACATACATCCAAATTGCATCTGTTCTATCACCCCAAATCGGTAATATTTTTAATCTGATATCAAAAAAAGAAGTGTCACTTTTACTTTGCAATTCACTGCTGTAATGCCCCTGCATAATTTTCGATAATTTCACTAAATCTTTCGAAAACTGAGCATTTGAAGCTGTAGGCAATACAAAAAACAAATAAATAATATATTTCATAGCAAGTGAATTAATTTTCAAAATTAATATTTTTATTTGATTTATGTTTAAGTTAAGAAATTCCAATTAAAATGCAATTACATAATTAAAATAGGGTCTTCCCTGAAAATAATGCTTCCTGATTTAAAAGAAATGCTTTGCGTTCCAGGCCGCCGGCATAACCTGTTAATTCGCCAGAAAAACCAATTATTCTATGACAAGGAATAATTAATAAAATAGGATTTTTACCAGTAGCATTTCCAACAGCTCTAGAAGCTAACTTATTTTTAATATTGAGAGATATTTGCCTGTAAGTAAGCGTTTTGCCATAAGGAATTTTAATTATTTCATTCCAAATTAACTTTTGAAATTCTGTTCCTATTAAAAAGACTGGTACTGTAAATATCTTCAATTTCCCCTCAAAATACTGAGAAATTTCTTGTTTTAAAAGATCTTCGGTTGAATAATTTAATTCACTATTTTCTTCTAAATTATTATCTAATTTTTTAAATGATAACGATGTAACAAATCCATTGTTTATGATATAATATATCATGCCAACAGGTGTTTCATAGCCCCCCCTCATATCTTTATTTCGGATACTCCATTCTTACATGGTAAATATTCATCAACATTTTTTTAAATATCTTTTTAATAATTGTAATATCTTTAAATGTAATACTAGCATTTACAAACTGATTATCTGCAATTTGTTGATTAATGATTGACTCCACCATCAAATCAATTTTCTCACTATTTACATCCTTTAAACTTCTGGAAGTAGCTTCTACAGCATCTGCCATCATTACAATTGCAGTTTCTCTGCTATATGGAATTGGTCCTGGATATCTAAAAGCTGTTTCATCTACTTCTGTTCCTGGATAATTCTTTAAAAATGAATGATAAAAATACTGGACACGTGAAGTACCATGATGCGTGCGTATAAAGTCAATTACATTTTCAGGTAATTTATGTCTTCTGGCTAATTGAATTCCATTTTTAACATGAGATATAATTATTCGTGCGCTTTCATCAAACCCTAACTCATCATGAGGATTAACACCCGTTAACTGGTTTTCAATAAAATACCTTGCAGTTTCCATTTTACCAATATCATGATACAAAGCTCCAGTTCTTGTAAGTAAACTATTACCTCCAACTTTAGAAACTGCTGCTTCAGCCAGATTAGCAACTTGAAGAGAATGTTGAAATGTACCGGGAGCCTTTAATGCCATTTGACGCAATAAAGGATTATTAGAATCTGAAAGTTCTAGTAACGAAACATCACTTGTAAATCCAAAAACTTTCTCAATGATATAAATAATTGGATAAGAGAATAATGATAATGAGGCACTTGCTCCCAACCAACCAATTTGAGATAATTTTACTGCCGAAAATTGCCCTTCAGCAACTAATGTAATACTGATATAACAAGAAAAGTAAACTATAAATAAAAGCGTTATTGTAATAAATAATTGAGAGCGCTTTCTTAGATTAACTATGCTAAATATACTAGACATTCCGCCAAGTAACTGAATAATAAAAAAATCAAAGGGATTTGGTACAATAAATCCAATAATTATAATGGTGAGCAAATGAGCAATCAATGCCAGCCTGGTGTCAAAAAAAGCCCTTATAATTATAGGAAGAATGCAAAAAGGAAAAAGATATATACTAACATCTTCAACTTTTGATAATAGACTTACAATAAATATTTCGACGACAATTAATGAAAAAAGAAAACTTAACTTAATTGCATCTTCAAATAAATCTCTTCTCAATAATATTAGAAATGTAAGTAACATTCCCATTAAAATGCTAACCAATAATACCTGACCAAATAGAACCAAATTTCTATTAATCTTCATTATTCCTAATTGTTGTTCAAATTCACTTTTTACTGAATCTAACAATTGATATTTTTCAGGTGTAATGATTTCTCCTTTCTCAATTATCAATTCACCTTTACTAACCATTCCTCTTGTTGTAGAAATATCTGCAATTGCCTTATTTCTAGATGATTCTGTAAACTTCTCACTGTAAATTACATTAGGAGTTAAAAATTTTTCAAAAAACAATTGCAATTGTGGGTTGTCCCATTCTTTCTTTTCATATAGTAAAATTGCAAATTCTTCTGTTGCAGTAGCATTCGAATAATAATCATTTATATTCTTTTCTTGTGCTACATTATTGCGCAATTCAATTACCACATCATTGTCTTTTAAAATAGAATTTTGATGCTGATAGATTCCTTTTGAATAAATTAATTGCAGCCAATCCGATCCCTTCTTATTTATAACTTCAATTTCATTGCTTTTGTTTTCTTTTACTAAACTGCTATCAGGATTTAGCTGCAGCAAAAAAGCTTTTAACTCAGAAATAAATGTTCTTTGTTTTTGGATAAGCACTTCTTCATCAAAAACAATGTAATTTTTAGAATGGTGCTCTATAAAAGATATCTCATTCTGTATTTCTGTATTGGTTTTCTTTATTGCAAAATCAATAGGTGCCCTGTAATCTTCATGCATCCATTCTTTACCTTTAAAAAACTCATATTTAAATTTCCCCTCTCTAGGTAAGGAAAGAGTAATTAAAAAAACGCTAAACAAAAAAATGATTATCCTTACAATTAAATTATGCTGATTTGATAAATAAAAAAAAAACCTATTAAATACCATAAAATTCTACTTTAATTGTGTCAATATATTCAATAACTCTTTCGATTCATTTTCCCATGTCAGAAGTAACTTTGCCTCCTTGCAATTAGCTTTATAAATATCTTGTAATGGTTGGTTATTTTTCAAAGTTGTAACTTTTTGTGCAAGGTACTTAGGTTCGAAATCTAAAGCAATTTCACCTACCTTAAATTTATTAACTATACTGCTTACTTCAATTAAGTTGCTCGCTAAAACTGGAATTTCTGCACGAATATAGTCGAATAATTTATTGGGCAAACTCAATTGATAATTAATGTTTGTAGGTTTATCTAAACTTAATCCTAAATCACAATTGAGCGTATATTGTGCTAATTCTTTATAGGGCATGCGAGAAAAAAACAACACTCTATCCATCAATTTTTCTTGTTTTACCTTATTTTCTAAAATTGGTATTACATCGCCAGCGCCTATTATAATTAATGCACAATCTTCAAGATATTTCATCATTTCAACAGCCTCCTCCGCCCCTCTTTCAATATTTATTCCGTTACCTTGAAGAATAATTAAAAATTTATTTTGCGGTAATCCTAATTCCAATTTATTAGAGATTAATACAACATCTTCAGCAATTGGAATATTCCTCATTACCAATGGCTTTACATGATACTCTGAGGTGTATAAATCAGCAATCGATTTATTAACAGTAAAAACATACTTCAATTTCGGAAAAATATAACTCTCAATTGACTTCCATATTGCTCTTATTCGAGGTCTTTTTACCAATTCAGGAACGCCCGTAAAATATTCATGCGTATCATAAATTAGTACTTTTCTTCTTAATTTGGATACCAAAAAAGCAGGTAACAATGTGTCTAAATCATTTGCATATATAACATCAAACTTGCTGAATAGTAACCTAAAAAAGAAGGTAAAAGTGAGAGAAAAATAGAACAAAGGTCCCGTTTCGAATAATAAGTTAAACCTTCTTGTTTTCCATTCAAATAAAGGTAACTTCATGCTATTTCTCCTCGATCTTCCCCATAACTCAACATTAAAACTTGACTTATGAATGGAATCACAAATTCTATAAACTCTTTGGTCAGTTACAAGGTCGTTACTCACCAAAACAAGAATTTTTTTCATCTCAATCATCGGGCTAAGTTACAATTTTACTAAAAAGCTTAAACTAAATTGGTACTTTCGCAAAACAATACATTTCATATGAACTCAGAAATCAGATCTGGAATTGCAATAAGTGTTGCTGGTTTTTTATGGTTATTACTTGAATTTTTCCTCGGATTGCATTCAACAAGAATTGATTACCAACCTTTTTTCACATGGATGTCAATAATAATTCCAATTACAGGTCTTTATTGGGCTGCAAAAGCAAAAAGAGATAGATTTTATAACGGGAAAATTAGTTTTGTTCAAAGCGCTAAAACAGGGATTATTGTAACAGCAGTCTCTTCAATCATAAGCCCATTGCTTGCTTGGTTATATGTTTTAGTAATTAATCCATTTTACTTTAGCACTATGATTTCTCACAGAAAACAAATGATTGAAGAGTTAAATTTGTCTTCTTTAGAAGAAAAATCCATTAAAATAAATGAAGCTTTCCAATATTTTAATGCAAGTAATTATGTAATTCAATCTTTTTTAACAGTTCTCATTATAGGGTTGGTTTTAAGTCTAATAATTGCAGCTTTGATTAAAAAAAATAAAGAAGTTATTACTATTGAAAATAAGCAAGCAAATTGAAAAATATAATTCATTCCTTTCCTTTAAAAAACGAAACAACTTTTGGCATTAACGCCGTTGCCGAAGAATACATATTAATTGAAAGCGTTCAAGAAGCAAAAGATTTTTTTTCCAAGCCTTCTAAAAAACCTTATTATATTTTGGGTGGAGGTTCCAATATACTTATAACAAAAGACATAAATGGAATTATTGTCCAAAATAAAATAAGAGGAATTTCAACAAGAATTATTGATGATTCAATTATTCATGTAACGGCTGGTGCTGGTGAAAACTGGAACGAATTTGTTTTGTATTGTATTGAAAATAATTGGGGTGGACTAGAAAACCTTTCACTTATTCCGGGCAACGTTGGAGCTAGTCCAATGCAAAATATTGGCGCATATGGTGTTGAAATCAAAGATATTTTTGTTTCATTAAATGCATTAGAAATTGCCACCAATAAAATTCACACCTTTGAAAATGAAGCTTGTAAATTTGGATATAGGGAAAGTATTTTTAAGAATTCTCATAAAAATAAATTCTTAATAATTGATGTTACTTTTAAATTAACGAGGAAAAATCATAAAATCTCGGCAAATTATGGTGCCATTCAATCAGAACTTCAAAAAAATAATATTACCAATCCAACAATTAAAGACATTAGTAATGCGGTAATTGCAATAAGATCTAGTAAACTACCAGACCCAAAAGTAATTGGAAATGCTGGAAGTTTTTTTAAAAATCCAGTCATATCAATTGAACTTGCGAATATTATTAAAACTAATTACCCAGATTTAGTAGAATATCCCATAGATGAAAAATCTACTAAGATTGCAGCCGGTTGGCTGATAGAAAAAGCTGGCTGGAAGGGTTTTAGAGATGGCGATGCGGGCGTGCATGCATTACAAGCATTGGTGTTAGTTAATTATGGAAACACTACAGGAAATGAAATTCTAAATTTATCTCAACGCATTATCGATGATGTAAAGTTGAAATTTGGAGTTTCTCTGGAAAGGGAAGTTAATATCTGGTAATTATTTGTACATCCCTTTCGCAATATCAATATCTAACATATAAATTGCATCTGCTCTGATCATCGAATCTAAAGGTATATTTTTATCTAAAGCTTTTTGCTTCACCATTTCTGACCACTCAGGATTATCCTTAATTTTTTTCTCATAAATTAAAATACCTCTTCTTCTAAATCTATTCTCATCCGTCTCGTTAAAAGAAGAGACTAATTGCTCTGAAAAGCCCCAGGGAAACAATCTAAGATTTGCATCTGTTGACATGATAAAAACAATATCATTTTTAGCGATTTCCTCTTTCCAATCTTCAAGTCCGGTAGAAACGGTAAAATTCCCTTTTGAATCTCTGACTTCCTTATTATAAAAGCGGAATGTTACATCACTAAAGCAAGAAGGTGTTCGTAATTGGTCGAAAATAGACCAAAAGAAACTATCGGCAACTACAAGGACTTTGGGTTGTTTTTTTCCTTGATTAGGTTCAAAATGATATTTAGGATATGCCATTTTCTCTCCCTTAAATTCAAAAAGTAAATTCATTCCTTCACCAATATCATTGTCGCTACCTTGCATAGAATCGCTTACAACAATTTCATCTTTAATGATAGATGGTAAATCAATTTTATTAGAATTTTCAATATATTTAATGATTGAGTCAGCAACTACCAGTGAACCATACATAGTCCAATGAATTCCTGTCTTTGAAAATAAAGGATATTGCGATTTATTTTTATTATTAATGAACCATTTATTAAAATCAATATAATTTATTCCTTCTTTTTGAAAATGCTTTGAGTAATACTTGTAATTAGTTTTTCTGGCATTTACATTACCATATTTATCAGGAATATATTCTGGAAAAAAACTCGCCTTACCAGCTGCAAATACAACAAAGAATGATTTCCCTTCAGATTCAATAAGATCCTGTATATCTTTTAATTCTTTTGTTCTTTTAATTATTTCAGTTTCTCCTATAAAATCTTTCCCTGTAACTGCTTTGATATAATTGTATTCATATAAATAATTGTCATTACCTATAATTACACCATTTGCTTTTGCATTATTAAAGAAACTATATCCAATCTGATTATGTAATCTCACTGCAGTGTTTCTAAATCCGAACTTTTGATTAAACCATTTTTCATATTCTTCTTGAAACCTACCTGACCACCAATGTTTTCTTTCAAAATTCGGTTTTTGCACCAACTCTATTGCTCCCTTCAAAGGATCTTCATAATTAAAAGGTATCCAAAATTGAAGCAAAGGAAGACTTATAACCACAAAAATGGCGATGAAAAAAAATTGCTTTATCCGATGTGCTTTACTTTCCATTAAAATCTAAAATAAATGAAGGGATTAAAACCACTAGCTGTAATATAACTTAATGAAAGTACAAAAAGTAAAATACTTACAATTGCCATTATACCCGACAATTTGATACCCATTACATCTGAAAATACTTTTGATTGAATATTTCTGCCTTTTTCAAAAACACAGAAAAATGCAAAAAATACAGCAATGGCAAGAGTAAACCAATGTTCGCTAGAAATTTCAATACATTGTAATGCTGAACTTTTAATAAACATGGCTTTTATATATAAAAAACCACTACTTACGTTTTCTACTCTAAACATTACCCAACCTATAGTTACTAATAAAAATGTATAAGATATTTGAACAAACTTTGGAAGCCTTTCAAGTATTTTTCCTAAAAATATTCTCTCCAAAACTAAAAACATACCATGCCAGACTCCCCATAGAATAAAGCTCCACGCTGCACCATGCCACAGTCCTGATAAAATAAATACCAACCACAAATTAAAATACAAACGCATTTTAGAATTTACTTTATTCCCACCTAATGGAATATATAGATAATTCCTCATCCAATTTCCTAAAGTTATGTGCCAACGTCTCCAAAATTCAGTAATACTGCCTGAAACATAAGGATTATTAAAATTCTCAGGAAACTTAAATCCTAGCATTTTACCAAGGCCTAAAGCCATATCTGAATAACCTGAAAAATCAAAATACAATTGAAATGTATAGGCAAATGCTCCAATCCATGCTGTAAACATTGTAATTTGCTCAGGAGGAATTCCTGTAACACCTTCCGAACCATATACTTGATTAGCTAAAGTAGCTAAGGTATTCGCTATCAAAACTTTTTTTCCCAAGCCAATACAAAATCTGTAAAATCCGGTTAACTTATAATCAATTGTATCTCTGCTGCTTCTGTCAGTAATTTGATCTGCAATTTCATGATAGCGAATAATCGGTCCTGCTATTAATTTGGGAAATAATATTATATATAAAAGATAATCTTTAAAATTGTCAAGAGGTTTATGAATTCTTCTGTAAACATCTATTACATAAGTTAATGTTTCGAAAGTATAGAATGAAATACCTATTGGTAAAATTAATTCTGTCCATTTTATTGGTCCTTTATTTAAACTTCCCAACAATGCGCTCACATTATCAATAAAGAAATTGGAATATTTAAAATAGAACAAAAGCCCAAGATTTACACTAATAGAACATAAGAGAAAAATTAATCTCTTCTTTTTCTGCTCAATTTGATGCATTTTTTTAACCAAGAAATAATCAAGCAATGTTGTTCCTAAAATTACAAAAATGAATTTTGGAGCTCCCCATGCGTAAAAAATGCAACTCCCAACAACTAAAATTATATTCTTATATTTCTTTTCCGCAATGAAATAAATGCCAAAAAAAACGGGCAGGAAAAAACAAAGGAAAAGACTGCTGCTGAATACCATTAAGCAAACTTAAAATAAAAACATCATTTCTTCAGAAAATGCTATCATACCAATAGCAACAATACACAAGCAAATTCCAATAATATTTATTTTACTCATTTTTTCTTTAAATAAAAGTATGCCTGCCAGTGCTGTTACTGCAACAATCGACATGTTGTTTACAGGAAAAACAACAGAACTCTCTAAAGTTGAAAATGAAAGTGACTTCAATAAAAAGAAAACAGAAAAATAGTTTGGAATTCCAAGAACAACTCCGCCAATCAAAGCTCTTACATTTGGCGTTTGCATATTTTTATATTTTTCAACAATTAAAGTTATAAGTCCTATGAAACCTGCTGTGAGAAAAATCCAACTTAAGAAAGGCTTCAATCCATTTTCCCCCAATGTAAACTCATCATTAAATTTAAAAAAGGTATCTATAAAACCGCTTCCTACAAAAACGATAAATGGATAAGCTACATATTTAGAATCGACAGTTTTGCTATTTGAATTCTTTGAAGTGAAATAAACTGCCAGTAATGCCAATAAAATTCCTAATATTTTAACTGCATTTATTTTATCATTCAGAAAAAATATTGCAAATAATACTGGCATTATTAAAGACATTTTATTGGCGACTGATGTAACTGAAACACCAATTTTAGCAGTGCTAATACCAATAACATTAAATAAAGTAATAAAAAGCACGCCCATTATAATTGAATTTATAAACCAAGGCTGAACAAAGGCTTGATTTATAGCTAAACCGCTATCATCTAACGCAAAACTTAAACCTGCAGCAACCCAATAATTTATTACAATTGCATGTGACGTTTTTACATTATAAGTATCAAACAGTTTAAACAATACAATTAATAAGGCTGAACTTAAAATACTTAGTAAAAGGTAAATCATATAGAGAATATTCGGTAAACCTTTATTAATTAGGCTACACCATTACAAATAGAAAAAGCCGCACGAGGCGGCTTCTTTAAAATTTAATTTAATTTATGCTCCGGCAACTTGTGCTTTTATTAGATTTAAAGCAGAGCCTGCTTTGAACCACTCAATTTGAGGTTCATTATAAGTATGATTTACTTTAATTTGCTCAACACTCCCATCTTTATGATTCAATTGCATAGTGAGCGGAACACCTGATGCAAAATCTTTCAAACCAAGTATATCAATACGATCATCTTCTAAGATTTTTTCATAATCAGATTTATCTGCAAATGTAAGCGCCAACATACCTTGTTTTTTAAGGTTTGTTTCGTGAATACGGGCAAAACTTTTTACCAATACAGCTCTAACACCTAAATGTCTTGGCTCCATAGCTGCATGTTCGCGGCTCGATCCTTCTCCATAATTTTCATCACCAACCACTAAACTTCCAATCCCTTGCGCTTTATAA
>Ga0247831_1005829_pt1 | contig 15057 bp, 20 predicted proteins | sample LaCruzMarch2015__9_FD_192406 | JGI IMG/M metagenome (GOLD analysis project Ga0247831, IMG submission 192406) | Freshwater microbial communities from meromictic Lake La Cruz, Castile-La Mancha, Spain - LaCruzMarch2015_1m | ecosystem: Environmental > Aquatic > Freshwater > Lake | place: Spain... | reverse complement strand
CACGGAGATGGTCTTCTGTCACCGGGCGAGAGCATACTTGCTGTCAAATTTATGATTTTTGCATTTGGCGAAGAAGGATGGTGCCGCTGAAGGGACTCGAACCCCCGACCCCATCATTACGAATGACAGGGGCTAGCCGCCAACCCGCTTGATAACTAAGTGTTTTCTCGTGCGCCAGCTTTTCGTTGCAAGGATGTTGCAAGGTTCAGCTAGCGTGCCCCAATCCGGATTCGAACCGAAGACCCCTTCATTACGAATGAAGTGCTCTACCAGCTGAGCTATTGGGGCTACGCGACACCTCGTTTAAACGACGAAGCGCCGACGTGCAACAGCAATTGATCGCCGTCACCCGCTCTGCTACCTCTTTGTCATGGCAGACAATAACCGCGGACGAGACATAGGCAAGCTGCGTGTTTACGCCCCTCAGGAGCGTGACCCTGCCACCATGTCCGAGGCGGAGGCCGCTGCCGAACGCAAGCGGATGCTCGACCTGCGCGCCGTGCTGCACAAGCTGGAGCCAGACATTCGCCGTCACTCGGCCCTGTTCGACTCAGGTGCGGTGAAGACGCAGAAGGATCACGACAAGCTGCGCGACTTGGTCCTGCGCGCCATCGGCCTTGGCGGGGAAGACAAGCTGCCGGTCTCGTTGCTCGACGAAGTCGGCTTGAGGTCAGAGCCGAATCCGACTGTCCACGTCGAGGACGACGGCAAAGCGCCGTTCTGAACAGACGGCCTAGCTCGGCCCACCTCCTGCAAGTCACAGACTCTTGTTGGTGGGCAAGTCAGATCAGGACGATTGGCTGCGGTTGCTCGCCTTCAAGAATATCGACAAAATGGCGAGCAAACAGGACCAGCCATTGCTTTTCGGCTTCGCTGACATTCGGCGCGTTGACGAGTGCGGCAAACTCCACGATCTCGCGCATCTCGCCTGTCGTGTAGTTTCCGCCCGCTGCAACGGCGGCGGGATTGAGGCATTTCGTCATTGCCCAGCAAATCTGCAAGAAAGCGTCAGACGCGCCAGCAACATGTGCCCACAGGCCGCGCCCCTGCATTGTCTCGACGCGAAGCGTCTTGTCGCCGCTGACTGCCGTGAAAAACGCGTCTGCAATCGGTCTGCGCGGCGCAGGTCGCGAGCAACCCTGCGTAATTTGCAGGCCCTGCGCAGCCAAGCGCTCTTGTGCCAAGCGGACGATGTGCCAGTCTTTCTTGTTGCTGTTTCTCGCAGTCGAGTAATTCATCCCGACGATATACCGGACATTGTTCACGCCGTAGTTTTCGGCCCACGCGATCCAGTTGTTGGATACGGCGTTTGCGATCTGCGAGACCATTGAGTCGTTGATGCACATGGGGCCGCTTTTCAGTGCGATGAGTTCCACTGTGCCGTCTTTGACGCGAGCGCTGTCGATCTCTGACAGTAGGGTGTGGCCGGGAGAGTCCACCTGCGCCCAGCCATAGAACGGGGGAACCACGTCTTCGACGACACGCCCAGCAGCGGTTTCGAGGCTTGAGAACACTTTCGCCGCCGCTACGATGTCATCCACCTGCTTCAGGCTGGCGATGTCGAACAACTCCGCGTAGGCAGCGAGCACGAAGGGGTTCGTTGACTTGCCGTCGATGGCGGGGGACCGGGCGTTGATCTGCCGCATCCGCGCCTCGAGCGCCGCCTGCAACTGTTGCATACGAGCGACCTTCGCCGCCTGCGCAGGATCGCCCAAGGTTGTCAGGAATGTCTGCACTTCGGCCACCGTCAGGCGGACGGGCGCGGCGTAGGTGTCAAAATTGAAGCGTTGCGTCGCGATGGCCAAGACGATAAATCCTAAGCGGTGGTGTTTCGTACCACTAGGAGCCACAACCCCTTGTCCGAGTCTAGCAAAAAGACAGTAGTTTCTCTCTTCTCCGGCGCGCTGGGGATGGATCTCGGCTTCGAGTTACAAGGGGATTTCGAGATTCTGGCTTGTGTGGAGCGCGAACAGGCCGCTTGCGCAACGATCCAAGCGAACGTCGATAGTGGTAACTTCACCGGAAAGCCCAAGGTGTACTGTCGTGACATCTTCGAGTTTTCCCCAGAGGAACTTATGGCCGAGATTGGCTTGAAGCCCGGTGAACTCGACCTGCTAGTAGGCGGTCCTCCCTGCCAGTCTTTCAGCACGGCAGGACGGCGGCAGTCGGTCCAGGATCGACGCGGCACCTTGCTTTGGAGATACCTAGAGTTTGTCGTCGCGCTGCGACCTAAGGCATTCGTCATGGAGAATGTTCGTGGATTGATGTCGGCGGCGTTGCTTCATCGGCAGATTGCGGACCGTCCTGAAAAGGGCGGCACTGAACTTTCCGACGATGAACAACCCGGTTCAGTGATAGCAAAGTTTGCCGCAGACCTGAGCGAGCGCACCAGCGGTCAATACCATATCGACGCCTTCGAGGTGAATTCCGCCAATTACGGTGCCCCGCAGATTCGGGAGCGAGTGGTCTTTATCGGCAATTCGTTTGGGGTAGAGGTTGAGTTTCCGCAGCCGACACATGGCGTCGAAGCGTTTGACGATCAGGCTGATTTTTTCTCGCCGTCCACGAGCAATTTGAAGCCTTGGGCAACCCTACGCGATGCCATTGGCGACCTTCGGGAAGAAAAGCCAGAGTTGATGGATTTCAGCCCGCGCAAGAAAGGGTTTCTGTCACTTGTTCCCGAAGGTGGGAATTGGCGTTCGTTGCCCGTCGAGATTCAGCAGGAGTCAATGGGTAGGGCATGGCATGCCAAGGGCGGGCGTTCCGGCTGGTGGCGTCGCCTGAGTTGGGACTTTCCTTGCCCAACACTCGTCACGATGCCCAACCATGCAAGCACCTCGCTTTGTCATCCCAACGATGTCCGCGTGCTGTCCGTGCGCGAGTACGCCCGCGTGCAGGAGTTTCCAGACAGTTGGACTTTTGTCGGTAAGACGGCTGAGAAGTATTTGCAGATCGGCAACGCCGTTCCAGTGCGGCTGGGGCTGGTGACTGCTTCTGTTGTGTCGAGATTGCTTGACGCGGCTGCGAGTGGCTCTCTTGAGCCAAACTACCGATTGGCAACCGACGAGTTTCGGCGGGTTTACATCAAGTCCCATGTCCGGACGCGTCGCTGGTTCAAGGCTGGTGAGGTTTTCTCTGGAACAGAGGCCGACGACTTGGCCTATGCCGCTCAATAGGCATCACATCGCAGGCCGGATTCTGGAAACAATCTCCGGTTGAGCAGTTCCGGTGACAGGTCGTAACGTTGAGCATGAGGTATCAGGATACCTCTCCATCAACGGAGTGAAACGACATGACCACCGACAACCCCAGCGCCCCCACCCTTCGCGAAGTCGTCCAGAAGATGACCCTGCTCGAAAAGGCCGTGACCGTCGCGCACCTCGACGCCGGGATGGAATGCAACGGCGCGGAAACGCTCGACGCCATGCTGAGCGACAATATGACCTTTGCCGACGTGGCCGAGATTGCCCAGCGCACCGGCCTGACGAAGAAGCAGGTGCAAGGGGTGATCGCCTCGCTCTCGTCGAAAGGCATCCTCTCTGTAGGAAACGAAAAGCCGAACGGACAACCCGGCGTGGATCAGGTGCTGACCGACTGGGGCGTCACCATCGCCTTCGATCTGCTGGCCGAAGGCATCGAGGCGAAGGCGACGATCAAGCCTGCGAAGGGCAAGACTGTCGCGAAGGCGAAACCGGCCCCGAAGGCCAAAGTCGAACGCAAGACGGATGACCGCCTGATCGTCGAGCCGGCCCAGGATATGGCCGCTGTGAAGCCGATCCGGGAAGGCACGAAGCGTCACGCGATGGTCGTCGCCCTGACGAAGGGCTGCACTCTCGAAGAACTCGCGGCTGCGACGGGCTGGCGCCGGGATGTGGCATCATCTGCGCTTTATACCGACATGCGGGCCGCAGGCTACGGCGTGCGGCGTGAGGCAGGCGTTCTGCGCCTCGTGCTGCCCACGTTCTTGAAGCGCCCGGCCATCGGAGAGAAGGGCCGCGCACAAGGCGAAGTCCTGCTCGCCGCCTGCAAGTAATCCCGAAACATTGATCGGGAGGGGGCCGTCCGAGAGGGCGGCCCTTCTGATTCCATGAAGCATGTCTTTCCAGATCAGGAGGCCATTCGCTGGGCCTCGTCGTCGGTCCCTGACCGGCTTTCCGCGCGTTCGATCCGCGCGCCTTGGCTCGGTTTTGCGCTGATGCTCATGGCCGCGTCGCCGCTCCTGTTTCCGCCGCTGGCATGGCTGCTGGTTCCGGCATTCCTCGCCGTCCTCGTGTTGCGTGCTGCCGCCCTCATAAGGTGGACGGATCATCACGACCCCGCGCCTGCACGATGGCCGCGCCTGACTGTCCTCTTGCCCGTATATCGCGAGCCAGCAGTCATTGCAGACCTTGCCAACGCAATGCGCGCCCTCGACTACCCTTCTCTAGAAATCGTGCTGCTCGTCGAAGACGACGATCACGAGACACGGGCCGCACTTGACTTCTGGCCGTTTCAGGTCTTGGTCGTTCCTGACGGCAGGCCGCGGACAAAGCCTCGCGCTGTCAATTTCGGGTTGTTGAATACGTCAGGGGAAATAGTCGTCGTCTATGACGCCGAAGATCGACCGGCACCCAATCAGCCCAAGCGCGCCGTCGCCCGCATGATCGAATCCGGCGCGGCTGTCGTGCAAGGCGTCCTGGCCTGTGACCATGACGGGCCGCTTGTGACGCGGCTCTGGGCACTAGAATACAGCGTGTTGTTTCAGGGCGTGTTGCCGTTCCTGAGCCGGTTCGGCTTGCCGTTCCTGTTGGGAGGCACAAGTCAATTTTTGAGGCGCGATGCCTTGATGGCGGTCGGGGCTTTCGACGCTGCAAACACCGCCGAAGACGCCGACTTGGCCGTCCGCCTCGCCCGGGCAGGCTACACGTCGTCGGTTGTCCTTTCCGTCACCGGCGAGGAAGCGCCCATAGAAATCCGCGCATGGGTGAAACAGCGTTCCCGCTGGATCAAAGGTTGGCTTCAAACCGTGCTCGTCCACGGTCTGCTGCCCAAAGCAATCGACCGCTGGACCCCGCCCATGCGCCTGCGCGACCGCATCGCTCTCGCCGTTCAACTCCCGGTCCAGCTTTTGTGCCTCGCGTCCCATCCCGTGGGCATGGTCGTCGCCCTGAACGATCCTCACGGCCCGCTGGCCGTTCTGTTGTTCACCGGCTACGCGCTGACCATCGTCGTCTTCATGGTCGCAGCGATCCGGGTCGGCAGGTCGCCTTGGGATGCGTTCGCCTTGCCGCTCTATACCTTCCTGCACACCGCCGCGATGGCGATTGCCGTCGTGGAATTGGTGGTCTGCCCCTCGCTGTGGAGAAAAACGGAGCACTGCTTGGTCAAGAACCGCCCGAGATTGTCGGGTCCATCCTGAACAACCGCTCGCGTTCTGCGCCCCGGCTCGTCCACGATCAGCGCGACGAAGCAACGGAGTCAGACCAAAGTGGGGTGCGTCTATCTGATCACCAGCCCCAGCGGTAAGCAGTATGTCGGGCAGACAGTTCGGACCATTGAGGAGCGCTGGCGGGAACATGCGAGGGAGGCAGTAAAGGGCGCGGGCGAGTGCCGAGCGTTGGCAAACGCCATCCGCAAGTACGGTCCAGAGGCTCTCGACGTTCGCATCCTGCATGTGTCCTTCGACCAAGATGAACTCAACTCCCTTGAGGCGCGCGAGATAACGGAGCGGCGAACGCTGTCGCCTCGCGGATACAACCTGAAAACTGGCGGGGCCAAGGGGAAGCCTTGTTCTGAGACATGCAGGCGACAATCCTCCGGGCAACAAGCGCGATACGCTGACCCTGCTGAACGAGAGGCGCAATCCGAGCGCGTGAAGGCTCGATTTGCTGACCCCGCTGAACGTGGGGCGCAGGCAGTACGCATGAAGACCAGGTTCTCGAAACGTTCTGAACGGCAGGTACTATCGGAACGCCAGAAGGCTCGCTGGGCCGACCCCGACAAACGACGGGCGCAATCCGAGCGTCTAAAGACCCGCTTTTCTGATCCAGCCGAGCGGCTGGCACATTCGGAGCGCCAGAAAGTCACGAACCGCGCAAAGGTGCCAAATGTCTTTGCAGAAGGTCGATTCTTTCCTTCACTTGCGCAAGCCCAGCAGGCACTCATTTCTGGCGACGCTTGCTACCGCGTCAGATCAACAGACCCTCGCTGGCGTTGGTGGCACACGATCCCGAACCACAACGACCCGGAATGTGATGCGGTCGAAGAATGCTGGGCCGTCATGCAGTGGGCGCAAGCCAACCCTGAGCATGAGAACGTGCCAAAGTGGGCGAAGGAGCGGACCGCAGCGCGTCGCTGAGGCGGTTCGACGTTTGGCGGGCACATGGGCAGGGCAACGGCGCGGAATGCCCAGCGCTGCCCAAGCTGGCTGCGTCTCTCGTGGTGATGATCGGGCAATGACGGGCGCGACGATCACGAGCGAGGCGAGAACGGGCGGTTTTCTAGAAGAACCCCTGCAATCGCCGCACCTCCATGGACCGCGAACTCAGATGCGTTTCACCAAGCAGCGCGAGCGCGGCGGCAATCGCCGTGTCCGAGTGATGGCCTTTGCCGCCACCTTGGAGGACCGGGTTCCCTGCGCTCGTGAAGGTCAACTCGAAGGCCGCGATTTCCTGCAACAACTGGTCCCGTCCCGGCAGATCGTGGGCAATGACGCAGGAGCCGTTTTCGATCTGGGTCGCGAGGTTTTCCAGAAGAAGATTTTTGCTGCACGTCACCTTCGACCCGTCGCGCGTGATCGTCGAACCCGCCGTGATCGTGACGCCCGTGCAGCGCACAGATGCCTGATGAAAGAGCGACACCACAGGGCCGCCCATGCCGCTTGCGTCGCACAGCAGGTTCCAGTGCTTGAGTTTGCGGAGCCGCGCGACCACCATGTCCACAAGGTCCGTATAGTCCAGGTTCTTCACGGTCTCCGTGTAAACGACGGTGTACTGCGGCTGGGTCAATTTCTGCTCGAACCCCCGGCCAGTGAAGTAGGGCTTCGACTCGGCTTTGATGATGCAAAGGGCAGACGGGTCCGAGTAGCGGCCCACGTCAAGACCCACGGAGAACCTACGGAATCCGACCGCCTGATACATGGCGATGGCGGGGTCAGCCGAGGACGGTAGGACAAGCGATCCGTCGTCACGTTCGATGATCTCAGAGGACAAGGGCTTTCTCCGTGTTGTCGGTCGCGCGGGACAGGGTGTCCCAAGAAATGAGTTGGGTGCCGTTGCCGGATAGAAACTCGCAGAGGTGTTCTTGCCGGAAACGGAAATCGGCCATGAAGCGCCGGTCATATTCGACTTTCGAGAGAACATCCGGGCGCATCGAGTCCACGGAACGCGCGAAGATGATCCGGGCTTTCTTCTCCGAGAACACCTCCCAGAAAAATCCCTGCCGCCCGTTCGGCGTCGAGATCATCAGGGTTCTGCCCGTGCTGCGCCTCATCGGCAGTAGCGCCGTGATGGCTTCGTCCTCGTGGAAGGCCGCTTCGTCCAGAATCAGCGTGTCGCAGGTCATGCCGCGCGCGTTGTCGGTGGCCGGGATAGAAATGATCCGGCCCCCGTTCATCGTTTCGATTTCCGTCTGAACCTGCCGCACGACCTTTGGCGCGAAGGGGTCCGCGTTCTTGAACTCGACAACGCGTCGCAGCAATTCCGTGCTCTGGCGCAGCGACGGGCAGGCAATCAGGACTGTTTTGCCCCTCGTCGCATCATCCCAAGCCAGCGCGGCGATTGCCGTTGACTTGCCGATCTGGCGCGACGCGACGCAGCACAGCATCGCGTCTTGCGGATCGTTCGCGGGGTCAGAACGCAGGATTTCCACCTGAAAAGGATCAGGCACCCCGATGGCCGCGCGAAACCGTTCGACCGGGTCGAGGCTGACCGTCAGACCTGCAAGGAAGTCCCGGACGTTCTCGGCAACCATCATCCGGGCAGACCTTTCGGATTGATGACTTTCAGCCGCCCCATTTCCGTCAGGAAGTCGGCTTTCGCGTCCGGGTGGCGTTCGAGGACTGACAGAATCACCCGGCGAAGTTCAAGGAAGGCCGGGCTTTCATGCAGGCCGAACGTGATTTCCACCTTCTTGTTCAGCTTGCCCTGAATCTCGCTCAGCGCCATCAGCGCCTGCCGAAGTTCTTTCAGGGTGCCGAGTTGCAGGACACGATCCTCGTCGCCTTTGGCCGCGTCGAGCAGGGCCTTCAACTCGCGCAGGACAAACTTGAGGTCTTTGTCAGTCTCAGCACCGAGTTCGTTGACGAGTTCTGCGTTCTGCATCGCGGCTGCGATTTTCGAGTCGTGCGCCGCGCGGGCTATGATCGCAAGCCGTTCTTCTTCCGACACAGTCATCATGTATCGACCGACAGAGGTGTCCGCGATGCCAAGGTCTTTCGATACCTGCCACATGGACCGGCGACCAAGCACTATGTCGCGGACAATCTCGTCGCGCTTGGCCTGCGGCATCAGGTCGATTTTCGACTTGGGCATCGGTCAGGACTCGCTGCCGGAAGCTGCCGCTTGCTCCATCAGCGTGAATTTGCGCGCCGCATGTTCCGGCAGGTCGTCGAGGGTGCGAAAGGTCTTGACAGTGTAGCCCTCGCGTTCGGCGGCAAGGCGGCGCTGTACAAGGCCGTTGCCAGTCTGCATGTCGGCTCGCACATACCGGACGCGCTCGTGCTCATCGTCGAAGGTGAAGACAGTCGATTTCATGACTTCCGTCTGGCCGGTGTTCCGGCGCGTCGGGTCTTCGCTGGATTCGATCACGCGCAGGGGAACGCCGCGCTTCTCGGCTTCCTGCTTCGCCTCGCGGTATTTGATCGGGTTCCGGGCATCTTCGCGGGACAGATAGACGCCCGGTTCCGATTGCGCCCCGGCCAAGATCAGCTTGCCTGTGGCATCGCGGGTGAAGTTCGCGGCCTTCAAGGCGCGTTCGCGCTGATCGGCCTCAAGCTGGGCGAGCAGTTTGTCCACGGAGGACAACGCCGTGTCCTTTTCGCGGGTCACGTCCTTCTTCTCGTCCAGAATCTTGCTGTTGAAAGCGTGCAGATCGTCGAGGCGCTTCTGCTGGGCCGTCACGGTCTGGGTTAGAGTCGTGACTTGCTGAATGAGCGCTTGCAGCGCGGCTGTCGTGTCGTCGGGCATTCGTTCGATCCTCTCTCGAAACAAAAACGGCGGGGCTTCCGAGCGCCCCGCCGTCTCCGTTTCATCACACAGAGAGGAACGCGAACACCGCCCGCCTATGAAGGAACGATAAGGCGATGGAATCGCGACCAAAACCGGACGAATGAGGTGGAGAGGGCTTGGACCTTATTCCGCCGCCGCAATTCCATAGAGCCAATCGTCCGCAGGATCGCGGGGCGGGCAAAGCCAAGGCTTTGCTGCTTTCTTCGATGCGGAGACCCTTCCAGTGGTCTGCTTGGGCTTCGCTGGCTGTGGGGCGACAGGCTTGGGCATGATCACGGGCGCTATTGGTCGCGGCTTGCGCACGATCACAGGGACAGGGCGGGGCGGTGGCGCGGGGGCAGGTGTTGCCGCCTTCCGGGGCCGGTGTTCTGCCCAGAGTGCGCGGGCTTTTTCGAGGCCCTGACCGCGAATCTGGCCGTAGGCCGGGAGGTCTGCACCTTCGAGGATGGCAATGATGTTCTCTCGCACGGTGTTCGGGTCACGGTCGATCACAAGGCAGACTTCGGCGCGCATATGCGCCCAAGGCCCGGACCCATTTGTGAGGAACAGCAGGGCCTCCTTCCGATTGCGCTTCGCTTCCTCAACCCCGCAGGCCGCGGAATCCGTGAACAGGTCTGCAACGGCCTGACGAAGGACTGCCTGATAGAGTTGCGTTTCGGCAAAAGCGATCACCACGGGCAACCCTTCGGACGTTCCCAGATGTCGAGGTGACGGATCGCCGGGGCGAAGATGAAGCGGTCAGCTTCTGCGCGCTCGGCTGCTGTCGTCGTCTTCTGCCATCGGACATAGACGGTCTGAGGGGTCAGGCCTTCGTCGGGGGTCCAGACCGCGACAACATCTAGGCCGCGTTCGCGCAGCAAGTTCGCAGTGAGGTCGAGAGCGCGCCAAGTCATCGGAAGGGGCGACCTCCTGTCACGCGGTATGCGCCCGGTGCGCTTTCGTCACGATCACCCGGCCAAGAGTGGCCGATGCGCAGGCCGGTTGAGGGGTTCGCATCTTCTGCGACCTTGCGCTGGTAGCCGGTGGGCTGGCCGTCCCAGAAGAAGGTGACGGCGTTGCCAGCACGGCGCACTTCGACAAGAGCCGCGTCAGGCATCATGCAGCGCCCCCGGCATGATCAGGTTGGCTTGCGCACGTTCGGCCTCGGTGGGAGGGCGATGCCACATGATCAGGGGCGCGCCGTCGCGTTCAGTGACACCGGCAACGTCGAGACCTTGCGCGCGCAGGCTGGTCAGGCGGTCGTCAGGCTGGGAGGCGGGCTTGGGCTTCTTCATGCCAGCACCAGCGGCAGGGCATGGGTGTAGGGGATCGCGAACCGGCCTGCGACGGTCACGACGGTGATGCCGTCAGGCTGGCGCACGAGGCTGGGGCCGTCCGGGATGGTGTGGTCTTTGATCTCGGGGGTGGCGAGGATCGTGCGCAGGCCGTGGCGCAGGGCGTCGCCGGTGATGGTCAGGGGGAAGGTCGTGGTGGTGGCGTTGTTGGCCGCGATGATCGCGCAGCGGTCGCCTTGTTCTTCGATGGTGATTTGCATGAGGTGTCCTTTCAGGGGCGCGCACCTTGGGGGCGAAGGACAACCACGGGCCTCCCCAAGGCGCGCTGTCTTCGCCAGCCGACCCGTGCGAACGTCATAAGTGCCGCGCCGGGGGAGGTGTTGCGCGGTTTCAGGTGGAATGGGCAGAACACCTGAAAATCTGTGCCCGTCAGATAACCGCGTGGCTTGAGGCGTGAGGCGGTTTCGGGCATTTGCCCCACCCACACAGGGGCTGACCGCAGAACGCCCAGCGCTGCCCAAGCTGGCCGGGGCGCTGATGGTGTTCCAGTATTTCGACGGGCGCGCTGCGCTGTGACGGCCGATGACTGCGACCGATCACCCGTTGACCGGGCATTGGCAGCGGTTTCAGGCGCAGAAGCACACGCCGTCTTGCAATGGCTTTGGCGTTGCAAGGCAATTGAGCAGAATGCCGCTTGGCGCTCAATCGGTTAGCTGCCTAGCCCTAGTCATTGCTCATGCGTAGCAGGGCGAAAACGGCCAGAGGACGACTTTCTGCCGGTGGTGAGGGTCAAGGCGAATGCTGCACTACGACGCGCGCACATGTGTATGCATAAAAAAATGATGATGATGAAACTCGAAGCCATCATCATCATTTTTTTTCGCATATACACGCGCGCACAATAGAGCGCAGCAACGATAGCACTTGGATCAGCCACCCTGATCGCTCGCCCTGCATAACCGAGTTATTCGAGGACTCACCTTGTTGCGTGGTCGAGACACCTTCCGCCTTGTCGATATGATGCAAGCACCAATCGACGGAGCAACAGATGTCCAAGACCTACGGCGAGAAGGTGGCTGATCGGCTGATCCAGAATGGCGCTTTCGCATCACAAGCTGACGCGAAGGCACAGATCGCTGATTGTCCCGCAATCTCGCAGGGGACCAAAAGCCTGCTGCTCGCTCTGATCGACCGAAACCTGATCAAAATGGAGACCCGACCATGAACCCCGGACTTGCCAACGACCTTCGCCAGATCGACCAGGTGATTGAAGACGTGATGGCGCGCGAGAGCGACCCGCGCACCGCCCGCGAACTGATCCGCTGGTCCTTCCGCCGTGCCGCGATGGGCACTGCTGCCGTGTTGCGCTACAACGCCCGTGTGGCTCAGGGTGTGGCCTCGCGCGCAGCTTTCGCCTGATCATCGCGCCCGACACCATGAAACGAAAAAGGCCGGCTTATCGCCGGCCTTCATTCATTCGAGGGTATAAACCCTGCCTCCTTCGATCTTCTCGATAGGCGGCGCGCAATCGAGCAGATAGCCGTCCATGACAGGCTCCCGCCCCTCGGCGTCAAGACCTGCGCGCCTGATCGCCTCATCACGCGCATCAGCACCACCGGGAACGTCGTACTCGTCAACGTCCCGCCACCGCCAGACATAGGGCATGAACTCATAGTACCATTCCGCCTTGCGTTCGATCCAGCGGCGGCGGCGATCCTGTTCGATGGTCTCGCCTTCGACGGCCAGAGACGGCGGCACCTTGACCCGAACACGAAGCAACCTGTCCGTGCGAGCCATGCTCCGCGACCATGCGTCCCAGCGAAGCGTCTGCTCGACCGTCACCTGAGAATACCATTCCCAACGGAAGTCGTCGGAAACGAAACTCTGCGTGGTTGTGACAACCTCGCGCGTTTCAGGTTTTGGCGCATCCGGGCGATAGAAGCGAAAGCCTTCATCGACCAGCTTCTTGAACGCCGCCGCGTCTTCGCTCTCGTCCTTGCGGTGCCGGAACTCGAACTGAGGCCGTTCAGGTTCGGCGGGATCGAAGCACATGCGATATGAGATCGACTCATAGTCCCGTAAGCGCTTGAACTCCTGAAAGGCTGCGACTTCGCCCTTCGTGTCGAGAACGTCCTTCACCCAAGTGTCGAGCATTTCGAAGCGATCAAACTGCTCCCGCGCGCAGCGTTCCCAGCGTTCGAGTGCCGCTGTGACGCGCGAACGCCAAGCAACTGCCCGCTCCCTGACCGCAAGCCATTCCTTCGGCTCGCCGCGAGACATCCAAGTCTGAAACGAACTCGGCTTGCACAGGTCGTCCAAGCCAAGGGTGCTATACCACCAAGTGTTCGGGGCATAGTCGAGTGCGACCTTGCGGAAATCGTCGATGGTCTCCGGGATCTGCGGCGGTTCGCAAACCGGGCGTGGATCAAGCGCAACGTCACGGCGAAGCTCGGCCAGAATCTGCGCGATAGGTTCCCAGACGTGATCGCCGCTGATCGCCTTCCGCAGTGTCGATTCCGAGATTTCCTTCTGGAGACGAGGATGCTTGCGCGCCATGTGCTGCGCGCGGGGCACGATCTTCTTCACGACCCCACGATAGGTCCGAAGCAGTTCGCCCTGCTCCCAGAAGAAGTCTGTCTCCTCCTGCCTTTCGCGAAAGCTGGTCATGCCCGGTGCTCCTTCAAGAAGGCAACGAGGTCATCGCGCAGATAGCGAACGATCCGCTCATTCGGCTGCGAGTACTTGGGGCCGATGGCATCTTTGCGCCAGCGGTAGAGGGTTTCTGTTGTGACAGAGAGGAAGTCAGCCGCTTCTGCGGGGGTCATCACTTCCGGGGCGTTCGCGCGCAATACGATGGCACGCAAGTCAGCGATCTGCTGACCGAGGTCAGGTGTAGGCATGATTGGACTCCATGTGGAATGAAGCCAGTCAGCCGTGCCCTTTCCTCCCATCCCCTCCCCAACACGCCTTCACCGCCACATGGGCTGCTTCGGGTTCCTCGGCGTCGTTGGTTCGTAGTCGGACCACGGCCTCACATGCCGGGGGTTTCCGACATGAGGAGGCAAGCGCAAATTAAGCAGTCACGCGTTCGATTTCAACAACATTCGTCGGCACTCGCCGGAGCCTTTTAAGGATGTGGCTCGCAATCGCGTTCGCCGTGGCCTTCTGTTCCTCGCGTGTCGGCTCGCCATAGTGCCCAAGCATCTGCAAATCGTCGTCTGTCATGGTCTGCTGAGCCAGCCAGCGGTGAACGTGACGAGGTGCAACTTCACGGGCGGAAGTCATCCAGAAGTGGCGCAGATCGCCAGCACAGGTCAGGGCGAGGCGGTCGAGAGCGTTGTCGAGGTGGCCGCGTTCCCCGTCAATCCGGCGACGCGACGGAAACACCCAGTCGCAATCATCGAACCGGATTTCGTGCAGCCGCTTGAACAAGCGCAGGACTTCATCTGCGACGACGATGGAACGGCCTGTTTCGTCACGCTTGAGGCGGGCGAAGGACACGACGCCCGTGGACAGGTCAACATCCCTCCATGTCAGGGTTTGCAGGGCGTTGCGCCAGCGTGATCCCGACAGCCAGCGGATCATCCACGCAAGCCGGATATGCTCATTCTCGATGGCCTCAATCTCGGCCCAGCGGTCAGCCCACGGAACCTGCATGTCGAGTTTGCCCGTCTGGACACGGGACTTCATCTTGGTGTTATCCAAGAGTGCCGGGATCGGCAGGGAGAGGGCGCAGAGGCGATTGACGAAGCGGACCACTGCGCCCGCAATCGACCCGGCCCTGTGCGCCGCGTGCGGGTGCTCGACCTGTAGCGCGTTCAGGTATTGGTTGATCTCAAGGACTGGCAGTTCCGAAACCAGAACATCGCCCCAGCGGCCTAGATGCTTGTCGAAGGCGAGCCGGTAGTCATTCACCGTCTGGTCGATCATGCGGGCCTTGCCAGAGGCACGGTCGCTTGTCCTGTGCGCGATGTACTGGTCAAGAGCCTCGCGGAATGTCGGGATGCCAAGCGCTGCCTTGTCTGCGGCCTTCTCGGCCTTCGTGCGCGCCTTGCCCTCCTGAACGTCGAGAGACGCCTTGCCGATCTGATCCTTCGCCCAGCGCGTGTGAGTGCCCTTGGACGCCCACTGACCGAGTTTGACGCGCCGGACCTTCTGCGCCGTCGCATCCCACTTGTTGAGATACCACGTCTTGGTGCCGCCCGGCGTGACGCAGAGCTGCAATCCTTTGACCGTTGGATCGGTAAACCACGTCGTTGTGTCGGCTTCGAGTTTCGCGACCGCCGCGTCTGTGAACTTGATCTGGGGCATGGCTGGTTCCTTGCAAACCGTGAACTTTTGCAAGGCCGACGATACGTTCTAACCCGGATCAAACACAACCGAGTGTTGACAGTGAACCTTGTTTTTCAGTGGTTTGTGGACGTAACCGCTATGAGTGTTGCCACAGATTTTGCATTACGAATGACGTGCTCTACCAGCTGAGCTACAGCGGCATCCTTCTTGGCCCGGGCGTTTCCGCCCTGTGCGGCTTGGCTATTAACACCGCCCATTCGCACTGTGTAGCCCTAAATTGCGCG
>Ga0247831_1005828_pt1 | contig 15060 bp, 14 predicted proteins | sample LaCruzMarch2015__9_FD_192406 | JGI IMG/M metagenome (GOLD analysis project Ga0247831, IMG submission 192406) | Freshwater microbial communities from meromictic Lake La Cruz, Castile-La Mancha, Spain - LaCruzMarch2015_1m | ecosystem: Environmental > Aquatic > Freshwater > Lake | place: Spain... | reverse complement strand
GCGTCGGTCATCGCGTCGGTCGACGACCGCACGATCGCGTACGTCGGCGACGCCCCGGCCGAGTCCGACACGCGCACCACCGACTGGAAGCGGTTCCTCGACCTCACCGAGGAGGTGGGCGGCTCGACGCAGGTCGAGGCGCTGATGCAGCAGTACGTGCTGCGGCCCGACGACGCCGCACTGCTGCCCGAGCGAACGGCGGCCCGAGCGGCCTACACGAGGCTGCGCACCGATGGCGGCACCTGGGCTCCGCCGATCGCCGTGCGACGTGAGATGGCCGCGTGGTCGTTCGACGCGGCCACCGCGCAGATCGAGGCGGCCGACGCGGTGCTCGCCCAACGCGACGTGCTGGCGGAGCGGTCGTCGACGCTCGGCTTCGCGATCGCTGCGGATGCCGAGGCCGCGTACGAGGGCGCCGACGACCTGGCTGCGGTGATGCAGTCGGTGGCCGGCACCATCGAGGTTGCCGACGCCGTCATCGACGCCGATGCGGCCGTGACCGCGAACCCGAGCGTCATCGAGCGGCTGGGCCTGATCGGGCAGCACCCCGACGAGGCGGTGGCCCGCGCGAAGGAGGCCCTCGCCGCCGGCGACGAGGCCGCTGCCAGGGCTGCCGCCGAGCGCGCGCTCGACGTGGTGGCCGACGCGGGCTCACTGGGCACGACCCGTCTGCTCGTGGCGATCGGTGTGGCGCTCGCCCTCGTCGGGACGGCCGGGCTGGTGGTGGCGCTGCGGCGGCGGCGGCTCAGGCCGCCGACACCCGATCCATCTCGATGAAGATGCACTCGCCCGGGCAGGCCAGGGCGGCGTCGATGACCGACTGCTCGGCACGGACCGGCACCCACGCCAGGCTTCCGGAGCCGCCGGGGTCGTTCAGCGCCATGCCGTCCTCGGCCACGTAGGCGATGCCGTCCTCGAGTTGGACGAACACGTCGGGTGAATGATCGAGGCAGAGGCCGTCCCCCGTGCACAGGTCTTGGTCGATCCACACTCGCATGCGGCGGGGACCATACCTGGCGACCCGCCCGCACGTCTCGGTGTGCCCCGTTACGCTCGTCACCGTGCCCGGAACACACGTCAGCAACGACACCAGTCCGATGAACGAGCCCGCCGCCAAGCAGGTGCCACACGTCTGGCAGCGCCCCACCGGCGATGCGCCAGACCCGTGGGCCTGGCTCCGCGACCGCGACGACCCCGACACGGTGGCCTACCTCGAGGCCGAGAACGTCTACACCGACGCCTGGTTCGCCCAGCACGCCGAGTTGACCGAGACGCTGTTCCAGGAGATCCGTTCTCGCGTGCAGGAGACCGACACGGCGGTGCCGGTGCGCAAGGGGCCCTGGTGGTACACGGGTCGCACGGTCGAAGGCCTCGCCTACCCGATCCACTGCCGCGGCACCAGCCGCGACACGGCCACCGAGCAGGTGCTGCTCGACGAGAACGCCGAGGCCGCCGGGCACGAGTACTTCTCGCTCGGCACGTTCGACGTCAGCCCCGACCACGCCCTGCTGGCGTGGAGCTCCGACGTCGACGGCAGCGAGCTCTACCGCCTCCGCATCCGCGACCTCGCCACCGGAACCGACCTCGACGACGTCCTCGAGGGCACCTCGACGTGGGGTGGGTCGGCGTGGTCGGCCGACTCGACGCACTTCTTCTACATGATGCCGGACGACCAGATGCGGCCGTTCCAGGTGTGGCTGCACCGCATCGGCACCCCGCAGGCGGACGACGTGCTGGTGTACGAGGAGGCCGACGAGCGGTTCTACCTCGGCATCGACCTCACCCGCAGCGACCAGTGGGTCGTGATGGAGGCGGGCAGCAAGCAGACCTCGCAAGCCTGGGTGATCCCCGCCACCGACCCGACGGCCGCGCCGGTCGACGTGGGCGGACGGCGCGAGGGCGTCGAGTACGGCATCGACCACTGGGGCGACTGCTTCGTCGTGCTCACCAACGTCGACGCCGAGGACTTCCGCGTCATGACCGCACCGCTCGACGCGCCGTCGGACTGGACCGAGCTGGTCGCCCACGTGCCCGGCCAACGCATCAACAGCGTCGAGCCGTTCGCCGACCACCTGGTGGTGCACGAGTGGGCCCAGGCGCAGCAGCGCATCCGCATCGTGCGGCGTGACGGCAGCATCGAGGTCGTCCACCTCGACGACGAGCCGCACGAGCTCGAGCTCGACTCGAACCCGATGTGGGACGCGACGACGCTGCGCTACGTGTACCAGTCGTTCACGGTGCCGGCCTCGGTGTACGAGATGGACCTGGCCACCGGCGAGCGCACGCTGCTGAAGCAGACGCCCACGCCGAACGTCGACCTGTCGCTGTACGAGGCCACGCGTGAGTGGGCGACGGCGGCCGACGGCACTGCCGTGCCGGTCGACATCGTGCGCCGCCGGGGCACCGTGCCCAACGGCGACAACCCGTGCCTGGTGTACGGCTACGGGAGCTACGAGTCGTCGATGCCGCCGTGGTTCAGCGTGGGCCGCATCTCGCTGCTCGACCGCGGCTGGGTGTGGGCGCTGGTGCACCCACGCGGCGGCGGCGAGCTGGGCCGCCGCTGGTACACCGACGGCAAGCTGCTGAACAAGCGCAACACCTTCACCGACACGATCGCGAGCGTCGAGCACCTCATCGAGCACAGCTGGGCCGGACGCGACCGGGTGATCATCCGCGGCGGCAGCGCCGGTGGGCTGCTGGTGGGTTCGTGCATGACGATGCGGCCCGACCTGTTCCGCGCGGTCATTGCCGAGGTGCCGTTCGTCGACGCAGTCACCACCATGAGCGACCCGTCGCTCCCCCTCACCGTGACGGAGTGGGAGGAGTGGGGCGACCCGCGCAGCGAGCCGGCCGCGAGCTACATGCTGAGCTACTCGCCGTACGACAACACGGTGGCCGCCGCCTATCCGGCGGTGTACATCACCGCCGGCTTGAACGACCCGAGGGTGAGCTACCACGAGCCGGCGAAGTGGTGCGCCAAGCTGCGCGCCGTGCGCACCGACCGCACACCGCCGCTGCTCATGAAGACCGAGATGGGCGCTGGCCACGGAGGCCCCAGCGGCCGCTACGACCGCTGGCGAGACGAAGCGTTGGTGACGACGTTCGCCATCACGGTGAACAACTCAGCCGAGTAGGCGCCGGGGGCTGGCACGGTCGTCACGAAGCGGTTTCGACAGGCGTGCAGTCGACGACGAGGTTGAGGACGCAATCGAGCGTCTCGGTGTCGTTCATCACCCGAGCAACGGACGTTCCGTACGCGAGCCCCTCCGCCAGGATCCAGCCGCCGTCGAAGGTCTCGAGTCGGAGATCGGGCGCCAGACGGATCGAGTCGATGCGGTACCCATCGCCCAGCCGGAGCACTTCACCAACAGTCTCGCCGCTCGTCCGTGTCTCGTACGGCAGGATTGGAGTTGCCCGAATTGTGCTGGGACACGACATCTCGGGCGGCGATGCCTCGGTGCACTCCACCAAGCGATAACAGTCGCCTGCGACCTCCAGCCGGAACACAACCGGCGCCGGCACGGTGCTGACGGAATCAGACGGAGCAGCGGTGATGCCGCCGTCCGACCCGGCGCGCTGGACGGCGACCTGAGTCATCGCTCGTACATCGGGTGGATTCGTGGATCGGTGTCGGTAACAGCACCGGCCATCATGACCGACACCGCGCGCCGACCCGCTGGAACTGGCCGTCGAGGCCAGCGATGGCGCCGGTGGAGGCGAGCGACGTGGTCCGACAGGCCGGCCCTTGCAGGCACCGGCCGACGGTGTATACTGAGAATCACCCCTCTTCCGCGATCACCTCAAATAAGGAAACAGGAATGAAGCTAAGAAGCGTGTTCTTCGCAGCTACCGCGTCAGTGTTGTTGGCCTCGCCAGCCTTTGCCGGAGTGCGATCAGTGACAGGTTCCAGCACCAACCACAACTCCGCTGGCACTATTTTCTACGTCAGCGATACCGCAGCCGACTCGGACCGCGCTTATGGCAACTGGGGCGGGACGTCGAGCAACCGGCTTGAAAACGGGAGCGGGAGCGGTACCACGGTTTCCAAGCCTGTCTCCAGCGTCGGGTCTCATCGGGCTTGCGTAAGCCTCAACTTCAATCCAGATCCTTGTTCGATCTGGGGTTCGTGACGACGGTTCTTGGCTGTATCGCGCCAGGGAGATTTCGCGTAGTCCTCGCGCCTTCGAGGTTCAGTTTCTCAAGAAGTAGGGCTGGGCTGGATCGTTGGATAGCGTAAACCTTCCGTCAGTGGCTGAGGGCCGCAAAGACGCTGGTCGACTCCGGGCCGATCCGACAGCGAGCGTACGATGAGCAACTCGTCAAGTTCGGTCGATGCGAGAGTGTTGTCCGTAGCACAGTTGTCCCTGAGCTTCGGGCAACACTCTGTCTTTCAGGCCATCTCGTTCGACGTCAAGCGGGGCGAGAGTCTGGCGATCGTGGGTCGGAGCGGATCAGGCAAGTCGTCCTTGCTCTCGTGCATTCTCGGGCTCCAGACTCCCGATGCAGGGTCGGTGTCCATTGACGGTACGGTGATAGGTACTCTTCCACGTCGCCGTCTTGCTCAATTGCGACGCGAGAAGATTGGAGTCGTGTTCCAGAGCGGTGAGCTGCTTGAGGAGCTGTCGCCGTTTGAGAATGTGGTCCTTACGGCGATGCTCGGCGGTCACCGTGCATCGGAGGCGCGGCAAGCCGCTCGTGAGATGCTGGAGCGTCTGTCAATAGTCCAGTCCGATCGGGTAGTCGGGCTCTACTCAGGTGGGGAACGGCAACGAGTGGCTGTGGCGAGGGCACTCGTGAATCGTCCACGGTTGATTCTCGCCGACGAGCCGACTGGTTCCCTGGACGCCGAGACGCGAGATGAGATGATGGAGCTGTTGATGTCGGTGCCGAATCAGTTCGACTGTGGGATTGTTCTCGTGACCCATGATCCGATTGTGTCGACTGCTTGCAATCGAACGATGCGGCTAACCGATGGAGCACTCGTTGACGTCGCGCCCCGAGGGCCGAGCGGCTCGTGACTGCCAGCCTTCTGGCTGCGCTTGCCCGTGTCGGCCGCGGTGTTCGTCGGCCGGGCAGATGGGGACTTCGAGCGGCTGTGTTGATGATTGGCTCGGCCGGGCTCTCGGTTGTCGCGGTGGTGGGCGTGCTCGTTATGGGCGCCGTGTCAGATCGACAGGCCCAAAGCCGATCGCTGCTGCCCATTGCCGCCGAGGACGCCACCGACGCAGAGTTTCTGTACGCGTTCGATCTGGACCTGTTGCCGGGCGCCGATGGGAACCCGCACCTGGTGAGCGTGGTGTGGCTTGAGCCGCTGACGAACAGCGCGCAACCCCCGCCAGGCGTGCTGTCGTGGCCTCGGCCAGGGCAAGCGGTTGCATCGCCGGTGGCCCAGCGCGATCTGAATCGTTTAGCGGTCGATCTCTACGGCCCGATAGTCGGCACGATCTCTCCGCGTGGCCTTGAAGCGCCGGGTGAGCGCCGGATCTATGTTCGGCCCACGGCGTCGGCACTTGAGAACACCGGCGACGAAATGACGATGATGAACGGGTTTGGTGGGCCAGGTGTTGTGCAGGGACTTTGGGGCGTACCGACGCTTGACGCTCAAGCGTCGTGGGTCACGCCGGCCGCTCTCATTTTCTTCCTGTTCTCGCCGGCCGCTGTTGCGGTCTGGCTTGGCGCTGGGGTCGATAGGGAACGAAGGCGCCGACGAGAACTGCAGCTGGTAGCGATCGGCGCCGGCGTGCGCCACCGGATGATCGTTAACCTCGCCGAAGTGTGGCCACCGATCGCTGCTGGAGGCTTGGTTGGTGGCGGCGCTTTGGGTGTCATGGCGACGAACAATTTCGACGTCGGCTGGCTCGACACAATCGTGCTTGCAGACGCGACACGGACACGGCTGCTCGCTGGCGTAGGCGCGATCACTATTGCTCAGATTGCTGCGCTACTGATCGCCCTGCTAACAGGCCGAAGAAACACTCAACGGAAGGACACGGCCGAAGCCATCCCGTTTCGTAGCGCTCAGGTCTGCGTTGTCGCAGCCATCGCGGCAATTTGGTTGCCATCTATCTTTCCCGCGTATGGGACGTTGTTGTATTACGCGTCGGCCGTTGTCACAACCGTGACTCTCCCTTCACTGATCGCCATGATCGTCGCCGGACTTGGCCGCGTGATTGCAGCGACTGGCTTGAAGCGCGGCTGGCCGGGGATGTTGCTTGCCGGGCGGCGGCATGCCGTGTCCCCTCGAAGGACGGCTTGGCTGACTAGCAGCGTAGTCGTATCCATCCTGCTCTTCGGTCAAGTTCAACTCTGGGCAAGCACGCTCGGCGGCCTCGTACAAAGAGATCTAGGGCAGCTGTCGTCCGGTGATCTCGTCGTCAGCGGTGGCCACGTCCACGACAGCGGTGCGAGCGACATCTTCCTCAAGAGTGTTGGAAAGGGCACGGCCCCAGTGTTCACGTGGCTCGAAGACAACCGTACAAGACAATTCGGCTTCGACACCTACATCGCAACATCTTGCACCACTCTCGCACTGCTCGGCGCGTCGTGCATGCCATCTGAGGTCCCAGTCGCCACACTTGCAGCCACGGGCCTAGGCGCGAGCCTGGTGAACTCGACAGGAATCTTTACCGAAACCATCAATGTCGAACCATTCGAAAGCGAACCAGATTACGAGCGAATGGAATCCCTGGGCGCCGATTTCAGCTTGGTTTCCACCGACGGGAGCAGCCTCCCTGTGCTTGAGATCCAAAGAGTCGGTAACCAACTCTTCGTTGGAGGCACGAACCTCGACACGATCGTCAACCGAAACAAAGCGGCCGGCAACGTCCCTCGCCAACTCCAGCACTGGGTGCTTGTGCTCGGAACGCTTGGACTCATCCCGCTACTGCTCGCCGCGGGAGTGGTCCTCGTCGCCGACTCCCGAAGCTCGGCAAGAGAAACGGCTATCCTTGCAGCCCACTTTGACCGCCGACGCTGGCTCGCTGGCGTCGCACTGACTCGAATCCTGCTTCCCTTGGCGTTGGGAGGCATCACCGCCTCACTTTTCTACTTCTTTCTGCCGATCTCTGTCGGCGCCCAAGCGTCCGAGGGCTTCTTCAAACCGTCCACGTCATACGTCGCAGTATCCCTCAGCCTCACGATCGCCCTCGGCCTCGTCGGCAGTTGGTGGAGCTACCGCAGCAGCAAAGCCTGGGCCACAACCTGAGCCGCCGACTTGTATGTGCGGTGCCGGTCGTGGGACGGAGTTCGAATTCATATGCGGCTCTCCTGCTCCTTCCGTGGGTCACGGCCTCCGACGTGAGGAACGGTAGTGACGCGGCTGGTGTGGCCGCACTGTTGGGCATGGACGGGTTGATGGCGCTCACCGAAATTCCCCAGTTGTGCTCACCGAAATTCCCCACCTGTGAGGTGTGGTCAACGTAGCGGTTCGCGGGTGCCGGTGTTGGTTCGGCGGAGGACATCCGTTCGGGCGTGGTGGTCTCTGAGGCGGTAGCTGTCGCCGTCGAGGTTGAGCACGACGGAGCGGTGTAGAAGCCTGTCGAGCATGGCGGCGGCGACGGTGGTGGTGTCGCCGAGGATCTCGCCCCAGCCGGCGACACCGCGGTTGGTGGTGATCACGATGCTCGTCTTCAGGTAGCGCTGCGAGACGACCTGGAACAGTGCGGACGCGGCTTCGGCGGGCAACGGCAGGTAGCCGAGTTCGTCGATGACGAGCAATGTTGGTCCGGCGAAGAATCGCATTGTTGTCGCCCATCGTCCTTCGATCGCGGCGCGGTGACAGCGGGCGGCGAGATCGGCTGCGGTGGTGAAATAGGTGCGGTAGCCGACCGTGGCTGCCTGTCTCGCGAGACCAACAGCGAGGTGCGTTTTGCCGACACCTGGCGGGCCGATCAGCAACACGTTGGTCGCGGTCTCGATGTAGCGGCAGGTGCCGAGCTCGTTGATCAGTTGGCGGTCGACACCGGGTTGAGCGTCGAAGTCGAAGTCATCCAACGTTGCCGGTGTCGGCAGGCAGGCGAAGCGGAGCCTGCCGACGAGGCGTCGTGCTTGGGCGGTGTCGACTTCGATCGCGAACAACCGCTCGAGCGTTGCTGTCACCGACAGCTTCTCGGCGGCGGCTTCGTCGAGGACGCGTGGCAACGCTTCCGCGCAGGCGTCGAGTTTCAGCACTGCGAGGTGCCCGCGCAGGGTTTGATAGAGCGACGCTTGGGCCATTGTCGACGGCGGGCTGACACCGGTCGTTCGGGTGGTGGTCTTGGTCGTGTGAGTGTGTTCCTTCCTTGGGCTGCTCGCGCGTAGGCGGCGAGATCGGTGACGGTGCTGGCAGCACCGCCGGTGGTTCCGGTGAGCACCGCGGCTGCTGCTTGGGCGGCGACGCCGGGTGGGATGCGTTGCTTGCGACGATGCGCCGGCGCGCTCGTCGAGGCGGCCATCGCCGCCAGGTCGAGCGCGGTGACGTGGACGTGATCTCGCACTGTCACCCCGGCGCCGTCGGGTGCGAGGCGGTGACGGGCGACCACGATGCCTGACACGGTGGTGATGTCGATGAACGGCGAACCCAGACGCCATATGACCTTCGCTGTCGCGTGGGCAAGTTCGGGTGGGGTCGAGTAGCGGTTCCCGCGAAAGCTCACCAGCGCCTGTGCGGTCACGTTGCGTTCGACGGTGAGCGTCGCCGGAAACGGCGCCGGAAACGGCGCCGGTGGCGCCATCAACCGTTCTCGGGCAGCGTGGGCGGCGACGCTGTCGCGTTGGCCGTCGACGACACGTCGGCGTGCGTCACCGACACGGACACAGAACCGATCCAGTGACGCCTGGGCCTCGCTGATCGTGGTGTCGTCGGCAAGGGTGCGCCACCAGCGTTGGGCGGCGGTGTCGTTGGCCTTCTCGACGACACCCTTGCGGCCCCCGCGCCTGGGCGGGCAGATCGCGACCGACACCCCGTAGTGCTTGGCGACACCAGCGAACGACGCCGTGACGCGACCTGTCGGCGGATGACAGACCGTGGCCATCCGATCGAACCGCCACACCCTCGTCAACCCGCCCAACGCCCGGGTCACGCCGTCGAGCGCGTCGATGGTGTGTGGCTGATCCTTGGACTCGGCGAGCCGGCCGCGCCACTTGCCGGAGTGCGCGAGCGCGCCGACGAACAACGACGCCGACGTGCCCCACCCCCACGACACCGGCGGGTCGGGGAGATCGACCCAGTCCCACTGCGTCTCCTCACCGGCGGGGTGGTCGATGATCGCGACCGGACGCCCCTTGGCAGCGTGGCAGCGCTCACAATGCGGACGCAACGAACGCACCCGCAGCTGACGGGTGAACGTCTGATACGACTGATCGAACACGAGACCGACGACCTCGTCGAACAACGTGGCCGCCCACAGATGAGGATCCTCAACCAGCCGTGCACGGCAGTAGTCAACGAACCGGGCGAAGCGGTCTTCCACCGCCGGCGCGCGGACTCCGGCCGTGCGCTCGCCGTTCAGATAGGCGCGGATCGCCTTGCGGTCATGGCCGAGATGCGCGGCGATCGCCGTGATCTTCCAACCTTGCTTGCGGAGCGCGTGAGCGTCCACATCGTCCTCCTGTGTGAGCATGGAACAGGGCCCCCTCGAGTGCTTGCTTGTTGTCGAAGACAGCAGCCTTGAGGGGGCCCCACCCCAATCGGTGGGACCACACAGGTGGGGAATTTCAGTGAGCAGCTCTGGGGAGATTCACCTGAGCGTGATCACGGGTTCGTTGTCACCGCGCAGACGGTGCGTGACGGCGAGGTGTGGTTGGCGATCGAGACCACCTCGACGCGCCTGGCGTGTCCGTCGTGCGGGGTGATCGGGGTTGGCAACGGCCGCCGTCGTGTGCTCGTGCGTGATCTCCCGATCGCCGGCCGGCCGACTGTGCTGGTGTGGTCGAAACGCACGGGCCGTTGCCGTGAGGCGTTGTGTGATCGAAGCTCGTGGTCCGAGTCGTCACCGATGATCGGTCAGCGGGCGTCGCTGACCGATCGGGCCAGGCGGGAGATCTGTCGGCGTGTCGGCGACGAACTCGACTCGGTCGCCGAACTGGCACGCGAGTTCGGTGTCGGCTGGGCGACGGCCCATCAAGCGGTGATCGACCACGGCGACCAGCTCATCACCGAGGACCGCCGCTTCGAGCATGTCATCGGTTTCGGTGTCGATGAGCACACGTTCCAGCACGCCAACGCCAGCAGGCGGACGCAGATGGTCACGACGTTCGTTGACATCGACCGTGGACGGCTCCTCGATACCGTCCCGGGCCGCTCCGGTGACGTGGTGCGCACCTGGGTGCGTTCGCAACCGTGCAGGTGGCCCGATCAGATCCACGTGGCGACGATCGACGCGTTCGCCGGCTACGCCGCAGCGATCCGCGACGTCCTGCCCGACGCGACGCTGGTCGCCGATCATTTCCACGCGATCCGTCTCGCGTCGGAAGCCGTCAACGATGTCCGTCGCCGCGTCCAGCAAGACACCACCGGGCATCGTGGCCGCAAGGGTGACCCGCTCTACGGGATCCGCCGACTCCTGCTGATGACCTGGAAGAACCTGAACGACCGCGGCTGGGAACGCCTACGCGCCGGGCTCGCCGCCGGTGACCGTGACGGCGAGATCGCCGCTGTCTGGCTCGCTCGCGAGCTGCTGTCCGAGGTCTACGCCGCACCCGACCTGGCTGCCGCGAGACGTCGACTGGTCGAGCGAGGTCCTCGCCTACCACTCCACCAGTGGCGCTTCGAACGGCCCAACCGAAGCGGTGAACTTGCTCATCGAGAAGATCCGTCGCATCGGACACGGCTACCGCAACTTCGACAACTACCGACGCCGCCTACTCCTTGGCTGCGGCATTCAATGGACTACCATCACGTCCCGCAGAATCCGAGGCCGCCAACCAGCGTTCGCCGCGTAGAGCCAGTTTGCCGAGGCGAGGTGTTCGGCCAGCGGATCGTCAACCACCGTTGACACCGGTGTCAGCTGCGGTTGACGATCCGCCAACGAGGAGACCCCTCCCCGGTCCAGGCACCGGCCGGCTGCGCCCGGGCCCGCCGAGCTCAGGCGAACAGGGCCAGCGTCGCCAGCGAGAGCAACACGACGTTGCGGGCGACGTGGCGAGGGCCGAGGGGGGCGGCGGCCCAGCTGCCGAAGCACGCACACGGCGGGTGCTCACCACGGGCCAGCAGCCGCACGATCAGCGCGGTGAACATCAGCAGGGTCGCCAGCGCGGCGATCGCTGGCCACGGGGCCCCGAGCTGCACGACGAGCAACGCGCCCACCACGATCTCCCACCACGGCACCACCGGGGCGAGCACCGGAGGCGCACCGAGCTGCGCAGCCTGCGCCGGCCACTTTGCGCCCTGCGCCACCTTGGCGGCACCGGCCACCACGAACACGAGACCCACCACGACGGAAGCGACGACCGCGACGGTGTGCATGATCAGCCGACCGCGACGGTGAGCCCCTCGCGGGCCACGATGACCTCGACACCGAGCCGTGCGCCGGCCTCGGCTGCGCACACCCCGATCGCGTCGACCGCGTCGTCGGTGCGGGTGGGATCGTGGTGGAACAGCGCCAGCGTCTTCACCCCGGCCTCGGCGGCGAACCACACGGCGTACTCGTACGTGCAGTGGCCCCAGTTGTACTTCTGGGCGAACTCATCACGCGTGTACTGCGCGTCGTGGATGAGCAGGTCGGCACCGCGAGCAAGCTCGAGCGCACCCTCGCTGGCGCGCAGGCTGCCGTCGTACGGCTGCTGATGATCGCTGATGTAGACGACGCTGCGCCCGTCGGCCTCGATGCGGTAGCCGAGCGTGTTGCCGACGTGCGGCACCAGCCGAGCCATCACGTCGATGCCACCCACGCTGAAGTCGGCGTCGGCGATGTCGTGGAAACGCAGCGTGCCCGGCCACTGATCGATCGAGATCGGGAACAGCGGCGGGTGGATGGTCGACCGCATCACCTCGAGCAGCGAACGGCCGTCGTCCTGCATCGGCGCGTACACGTCCATCTGCGACCCGGGCTGCAGCATCGGGGTGAAGAACGGCAGGCCCTGCGTGTGGTCCCAGTGCAGGTGCGTGAGCAGGCAGGTGCCGCGGAAGGTGCCGTCGTGCGGCTGCGAATGACCGAAGTAGCGGAGGCCGGTGCCCATGTCGAACAGGAGCGGCGGCTCTCCGGGAACGTCGACAGACACGCACGACGTGTTCCCGCCGAAACGCTTGACGTCATCGCCGTGACACGGGGTCGAACCCCGCACCCCATGGAACGTGACAGAGATGTCGTGCGATCCCCCTATGCGAGCCACCATAGGTCCGGAAGGGAGCCGAGGTAAACGGCCGGGGTCGGTGACGTCCGTCGCAGCACGACCCCTTCGTGCTGGCTACGGTTCGGCCATGTCCGCCATCGAAGAGCGCCGCATCACGGTCAACGACGTCGAGTTCGCGTACCTCTCGGCCGGCGGTGACGGACCACTCGCACTGTGCCTGCACGGGTTCCCCGACAGCCCCTACGCGTGGCGGCACCTGCTGCCCGAGCTCGCCGCCGCGGGCTACCACGCCGTCGCACCGTTCCAGCGCGGGTACGCCCCCACCGCCGTGCCCGCCGACGGGCGCTACCAGACCGGCATGCTCTCGATGGACGCAATCGGCTTCCACGAGGCCCTCGGCGGCGGGCAGCCCGGCGTCATCATCGGCCACGACTGGGGTGCGCCCGCCACCCACGGCGCCGCCGTGTTCGCACCCGAGCGGTGGAGCAAGGTCGTCAGCATGGCCGTGCCGCCGGGCAACGCGATGGGCGCCGCGTTCGTCACCGACCTCGAGCAACTGAAGAAGAGCTGGTACATGTTCTTCTTCCAGCACTTCCTCGCCGACATCGTCGTGCCGGCGAACGACCTCGCCTTCATCGACATGCTCTGGCGCGACTGGTCACCCAGCCACGACGACCCGGCCGACGTCGAGAACGTGAAGGCCTGCCTGCGCGACCCCGCCCACCTCGCCGCCGCGCTGGGGTACTACCGGGCCACGCTCGGGGCCGGCTACAACGACCCGGCGCTCGCCGAGGTGCAGGCCGCCACACAGGGCATCCCCACCCAACCGATGCTCTACCTCCACGGCGCCGACGACGGCTGCATCAGGTCGGAACTGGTCGCCGTGGCCCGCGCCGAGTGCGGCCCGAACGTGCAGCTCGACGTGGTGCCCGACGCCGGCCACTTCCTGCAGCTCGAACAACCCGCCGTGGTGAACGGTCTCATCATGGGGTTCCTGTCATGAGCGCGCGGCCCCGCCTGCCCGACGGCCTCGTCGTCATCGTGAAGGAGGAGTGCGAGACCTGCCGCATGGTGGCGCCGCTCCTCGCCCAGTTCGAGTGCACCGTCTACACGCAGGACGACCCGTCGTTCCCGCACAGCGTCTCCCCCATCCACGACGCCGACCTCGCGGTCAGCTGGCACCACGACATCGAGACCGTCCCCACGCTCATCCGGGTGATGGATGGCGTCGAGATCGAGCGCACGGTCGGCTGGTCGCAGGCCGAGTGGCAGCGCATCACCGGCATCGCCACCCTGGGCCACGACCTGCCGCTCATGCGGCCCGGCTGCGGCTCGATGAGCGTCGACCCCGACCGCGTCGACGCGCTGCGCGCCGCGTTCTCGGGCGACGTCCTGAAGGCCCGCCGCATCGAGCTGGCCGACCTCGACGACGAGATCGAGAAGATGTTCGACCTCGGCTTCACCGACGGCCTGCCCGTCGTGCCGCCCACGGCCGAGCGCGTGCTGCGCATGCTGCAGGGCACCACACGCTCACCCGACGAGGTGGTGGCGATCGTGCCGCCCGACCTCGTCGAGGTCACCGTCGAGAAGATCGCGATCAACGCGGTGATGGCCGGCTGCAAGCCGGAGTACCTGCCGTGGGTCATCGCCGCGGTCGAGGCCATCTGCACCGACGAGTTCAACATCCACGGCGTGCTCGCCACCACCATGCCCGTGGGGCCGGTCATCGTGTGCAACGGGCCCGGGGCGAAGGCGATCGGCATGAACGCCGAGGGCAACGCGATGGGTCAGGGCAACCGCGCCAACCTCACCATCGGGCGCGCCGTGCAACTGGTCGTGCGCAACGTCGGCGGTGGCCGCCCCGGTGAGGTCGATCGCGCCACGCACGGCAACCCCGGCAAGATCAGCTTCTGCTTCGCCGAGCTCGAGCAGGGGTCGCCGTTCGGCACGCTCGCCACGGCGCGCGGGGTCGCACCCGGCACGAACGCCGTCACGGTGTTCGCCGGCGAAGGGCCGCGCTGCATCGTCGACCAGCTGGCACGAGACCCCGACAGCCTCGCCAACACCTTCGCCGCCTGCCTCCGCACGCTGCACAACCCGAAGTCGGTGCTCGGGTTCGACGTCATCCTGGTGGTCGGCCCGGAACACGCCCGAGTGTTCGCCGAGGCCGGCTGGGACCGCGAACGGCTGATCGCCGAGCTGCACGCCCGGCTGCAGATCCACGGCAGCGAGCTCGTGCGCGGCGCCGGCGGCATCGCCGAGGGCGTGCCCGACTGGCTCGCCGACGCGACGCTCGGCAAGTTCCGCCCGGACGGCATCCTCGTGGTGCACGCGGGTGGCGGCGCCGGGCTGTTCTCGGCCATGATTGGTGGCTGGGCCAACGGTGACATCGGCTCGAAGCCCGTGACGAAAGAGGTTCGCCCGTGAGCAAGCTGCTCCTCGACCCCACCAGTGAGCGCCGTGTCGCCGAGCGCACGCGCCTCGCCCGTCCGGCGTCGCTGTCCGACCAAGTCATCGGCCTGCTCGACATCTCCAAGCCGCGCGGCAACGTCTTCCTCGACCGCCTCGAGGAGCGACTGCTGCAGGCAGGCGCCCAGGTGAAGCGTTACAAGAAGCCGACGTTCACCAAGCCTGCGCCTGTCGACCTCCGCCACGAGATCGCCACCAACTGCACGTTGGTCATCGAGGCCCTCGCCGATTGAGGCAGTTGCACGTCGTGCAGTGTGCACGACATCGTCGACCTGGAATCCCGCGGTGTGCCGGGCGTGTTCGTCGCGTCCGCCGAGTTCG
>Ga0247831_1005827_pt1 | contig 15060 bp, 17 predicted proteins | sample LaCruzMarch2015__9_FD_192406 | JGI IMG/M metagenome (GOLD analysis project Ga0247831, IMG submission 192406) | Freshwater microbial communities from meromictic Lake La Cruz, Castile-La Mancha, Spain - LaCruzMarch2015_1m | ecosystem: Environmental > Aquatic > Freshwater > Lake | place: Spain... | reverse complement strand
CATTAAAGGCTGCCGGGCTTTAGGAGTACCTCCAAAAGAATAAGGGCTGCCGGGCTTTAGGAGTACCTCCAAAAGAATAAGGGCTGCCGGGCTTTAGGAGTACCTCCAAAAGAATAATATTATGTTTTAGTTGTTGAGTGGATATTCTGTTGGCGGGAACTGAAAGCTCGCGTTAGGCTCGGTGGTAACGCCGGATAATAATTATTGACACATGGATGAGCTGTGCTGATTGCGGCAAGGCTGGGGGCGCTAGCCTCAAGGTGTGCAAGTCTTGTATGCGTGCCAAGTATTGCAATGCCACGTGTCAACTTAATCATTGGGCAACGCATAAAACTGAATGTAAATTACGTGCCGCTGAGCTTCGCGACGATGCGCTGTTCAAGGACCCTCCTGCCAAGGAGGACTGCCCAATTTGCTTCCTGCCGATGCCAGCGAAATTAATATCTTGTATCTCGCTTCCAGACGCAACTATATCGTCCGTACCGATTTACGACTTTGCGATTGCAAATGAGGAGCTGGCAAATTTTGATACGTGCCACTACTATGAATGTTGCGGAAAGAGCATGTGCAGAGGGTGCATGACCTCCTTCTTTCATTCTAGAAACCATGACAAGTGCCCTTTTTGCAAGGCAGAGAGAAATGTCTATGCAACAGATGAAGATAACGTTGAAGAGATAAGGAAGCGAGTGGCAGCAAATGATGCTGGTGCAATATGGGTGCTGGGTATTTATTATTACCACGGATATAACGGTTTGCAACAGGATCACACTAAGTCGACAGAACTTTGGACTCAGGCCGCAAAACTTGGTTCCAGCGATGCACATTGTAACTTGGGTATGCTTTATGATGAGGGGGGGAATATGAAGAAGGCCAAGTTCCATTTGGGGGCCGCTGCTATGGAAGGACACGAAATGGCACGATTTAACCTTGCACTTCTTGAGGCAGAGTCTGGAAATATGGAACGAGCTGTTAAGCATTGGGCAATTGCAGCATCAGGTGGAGAATACCTTGCCATGCATCAATTGACAGTGTTCTACGAAAAAGGTTATGTTAGTAGAGATTCAATCAATTCAACATTGGCAGCCTACAATAATTCATGTGCCGAGATGAGAAGCGAAGCGAGAGATGCTTGTATCCGCGCTTGTATCCAAGTCACAACAGAAACAAATGAAGGTAATACTCCTACAAGGGGAGGGCCAGATGAAGTTATCCTCCGAATGCTAAATGCTCAGCCTAGAAGTGCAGCAAGAGATGATTTAATCCGAATGATAACAGAAGATATGAGAAATTTATGAACTGAGTAAATAATGTTGTATCATACAGTACTTTAAAACTTCAATTGAAAAGAACATCTTTTGATACATATCAAATCATGCCTAAAGGTCTCATAATGTTTGCCTTAAACTTAAATTTGGATTCATTATGTTAGGAGGGGGGCAATATGTGAGGAAAAGGTGAGCAAAAAATAATATCCCATCTTATTGTCGAAAAAATCAGGATGTTTTGACCTCTTGCACTAGTTATTTCAGAAACCATGATATTTGTCTGTTCTTCTTGACCAGAAGATGAACTATTCCATACAATTTTGTAATCCAGATAAGTTTCCTGTACCAAGATAATAATTCATTCACAAGGGGATATTTTAATGTCTGGATACGAGTAATTTGTAATCTGATTGTCATCAATTCCTTTTATTAAACATTTTTAATCTGCAGATCATACACACCAACTCCTCGTTAAGGCTGAGTGGAGTGACGAAAAGATTAACAACCCACTCCAACTAAAAAAATTCCCAGCAACATCCCCCTCTCTCTATACATCCTCATGACAGACAACATCTTTATAGCTTAGATAGTCAAAGAGTATCGCGTAATCCGACACATCCCAACTCCTGAATCTTAACCCAGGCATCAGTATAGTCCTTGAAGAATGCACTCTGATCCTTGGCATAAAACTCCACATACTCACGGAAGGGTGCCTCCAATAATGCCAAATCACTGATCAACATAATCGTGCCGGTCTTGGGACAACGATTCTGAGGATTGCCTTTAGCAGTCGTTTCCGGGACATATTCCTTACTTAACATATCCTTAAAGTAGGAATTGTCAAATACAAGCGGCGCTTCCGTCCAGGGACCATCAAAGCCGCTCCGATCGGCATGTGATGCACCCACAGTATGCGCTCCACTAAGAGCCACAATTTCACGATCGGTAAATCCCTTGGGATGGAATATCTCACGCAAGTGATCAATGCCCTTATCACCATCGGGTAGTCGACCGACCTGACTTTCCACACTCGCACCACTGGATGTGGCATCAACGCGTCCATAACGCGTGGGTATGGCAGGTCCACCCATGTATTCAGTTGCAACATTTGCAGCCAGCGTCCATAAATCGGCGTTGGAGATGACGCCAGAGTACTTGTCGGCGATGGGTTGGAGAAGTTTGACAGCCACGGCGGTAAGGCCGGCGTTGGCTCCCCAACAGGATTCACCACCATCAGCGAAGCGCATCGCGGCGTTGGGACATCCTGAGAGTTGTTTGAAATCCGAGTCGTTATGTCATTGGATCGTCGTGGGAGTGAGAGAAAAAAACGAAATGGGCGATTATAAGAGCGAGAGGTTCCGACAAGATATAAATAAGTCATGGCATCGGAACCCGACAATACATGGTCGAGGCAGGTGCTGTCTCTTAAAATTTAGAATAGAACGTGGTTATGTGCCGTTACGTTTCGAGAGTAGTAGTATCTTTCAATATCCACTTATCCCCACGACAAAGAAAGAAACACTTACCACCGGTCAACTTTCCACTCGACCACTTCCCGGCATCATGCCACGAAAGACGGATCATAATCGGTCCACAATTCTTCTCGGCAACGAGTGCCTTTAGATCGGCTTTGATATCGTCGATGCTCATGGTCTCCGGGTATCAATCTGTATCAATCTTCTCACAACACCAAGTAGTCAACACAATACCACTTGATCCCATCCCGCCATGTCGTTCCGCTCCACCACACATTATTTTGAGAATCTCCGTGCACCGCACCTCCTCACACATCCCACCACCGCTCATTTTTAGTCGTCCATGCACTGCTGACCCCCGCCGCATATTACACTAATCCATTCTAATATCCCATCATGAGCGACGGCAAAATCCATCTATCAGTCGTAGTCTGCGGACACGTCGATGCCGGCAAGTCCACGACATGCGGCCACTTAATCTTCAAGCAGGGCGGTATCTCCCAGCGAGAGATGGACAAGCTACAGGCCATGGCCGAGGAGAAGGGTAAAAGTTCCTTCGGCTTTGCTTACTACCTTGATACATGTAAGGAAGAGCGCGAACGTGGTGTTACCATCCAGTGCAACACGAAGGAGTTCTTCACTGAGAAGGTAAGCAGTGCCATTTATTATTTATATCCCCCCCACCCAATTATTTATTATTGGGTATCCACGTCTGCTCCACATACCTCATCCCCCCCCCCCCCTCTCCCCTAATTTATCATCTCTCCACAGTACCACTACACCATCGTCGATGCTCCCGGTCACAAGGATTACATCAAGAACATGATTACCGGCTCCGCTACCGCCGATGTCGGTATGCTCCTCGTCCCTGCCGAGAAGGGTGGGTTCGAAGCCGCCATCGCCAAGGCCGATGCCAAGATGGGCGTCGAGGAGGGCCAGACGCGTCAACACGCACGTCTACTATACCTATTGGGCGTCGACCAAATCATCGTCGGCATTAACAAGATGGACGCATGCGGTTGGTCCGAGGAACGATTTAATGAAATCAAGGATGAATTCATGAAGATGTTGCAATTGATTGGCTTTAAGCCCAAGAAGGTACCCTTCATCCCCTACTCGGGATTTCACGGGGACAACCTCGTGACCAAGAGTGATAAGGCACCCTGGTACAAGGGGTGGGAGGCCAACATTAACCCCAAGAAGACATTGACGGGATTCACCATCTTGGATGCGTTGAACAATTTTATTCTACCCCCCACACGTCATCCCGAATTACCCGTCCGTCTACCCATCTCGAACATTTACAACATTAAGGGAGTGGGACAGATTATCTGCGGTACCGTCGAGCAGGGCACCCTAAGTCCCGGAGACGTCATCGGTATTGTCCCCAGTGGTCTGCGCGATAAGAAGGTGTTCCAGATTGAACAGCACAAGAAACAGTTGGAGAAGGCACTTCCCGGCGACTCCGTCGGTCTATCGATCAAGGGTATTGCCAAGGACGAAAAGGTCCAGCCGGGAGATATCATCTATGTCCAGAAGGAGGGTGACCTTAAGCCCATTAAGGCATTCACTGCCATGGTCGTTGTCCAGGAACATCCCGGCGTGCTCAAGCCGGGATATGCCCCCGTCGTCTTTTGCCGTACCGCCAAGGTCGCATGTAAGATGACCAAGATCTTATGGAAGATGGGTAAGAAGACTGGTGGACAGAAGGTGGAGAACCCGCCCGAGTTGTCTCAGTATGAGAATGCCGAGGTCGAGTTCGAGCCGAGTCAGCCTCTCTTCGTTGAGCCATTCGAGAAGTGTGCGGCACTTGGACGTATTGCCGTCATGGACTCGAATAGGTTGAAGATGTTGGGCAAGGTTACGGGAACTACTCTTGCCGAGTGAAGCCAAATGGTTCGGTCCTTGGGAACGAGTAGTTATTATTGTTCTATTGTTTGCAGCGTTTGGAGTGGTATTATGATTCCAATCATCTTCTTAGACTTTTATTCGTGGCGAGATGTATTTTCGATACGAATGCTATAAGATTATGAGGAATTGATTTTAGATTTGTTTGTAACCCCAAGAAATAATATATTAAGATGACGTTTATTTCTAGAAGAACTATTACGAGTAGACGTTAGAAGTGGTGATAGACCATTACGAGTAGACATTAGAAGTGGTGATAGACTATTACGAGTAGACATTAGAAGTGGTGGTAGACTATTACCAGTAGACGTTAGAAGTGGTGAATATCCCTCTTGTTAACAAAGTGTAAGTACTTCGAGTTGATGGTTTATATTCTTTCGGTTCTGGCACAGATACAAGCGTCTCTGGCTTCGCTTCTAAACTGGGCACAAGATTTATTGTATGCTGACAAAGTTGCGTCGATTGATTCTCTACTGACTTTACCTTTTTCAAAGAATGATCTCAATTCATGCATGGCACGATAACACCCAGCAGATGCCCCAATTGTCCAATGTTTAATAACTCGTTCCACATTTCCTGATTTATACTCCATGACTCCAAGATTGTACCTTGCGGCTTCGTGCCCTGCCATAGCCGCGGCCTCAAAGTGGAACTTGGCCTTCTTCATATTTCCCCCCTCATGATAATAAATTATGGCCATGTTATAATGAGCCTGACTATAACCAAGATTTGCTGCCCTAACATATAGTTCAATTGCTTTTGCCCGATCCCGTTGTAAACCGTGTAATCCATGGCAATACTGATGAGCAAGTTCACAAATTGCACCGGCATCATTTGCCTCCACCCGCTTCATCACTTCTTCAACCTCATCTTCAACTGATTTGCCACAATCAGAATTGCAAAACGGACACTTCTCATCGTTACCAGACTGAACGAAGGAGTGAATGCACCCTTCACAAACTTGCTTCCCACAACATGTATAATATCGTTCCATAACCTCACCTGCCAAATCCTCATTTGCAATCGCAAAATCGTAAATTGGAACGGATGATATTGTCGCGGGTGGAAGCGAGGCACACGATATCAATTTTAATGGCATCGGTAGGAAGCAGATTGGGCAGTCCTCCTTCGGTGGTGGGTCCTTGAACAGCGCCTCGTCGCGTAGCTCGGCGGCACGTTGTTTGCATTCTTTCTTATGCTTCGGCCAATGAGTCCTCTGACAGTTGGCGTTGCAATACTTAACTTGCATACAAGCCTTACACGTCTTGAGACTAACGCCCCCCTCCTCGCCGCATTCATCACAGCTCATCCCTGTGTTTTGGAAGTAGGACCCCAATCTAATTCATTCCCGCCTCAAACTCCACGAAATCTTTTTTGCCAGACACACTGAAGTCAGCATGCCCGAGTACGAAGCGAATACGACCTTTCCCCAGGCAGTCCAGACTCTGTGGGATATTGATGCCAACCGTCTTACACCCGAAGAGGATTACAAAATCGATGTCCAACGTTCGAAGCATCCATGTGACAAGGATGATGCCGCAGATGATCCACTCTTTACGTATGTCAATGAGGATGTATTCAATCGTCCGACGTACGCTGCGTTTAGAAAATTGCTTGACAATTACTCAGTTGAGGTTGGACGCGAGGAAAAGGTTGGCCAGCGTGAACTCGAAGAGCAACGTGACTTCCTCGATGCTGTCATGGAGACCGAGCCGATGAAATACTTGCACAAGTACTGCCTGGCGAAGAATGCACACTACAACAACCGGGAGGTTACCGACAGCGAAGCCGACTTTAAGAAGATATTGACGAACATTTGGTTCGATCTGTACAGTCGTTCAAGGGGATCGAGGGGGGATAGTTCTGGCTTTGAACATGTCTTCGCTGGAGAAGTAAGAGAGTTATTCATTTCCCAATATTGCTATTTGTATTCTTTCACGCATCAATCCAATGTTATAGAATCGTTTGTTGTTGCATCAACTCTCTCTATCCTAGGTAAAAGAAGGCAAGGTATCTGGGTTTCACAATTGGATAATGTTCTGGATTGAGGAAAAGAAAGGCAACATTGATTATCGGGGATACATCAAGCCAAAGTCTCGGGACTCATCTGCCGAAACGAACGACGATGATAAGATACTGACGCTTCAATTCCGATTTAATGGAGTTGAAAAGTTTGTCGGGACGTCCTTCATTGGTGTTAGTCCTGAATTCGAACTGGCATTGTACACGATGGCGTTTATGCGGACTTTACATACTGGAGAGGAGGATAACTTTGTTACCTTGGACGTCGGTGGAGGCGAATCGTTCGATCTCAATGTCAAGTGTCACACGTACAATGGTGATCAGGTCGGTAGCTGCTATGTCGAGGCCACGGCGCATCATGATTAAGAATATCTCATCCATTGGTGGTGTGTTTGGTGTTCGCTTTTGTTTCTCGGGCCGAGTCTCGAATTGATGTGAATGAATTATTTAGGTATTCTTCCCTGTTGTAGTGGGGAGATTACAATTGGGAAGCAGGAGGTGCACCACGCTCTTAGTATATTTGCACAAGTAACAATCTTAATTGTTGTTTAACAAAACTAGTGACACCCTCTTTCATTCTACAAACCTAGACAAGAGCTTACTACTATTTTCAATTACTAAATGATCTTTTCCCCACATGAAGATGAATACCCTCCACTTTTATTTCTACCTGCATACCATTCCCAATCAATTTAACTATTCATATGTAATCTCAACGTGTATCGGAATGATCACTACAGTTGGAATGATCAATTTGACCAAGACTGCCAGATCTAACACGGTCTGGCAAGAACGCCCCTTGATTCTGCTGATATTGCTGCTGCATCATCGTGTACAGTCTGTAATATACAGGATTTGTCAACATGGCTTGTTCACGTGTCCAACTTGCACGCAGGCTGAGGTAACGCTGGACAGGCAGATATACATATTCGGGATTATTTGAATCGATTTGGGCATCCTGCATCATGACTTGACTTGCATTATGCAAGATTTCAGCATCCTGTATCATGGCTTGACTTGCATTGTGCAAGATTTCAGCATCCTGCATTATGGCTTGACTTGCATGATTTCTGTTCTCACTCATCCTGGGTTGCACATTTTTTTGTGCATTACTACTACTTTTTTATACTGTCTCTCCTTGACTTTTGTATGAAAGACGGGATGTCTATCTTTCATCAGTTGCGTGGCTTGACTTGCATGATGGCTATTCTCATTTCTGGGTTCCACTTTTTGTGCGTTACTAGTGCTTTCCTTATTGACTTGTGTTGGTACTACTTCTGTAGTGAGCGTGAAATCGGAAAATTGATTACCATATTTCATCAACAATCGCGAATGCCTATCCTTGATGATACGACATACCAATTCACAATAATCTTTGGTTTATTTGTCAATTGCCTTCCATTTCTCCCCCACCATCCGTGATAGGTCTACAAATGAGGGCACTGATAAGGTGTTGGCCCAGATCATGATAAGCGACATTAGTGAAAGGTAAGAATAAGGGTGTAGGAAACATGAAGGAAAAAGCAATCATCTTTTTTTAATCCCCCTTGATGAACTGGCCAGATGATAAAATGAAAATCAATAGAAGCATCAACAATCAGCTATTTAAAATTATATATACTCACTATTTCCATGCTTCTTTACATGCTTTCGTTTGGAGTTCTTTCCTGGCACGAACCATCCCGGTGGCATTTCAAAGTGATCATATCGAGATGGAAGATTGGGAAGAGTGACACCGTCATAGCCCCCGAGATCGAACGACTCCTTCGATAATGTACCAAACAATTTTTCGTCCGTGGTCATCTGTTCAACAAGTAGTTTCTGCCGTTCTAGCATGAAGAATATGTTGTAGGCATTGTGCGGCTGAGCTAGGCGCGACATGGAGAGGATTGTTCCATTTGGACGGCCAATGCCCTCGATAAAATTATGACTGTGACTCTAGGAATAAAGAAGTGAAACCTTGATGAACGAACTAACTTCTTTTCTCACGAGAAAGGAAAGGTTCTCCATCCAGGAAGCTCCTGGAAGGGTCCCTCATTCTTGAAGTTCTTTATTTATCGTATGTACTGAAGCCATTAAGAGATCGTACAACCCTCCATTGATTTTTGTCACCTGCAATGATCGTCTCTAGGAAATTCCGGTCGCTCGTCCTATTGCTTTTCACGCTTTTGAACTCTGCAGCGATAACCCCATTAATGGCATTAGAGGTCGACGACGATATCGGAGAGTGTAGTGTAGGCGATGATGTTGATGGCTCGTGTGGTAATGCTGACGCCGCAGTAACAGTTTCGATGGCAGCGAATGACAACGTCGATGAACTCTCCGCCGATGAGAAATCAGTGGAAATTGTCATTCTTGATAATGACGATGATGCAGACGATGATGATGATGATGGAGATGAAAAAGACTTCTCCGACATTGAGCAAGAAATATTAAACCAACTAACAAAGATGACGATTGAAGATATCAAAGATACATTCAAATTTACAGCGAAGGTAACCTGTCGTGATGGAGATGATAATTGTATATTTTGGGCAAAGGAGGGTGAATGCAAGTCTAATCCTGATTATATGATATGTGAGTATAATATACGATGTGTATGCATCTGAGAGAGAGATTGAACTCATTTGTTTTTTCTTATATAATATTAATATTCTTTCTCGCCCAAATGTATCATATATCATCATCATCTTCTTCTTCCTCTCTTTACTACATTCATCAGCCAATTGTCAATGTGCATGTTCTGAACAGTTCAATCTACCCATGCCTATGAATAGATTACTAAAGGCCGTGAAGAAGTATGGTGTACCACAGGAGGTTAAAGGATTAGAGTCACAAGAAACACTCACTGTGATTAGCGATACATTGACATATATGGAAAATATATCTGATCATTTCGATGACTTGTCAGTTGTTGACCTACTAACATCATCATGTAAGAATTTAGACAAACGATGTTCCTTCTGGGCAGGTATTGGTGAATGTAACAAACCTGGTAACGAGTACATGAGATTACATTGTGCACCCGCGTGTCAGGAATGTAATTTGATGGATATACAAACACGATGTCCATCATTGGGAGTAGATGGAAATATCATGCCACATGCATTAGTGCCGGGAGGATTGAATACTATGTTTGAACGGATTGTATTAAATGTCCCCACTGAGGATAATATGGTAGACTATACTGTTAATATCCTTTCACGACCTGGTGAATCAAACGTGAATATAAAAGAGGAGAGCTTTTTTAGGGACTTTGCTCAACCACCATGGTTGATTACACTTGACAACTTTCTCACTGACAAAGAAGCGAATGATTTAATCGAGCTTGGTAATAATCATGGATATGAAGTGGTACCATTTGAACAAGTTGAACAAACTGATATGTTGACTAATATGTTGGGGATAGAAGTAAATAGTGTTACTAGTCAACAATGTACTGGTAAAATTTCATGGTGTACCTACGGCGATGATTGCAGAACTGATACATTGATTGAGAAAATTCGAGATAGAATTTCCAAGGTCACGGGTATACCTGTTGTGAATAGTGAACATCTTGAAATTGTCAAATATGAAGTTGGAGACTACTATAGGAAACATAATGATTATATACTTAGTCAGCAAGGTGGACGTGCCGGGTCACGTGTCTTATCTTTCTTCGTCTATCTATCAGATGATGATGACGATGATGGTGGTGGGAATCTTAACTTTCCAACATTGAAAAAGAAAATCCGTCCAAAGAAAGGTACAGCTGTATTATGGCCTACTGTTAGGAATAGCAATCCTACGGATGTAGATCTTAGGACCGACTATGAGATTGAGGATGTAAAACATGGGACGGTGTACAGTGTTGCTACATGGTTGCATTTACACGAATATGATTTTGGATGTACTTGATTTTTTTATCATTGTTTTGGATAAAGTATATACACTAAGAATATAATTCGGGGTCCCACCTTGATTGACAAGAGGTGTCATGACTCGGATATATTTGTCTCTAGCTTTGCTTCTCATCTCTGTACAGGAATTATTGAAGGCTGTCAGCTGCCAAAGTCGAGTCAATCGATTCCCTCCTAACAAAACCTCTCTTAAAGAACATTCTTAAGTGTTGCATGGCGTCATAGTCCCCAGCTGATGCTGTAATCTTCCATTGCTTACCAGCATGCTCTTTGTTTCCAGAATTACCCTCCATGACACCAAGTTGGCACCTTGCCACTTCGTGTCCTGCCGTAGCCGCGGCCTGGTTGGAATTTGGCCTTCACCTGAGCCTCACTTATGGCCGAGATCTGCTGATCGGACATAGAGTTCCATTGCCTTTGTCTGATCCTGCTGTAAACCTCCTCTTCCATGTAAATAACAGTTGGCGATCATGCAAATCGCAACTCAGAGCCCCTCCACCCGCTTGATTGTGTATCTTCAACTCTTTCTTCTTCTGCTGAATAATAGTGATCCGTATCTATTGTGCCATATGCTCAGAGCAATCGAAAAATCGTAGATAGGTACGGATGATATGGTTGCGGGTGGAAGCGAGAACAGCTTATTAATCTCATAGACATTGGTATGAAGCATGGGCAGTCCTCCTTCTTTTGGCGGGTCCATGAACGGAGTGTAGCTCGGCAATATTACATTGCAGCTTTATGCATCGGACAATGATTCCTCTGGCATTCGGTGTTGCAGTACTTCACGGTCGTACATGACAAGACTTACACGTCTTGAGACTGACGACCCCAGCAACGAACGCGCAATTGGCACAGCAGACGTCGATCTCGTTCATCCAGAGACGGGTGTTTGGAAGCTTGTAACATAAATGTTACAATTGGTTACACTTGAAGGTATCCTACTGTGACACTGTGACTTTGAGAAACCTCCTGCTCTCCCTCCTCAAACAACAAACAACGTGGACGGAAATCCATGGGATTTGTCGGCAACTTGAGGCTGAAGGATCGGCGCTCGAATCGATAATCCAACCCCACAGCCCACAATCATCGAAAAGGAGACTGACTACGATACCTTATCGACTATAAATGATATCGTCAGCAGCAGGAGCTACGTGTCAATAATAGAGGAAAGCGCTTACGATCATTAATGACGCCAGGTCCTTCAATACTCGCGGCCTTTCTCTTGGTCATTGCCTCCGCGCCGTCTCCCAATAATCGCCGCGGCTCGGCGGTGGTACGCGCCTTCGCGACGCCCGGCGGACTCGTCGGCGGTCCGACTGCTCGCCCGTCCTCCTCGTCGACGGGGCTGTGCATGGCGTATCGGGACGATCCGCGAAAGACGAAATTGGAAAAGTCGGTCGCCACCATATGTACCACGCTCGGTATATCGCTGGGCATGTGCGCCTTACTATTCACTGCCCCATTGAGCGATAGCGCCGCACATGCCGAAGACGAATTGTATGCCAAGTACGGCAGTAAGGGCCTCGATGCCTCGTTGCTCGATGGGGATTGTTTGGTCGACAAATGCGCGCTCCAGGCCGGGGCGTGCCTGCGAGACGATCCATCCTGTCGTAAGGGATTGACGTGCACCGCCAAATGCTTGGGCGATAACAGTTGCATCACCGGATGTTTTGCCAAATATGGCACGCCCAACCTGGATTCGTTATTGAAATGCACCATCGAGGACAACGATTGTATCAAAATTGCGATATTGGACGGAGGAGCGGATATATCGGGCGACGAACCGCGTAGCGTAGCACCGACGATACGGAATTTCGACATGGCGAGCTTGGAAGGTACATGGTATAAAGTCGTGGGCTACAATCCCAATTATGACTGCTATGCCTGTCAACGTAATACATTCTCATCGCCTCAACGAAGTAATGACGAGACGCCGCCGGCGGGTGGATTGCTCGGTCGTGCATTCGGTAAATTGAGTAGCGCAGATCGGTTACAGGTCAATGTAGAATTTAGTATGCCACGTATGAACGATGAATCATTATTATTAGAGGATGGTTCGCCCATACCACCCATTGGCGGTATACGTGAAACGTACGCCAATGATGGATCAGGAAGTGGAGGCGGATTGCAAAGCGTGGGATATAATGCCTACTCGACACATGAAACGATGATATTTGATAATTCTCATACTAGTAGTAACCTGCAGAATGTGCTTACACTCGTGAGAGGCACTAATGACGAGAAATTATATTCACGTACGGCACATTCCGAAGGAGAAATGTTTGGATTGAGTGAGTTTTTCGTTCGTTCGTTTTATTCTTCTTGTAGTGCATGATCTCTCTCTCGTCATATGCAACATCTCACATTATACATGCCTCCATTCTCTCGTTTATCCCTTCTCTCTCCGTTATAGAATTCTGGGAAAATTGGTACATTATTGGTCAGAATGATCCTGGTGATACCAATGATGAATTTAAATTCATTTATTACAATGGCAAGACACGTCAGAATACCTACGACGGGGCATTCGTATATAGTCGATCACGTACGCTAAGTCCAGCAAGTATGGAAAAGGTATACAAGATCGCCAAGGATGCAGGGATGAATCCTGATCAATTCTGTAAGATACATAATGGCTGCTTCGAGTCACCACCAGGGGGCAGCAGTGGTAATAGTGACGATACTACTACTACGACGAAGAGTGAGATTGGAGCAGAACCACGAGGGCAAGAGAATGGTGTCTTTCGTGGCATACTTGCCAGTACGAAGGTATCCGAAATACTCGGTGTCGAGTCTGTGGCGGCCGAAACTGTCACGCCAAAAATGACAATCGCACGCGAATTACTCGTCGGTGGTGGACCTAGTCCAACGACGATGGTTACATCTACAAGGAATAATCGACCATGGTGGAAGGAGATGGGGGACTACCTCGAGGACCCACGACGACATTTTAGATTAATGGACAGTTTACGAGAGGATATGGATTGGCCTGATTATATCAAGGCACGGAATTGATAGATATTGCTAAATAATGATAACTAATTTGTTTGTCAAATAACTTCAGTCTACGATAAAGATTGTTCAAACATATTCACAGAGCTCAACCACAGACATGATCAAGCACGGTACCATGTACGTACTAACTTTTGTCCTTACTTCATTTTTGATTCAGTAGTTTGAGTGGATGGTTTAAATTCTTTTGGTTATGGCACACGGATACAAGCATCTCTTGCTTCGCTCCTCATCTCGGCACAAGAACTATTGTAAGCTGCCAAAGTCGAGTCAATTGATTCTCTACTGACAGAACCTTCTTGAAAACATATAATCAATTCATGCATGGCAATATAATCCCCAGCTGATGCAGCAATTATCCAATGTTTCGCAGCTCGTTCCATGTTTCCAGACTGTGACTCCATAAATCCAAGGTTGTATCTTGCCATTTCGTATCCTGCCATAGCTGCGGCCTCAACGTGGAACTTGGCCTTCTTCATATTTCCCCCTTCATGATAGATCTTACCAAGGGAACCATGCGCCTTACTACAACCGAGATCTGCCGCCCTAACGTATAGTTCCATTGCCTTCGTCTGATCCTGCTGTAAACCTAGTCTTCCTTGGTAATAATAACCAGCCAGCAAGAAAATCGAAGCGGCATCATTTGCCTCCACCCGCTTCATAATCTCTTCAACACGTTCTTCAGCTGTTTTGTTGCCTTGGTCGGAATTGCAAAACGCACATCTCTCAGTATTTCCAGACTCACAGAAGGAGTGTATGCACCCTCTACAAATATTCTTCCCACAGCATGGATAGTAACCTTCCGTATCCATTATTGCCAGCTCCTCATTTGCTTTCACAAAGTCGTAAATAGGCACTGATGATACAGTCGCGGGTGGAAGTGACATACAGCATATTAATTGCACCGGCATTGGCAGGAAGCAAATAGGACAGTCCTCCTTAGGCGGCGGGTCCTTGAACAGCGCCTCATCGCGTAGTACAGCGGCACGTAATTTACATGCCGTTTTGTGCTTCGGCCAATGATTTCGTTGGCACGCGGCGCTGCAATACCTGGCGTGCATACAAGACTTGCAAATCTTGAGGCTAGCGCCCCCTTCCTCGCCGCAGTCAGCGCAGCAGGCGGTGATCTGATTCATCCCCCGGTGTCCGAGGATGGCTGGGGTGGGGTGGGGGCGTGTCTCGTACTAACGCCTATACTGTCAATAACACGTTCGACATCTCTCCACTCTCGCTGAGGGTCTCCTCGGTCTGACCCTCACAGACAAGAAATACTTCGAGTTATCTGTATTCCTAAATGCCTCCAAACATACAAGATCTCTTCCCCACGCGTCGTGTCGTGGGAGCACTCAAGAGTTAATAATACATCATGTCGTGGAAGGCCACCCTCTCTCGTCATTTACCCGTCGTACGATTCTTTGCTTGTCCAAAGAGTCCAGCAAGTCGGGGTATCATGTGAGTATATTAAATGGGACGTTGTGT
>Ga0247831_1005826_pt1 | contig 15061 bp, 13 predicted proteins | sample LaCruzMarch2015__9_FD_192406 | JGI IMG/M metagenome (GOLD analysis project Ga0247831, IMG submission 192406) | Freshwater microbial communities from meromictic Lake La Cruz, Castile-La Mancha, Spain - LaCruzMarch2015_1m | ecosystem: Environmental > Aquatic > Freshwater > Lake | place: Spain... | reverse complement strand
CGAAATAGTCCCAATCGTGGAAATTCGGCCGCATGAAACCGGCGCCGAACTCCGCCATGTTGCGCCAGTCGGTGACCAGCAGCGCCGCCTTGTGCATCTCGATCGGCGTGAAACTCAGCGCCAGCGCCAGCGCGACGAGCAGCCAGGCGAACCAGCCCACAAGCCGCGACGCGAGCGGCGGGCGGGGTACGACGATCGCGTCGAGATCGACCGTGCTGGCGGTGGTGCGGGCCTCGGCGTGCATCGGGCGACCTCCGTTGAAGTGATACATCGGCGCGGGACCCGACGGGCCCCGCGCAGTGTATGGTGGTTGCGAAGGGCTCAGCCTTTCTTCAGCGCCTCGATTTCCTTGCCGAGCTTGTCGAACTGCGCTTGCAGCGGATCAATCTGCGCCTTCTTCTCGTCGTCGGAGAGCTTGGTGTCGCCCTTGATCTTTGCGATCGACTTGTTGACTTCCATCTGGCGAATCGGCAGCAGCTGGTAGTCGCCCGACTTCTTGAAGGGCGCCCAGAGCAGGCCGGCCAGCACTTTCTTCTCGGCCTCGTCAATGGTGCCGTAAGAAAAGATGAAGTCGGCGATCTTCTGCTTGATGCCGGCGTCGAGATCCTTGCGCCAGACAAGCGGGTCGGCCGGGATCAGCGGCGACGTCCAGATCACGCGGATGAGTTCACGCTTCGCCTTGTTCGTCTTCAAGAGCCGCTCGAGGCTCTCCGAACTCGCAGCCGCCGCGTGCACGAGCTTATTTGCAACTGCGAGACCGTTTGCCTCGTGGCTCGCGTTGCGAACCGTCTTGAAGCAGGTCTTCGGGTCGATGTTTTTTGCCGAGAAGATGAACGTCGTGGGCACCAGGAATCCCGAGGTCGAATTTGGGTCACCAATGCCGAAATCTAGAGACTTGTCACACTTCAGAATGTCCTCGAGCTTCTGAAATGGGCTGTCCTTGTGGACGAGGATATGGCTCCAGTAGCCAGGATTGCCAGACTTGTCGACGGTCTGGGCGAACACCTCGCCACCGGCGCGATCGACAGCTTCCATCGCCGACTTGTTGCCGTGCCAAGCGATCTGGACTTTGTTGAAGCGCATCGCTTCGATCACTCCGGCGTAGTCCGATGCGAAAAATGGCTTGATGGTGAGGCCCGTCTTCTTTGCCATGTCAGCGAGGAAGGGGTCCCAGTTCGTCTTCAGGTTGGAACTCGACTCGGTCGAGATGATGCCGAAGTTGATCTCGTCGGCGGACTTGGCCGGCGCCGCGAAGAGGGCGAGGCCGATACCGGCGATGCCCAGAGCTTTACGAAACATGCGTGACTCCTGGAGTTGGCGTCGGCTGGCTGCCGTCCGCTTCGTCGTTCCTCACCGGCCTGCGCCGAGGAGATGGTGAGCGCGCCGGTTGACGGCACGCGAACGGGTTGAATCAGCCGGCTTCAGGTGACGCTGCGCAGCGCCGGCCGGCGCAAATCGTCGTCGGCGCCACCCTCGGCATCGCGGCGCGCAGCCTCGATCCCCGGCAAAAACAGCTCTTCGCTCTCTGCGCCGTAAAGCTCGCCGAGGAATGCCGGTGTCAGCGCCTTGCTCGGACCGTCATAGACGACCTCCCCCTTGCGCAGCGCGATTGTGCGCGGGCAATAAGAGAGCGCGTACTCGACCTGATGCAGCGAGACGAGCACGGTGATGCCGTCCTCACGGTTAAGCCGCGCCAGGATGTCCATTACTTTGCGCGCTGAGCTTGGATCGAGCGAGGCAATCGGCTCATCGGCGATCAGGATCTCAGAGCCCTGCACCAGAGTGCGGGCAATCGCAGCGCGCTGCTGCTGCCCGCCCGAGAGCTGGGAGCCGCGCTTCAACGCCTGCTCGGGAATACCGACGCGGCTGAGCGCCTGCATGGCGCGCTGCTTCTCGGCATGCGTGAAACGCCCCAGAGTACCGCGCCAGCCCGGGATGCTGCCAAGAAGGCCGACGCAGACATTGGTCAGCACGGTGAGCCGCGGTACGAGATTGAACTGCTGGAACACGATGCCGAGCCGCGAGCGCAACGACTTCGCGTGTCCGGTGACGCGACCGCCCTGCTGCATCATCTCGCCAAGCACCTTAATGGTGCCGCCGACGCCCTCGCGCGGGCGGTCGATGGCGACGAGGCCGGCGATCGAGCGAATGAGTGTAGATTTTCCCGAACCAGATGCGCCGATCAGCGCGACCATCTCGCCGCGCGCTAGGCGAAGCGAAACCTGACGAAGGACGGGCTCGCCACCTTGAAACGACTTGTCGACGCGATCTACGTCCAGCGCCGCTGTCATCTGCCAGCCCCCCTGCTGCGCACGACCGGCATCGACCGGCTGCGGCTAGCTTCGATGAGTGGCGTTAGCAGTGCTACATGACAGAACGAACATCGGTTGATGAAAGTTTTGCGACGCCACGGCGGGCGCGGTTGTGCAAAGCGCTGTGGTCCCTTGCCTCGAGCGCCCGGCTTGAACTGTGCTCAGGCAGATGTGCGCTCGTAAAGGTAGATCGCGGCGGCGAGGTCCTCGATCGAGGCGCCGACCGACTTGAAAAACGTGATCTCTTCGGCCGACCGGCGCCCGGGAGAACACCCACGCGCGATGTCATAAAGATCGCCCTGGATGTCGCCCTCCCCGATCAGCCCTGACGCCATCGGCACCACGATGTCGCCGGCCTCGTGCAGAGCACCGGCGCGGGTGTCGACCCAGATGCGGGCGCGGCGGATCACGTCGTCGTCCGCCTCGCGCATGTCGGGGCGATAAGCGCCGACGCAATCGACGTGCGTGCCGGGCGAAAGCCACGCGCCGCGGATCACGGGCTCCTTCGAAATGGTCGCGGACGTGACAATGTCGGCGCCACGCACCGCCGTCTCGGCGTCGGGCGCAACGGTGACTGCGAGGTGCGGCATCGCACGGACCAATTCGCCCGCGAGCGCCACGGCGGTGGCCCGCGTACGGTTGTATAGGGCGACTTCGCCAATCGGCCGAACGCTGGCGTGCGCGCGGACCAGGTAGGGCGCCAGCGCGCCAGCGCCGAGCATGGCGAGGCGGCTGGCCTCCGGCCGCGCCAGATGGCGCGACGCGAGCGCCGAGGCTGCGGCCGTGCGCCAGACGGTGAGGCGTGGCGCGTCGATCAGGGCGAGTGGCTCGCCGGTCGCCGTGGAGATCAGTAGATAGACGCCCTGGATTGCCGGCTTGGCGAACCGCACGCCATTGTCAGGGAATACCGAGACGAGCTTGACGCCGGCATAGGCGCCGGCTGTGGCGGCGCCGGTCTCGGCGGCCGTCCACGCTGGCATCAGCAGCCACGTGGCGTCGGGCCGGCCGTCGAGGCTGATCGTGTGATGGTGGCGCGGTGGCGCATGCGCGCCGGTCCGGAAAGCCTCGGCGAGCACGTCGACGAGGTCTGGATAACGAAGCATCGCCTCGACGGTCGCGGCATCGATAGTACGCATGACGTTCTCCCGCGCGACTGCAGCTTCAACGGGAGCGTGCGTCCTGTCAGCGGCCCGCGATCGCCAGCGGACGGCTCTCGAGCTTGGTCGCACCGCTCGACGCGCCGCCCTTCTGGCTGAGGCTCTGGTCGCGCTCACGCGTCAGCCGCTCGGCCTCGGCCTTCCAGCGCATCGCCTCCTGCGTGCGCACGCGCGCGACCCGACGCCATTTGCCCTGCGTCATCCAGGTCGCGATGCCGCCGATCAACACGCCGACGATCAGCATCGTAAACAGGAAGATGAAGAACTGCCCGTCGACGTAGATCACCGGAGCTTTCGGTGTGAACGGGTCGAGCACGAGACGCGCCTCGTGACGGTTGACGACGGCGAGCATGACCAGCAATGCGCCGAGCGCAAAGGCGACGATCAGGAACAGGATGCGGCCGATCACGGCGCGATACTCCTCGACGATGCGTTACTTGGACGAGATTGGACTTAGGCCTTGTAGTCCTCGTTGAGCCGCTCGCGCAACTCTTTGCCGGTCTTGAAGAACGGAACGAATTTCTCGTCCACGGAAACGGCCGTGCCGGTGCGCGGGTTGCGGCCGGTGCGCGGCGCACGGTGTTTTACGGTGAACGCGCCGAAGCCCCTGAGCTCGACGCGGTCACCGCGGGCCAGCGCTGCGACGATCTCGTCGAAGATCAAGCCAACGATGCGCTCGGCGTCGCGGTGCAGAAGATGCGGATTGGCTGCCGAAATACGTTGGATGAGCTCGGACTTGATCATGCGGAGAGCCCCGGAAAACTGTTGTTATTGCTCGCTTTTCGAAGGGTGCCAAACCGATACGAGACCGTCAAGCGAAAGCTGGCCTAATCCTCTCGACAGCCTTTCCGGCGCGTCACCCATAACCCGTTCGCCGGCAAGCGAGACGACCTCGGCGAGGAAACCGGCGGTCAGGCGCGTCAACGACCAGTCGTTTGGCCGCTTCGGCCGCCAATCGACGATCTTGAGATCCTTGTCCACCTTGCGCACGTCGACCAGCCAGCGCATCGCCTCGGCTTCACCGCCGATCGCATCGACGAGCTTCAATTCGAGCGCGCGACGGCCTGAGTAAACCCTCCCCTGTTCGAGGCCCGGCACGCTCGCGGTCTCCAGTTTGCGGCGCTCGGTGACCAGCGAGAGGAACCAGCGCTGGCCGTCGGCGATCATCTCGTCGAGCAGTGCCTTGCTCGCCGGATCGAGCGGCTGAAAGGGCGACGGCGTCGCCTTCAACGGGCCGCTCTTCACCTCGTTCATCTTGACGCCGACCTTGTCCATCAGGCCGGTGAACTCGGGCCACTGCATGATCACGCCGACCGAGCCGGTGATCGTATTTCCCCGCGCGACGATGTGGTCGGTGCCGAGGCCGGCAATGTAGGCGGCGGAGGCGGCGACCGTGCCGAACTGGGCAACCAGCGGCTTCTTCGCCGCGAGCTTGCGCAGCGCGCCGTAAAGCGCCTCGCCGCCCGTCGTGGTGCCGCCAGGACTATTGACGAACAGGATCACACCGGCGACCGACGATGCCTTTTCGAGCCGTTCGAACATCGCGAGTTGATCGCGATCTTCGGAGATGAAGCCGGTCAGCGAGACCCGCGCAACATGCTTATCGCGAACCAGATCGCTGGTCTCGATCTGCTGCCAGGCGATGACGCCGACGACCGCGAGGGCTGCGACGATGGCGAGCGCCCGCCAGAGCCCCAGCCGCCGCCGCAGCCGACGGCGGTCCAGGATGCTATCCACTTCGAGGCTCATGGCCGCTCTCTCCGCTCATCCAAGGCTCGTCATCCGAGGCAGGCTGGCCGCCGGTTCGCAGGCCGCCTCACCACACCAAGTCCGTGACATGGTTGCAGATTTCGTCACTCCAAGCCAGCCTTTCAAGGTCGCATGGGGGATGCCGAACCGCCGCCACGACCGAACGCAGAAGGCGCGGGCGTTGCCGCCCGCGCCTTCAAAGTCCAATTGACCGTTCGCGAAACCCAGATCAGGTGTCGCTGCCTTCGCGCTTCTTGATCGCCGCCTTGAAGATGTCGCCGAGCGAGGCGCCCGAGTCGGACGAACCGAACTGTGCGACGGCCTGCTTTTCCTCGGCGAGTTCCAGCGACTTGATCGATACCGACACGCGCCGGCTCGCCTTGTCCAGATTGGTGATCTGCGCGTCGAGCTTGTCGCCGACGCTGAACCGCTCCGGACGCTGCTCGGAGCGGTCACGCGACAGATCGGAGCGACGGATGAAGGCGGTGACGTCGGAGTCGGCGAGCCGCACCTCGATGCCGTTCTCCTGCACGGCTGCGACCGAGCAGGTCACCGTGTCGCCCTTCTTGAAGGTGCCGATCATCTCCATCGGGTCGCCGGAGACCTGCTTGATGCCGAGCGAGATGCGCTCCTTCGCGCTGTCGACGTCGAGCACGACGGCACGGACGTTGTCGCCTTTCTTGTAGTCCTTGATCGCTTCGTCGCCGGCGCGGTTCCAGTCGAGGTCCGAAAGGTGGACCATGCCATCGATGCCGCTGTCGAGGCCGATGAACAGGCCGAACTCGGTGATGTTGCGGATCGGGCCTTCGACCGTCGAACCACGCGGATGCTCGGCGAGGAAGGCATCCCACGGGTTGTCCTGGGTCTGCTTGAGGCCCAAGGAGATACGCCGCTTCTGCGGGTCGACTTCGAGGATCTGGACCTCGACTTCCTGGCTGGTGGCGACGATCTTGCCGGGGTGGACGTTCTTCTTGGTCCAGCTCATTTCGGAGACGTGGATCAGGCCCTCGACGCCCGGCTCGAGTTCGACGAACGCACCGTAGTCGGCGATGTTCGTGACCTTGCCCTTGAAGCGGGCGCTGACCGGATACTTCTTGTCGATCGCCGCCCACGGGTCGGATTGCAACTGCTTCATGCCGAGCGAGATGCGCTGCGTCTCGGAGTTGATGCGGATGATCTGCACCTTCACCGTATCGCCGACGTTGACGATCTCGGACGGATGGTTGACGCGGCGCCATGCCATGTCGGTGACGTGCAACAGGCCGTCGATGCCGCCGAGATCGATGAACGCACCGTAATCGGTGATGTTCTTGACGACGCCGTCGATCACCTGGCCCTCTTCGAGGCGGGCGACGATATCGGCGCGCTGCTCGGCGCGCGTCTCTTCGAGCACAGTACGGCGCGAGACGACGATGTTGCCGCGACGGCGATCCATCTTGAGGATCTGGAACGGCTGCGGCTGATGCATCAGCGGGCCGATGTCGCGCACCGGACGGATGTCGACCTGGGAGCCCGGCAGGAACGCCACGGCGCCGTCGAGATCGACCGTGAAGCCGCCCTTGACCTTGGCGAAGATGACGCCCTGCACCTTTTCGCCGGCCTCGAACTGCTTCTCGAGCCGTACCCAGCTCTCCTCACGGCGCGCCTTGTCGCGCGACAGAACGGCCTCGCCGAGCGCGTTCTCCATGCGCTCGAGGAACACCTCGACCTCGTCACCGATGGCAAGTTCGGCGTTTTTGCCGCCGACGCCGAATTCCTTCAGCGCGACCTTACCTTCCATCTTGAGGCCGACGTCGATGATGGCGAAGTCGTTCTGCAGCGCGACGACCCGGCCGCGCACCACGTTGCCCTCATAGGCGACGTCGGCGCCGAGCGTCTCGTTCAGCATGGACTCGAAGTCGGCCATGCTTGGATTGAGTTCTTTGGGAGTTGCTTGCGAAGGGTTGGTCGCCACGGGTTTTAGTGCTCCTGATGGATCGGCGCTCGGGCACGCAGGCCTGAGCACGAAAAGTCTCGAAGGTGGGGGTCTCGAAGATGCGGAACGAGCGGCGCATGCCTAGTGGCCAGCGCCGACCGGGTCTGGTGGAAGCGGATCTTTTGCGAGCGCATGCCGGCGGAGGGCCTTGCCCACCAATACGGATTGGGGCGCCTGTCAACAGGCACCCTTATCGGCCGATCTTCCTCTCGATCAGTCCGACGGCAGCGTCGAATGCCGCGTCTATAGCCAATTCCGAGGTATCTATCAACATCGCGTCGCTTGCAACCCTGAGCGGGGCGTCGGCGCGGCCCATATCGCGCTCGTCGCGGCGGCGGATCACTTCGAGCACGCCCTCGTAGGTGACCGGCTCGCCACGAGCACGCAACTCGTCGTAGCGGCGGCGTGCCCGCACCTCGATCGCCGCTGTCACGAACAGCTTGGCGTCGGCATCCGGGCAGACGACGGTCGCGATGTCACGGCCGTCGAGAACTGCGCCCGGTTCCTGCGCCGCGAAATCGCGCTGGAAGGTCAGCAGTGCTGCTCTGACGCCCGGCATGCGGGCAACGATCGAAGCGGCGTCACCTACTCCGGGCAGCCGGAGCGAGGCGTCGTCGAGGCTCAAGGGATCGAGCGTGCGGGCAACGGCGACCGCGACGGCCTCGTCTTCGAGCGAGGCGTCACGGGCGAGCACGTCGCGGGCGACCGCCCGGTACAGCAGACCGGTATCGAGGCAGCCGAACCCGTAGTGCGCGGCAATCATGCGCGCCAGCGTGCCCTTGCCGGACGCCGCCGGCCCGTCGATGGCGATGATCATGGCGTCACGCGCTCCAGGTCGCGGGAGTCGGTGCGACAAAACAGGTCGGACTGCTACGGCCCCGCCGCATCATGCAGCGCCGTACTGCGCACCTAAACTCTCCATAAGCGGGCGGAACTCGCGGAAGCTGGTGGCGATCATCTGCGTGTCGTCCACCGTGACAGGGGCGTCGCTGGCGAGCCCGAGCGTCAGGAATGCCATGGCGATGCGGTGGTCGAGGTGCGTCGCCACGGTGCCGCCGCCCTTTACCTTCGTGGCGCCGACCACGGTCAGCGTGTCGCCGTCGACGCGCGCCGCCACGCCGTTGGCCGCGAGCCCTGCAGCCGTGGCCGCGAGCCGATCACTCTCCTTCACCTTCAGCTCGGCGAGGCCCTCCATCACCGTCTCGCCATCGGCGAAGGCGGCGACGCAGGAAAGCACCGGATATTCATCGATCATCGACGGCGCGCGCGCGGCCGGCACGCGCACGCCTTTCACCCGCGCGGAGCGGACGCGCAAGTCGGCGACCGGCTCACCGCCTTCGATGCGCTCGTTGGTGAATGCGAGATCGGCGCCCATTTCGAGCAGTGTCGTGTAGAAGCCTGTTCGCGTCGAGTTGACCAGCACGCCCTCGATGAGGATGTCGGATCCGGGGACGAGAGTCGCGGCTGCAGCGAGGAACGCCGCTGAACTTGGATCGCCCGGCACCACCACGTCGCGTCCGACGAGTTCGGGATGTCCCTCGATGGTGATGCGCGTGAGGCCGTCACGGCGCTCGGCTGTGACCGTCGCGCCGAAATGCGTCAGCATGCGCTCGGTATGGTCGCGCGTCGCCTCCGCCTCGATCACGGTGGTTGCCCCTCGCGCGCCGAGACCGGCGATCAATACGGCCGATTTCACCTGCGCCGACGGCACCGGCAGGCGGTACTCGATCGGCACCAGCCGGGTGGAACCGCGCAGGGTCAGCGGCAACATAGTCGACTCGCGACCGTCGGCGCCTCTGGAGACGATCTGGAGACCCATGTCGCGCAGCGGGTTCAGCACGCGCCCCATCGGACGGCGGCTGAGCGAGGCGTCTCCGATCAGTGTCACGGTCATGTCGTGGTGCGCGATGAGACCCATCAGCAAGCGAACGCCGGTGCCGGAGTTGCCGTAATCGATGGCACCAGCTGGCTCGGCCAGCCCGCCGACACCGCGGCCTTTGACGACCCACACTTCCCCCTCTTTCGCCGCTGGTGCCCCGAGCATCGTGACGGCCTTGGCGGTGTCGAGCACGTCCTGGCCCTCCAGCAGGCCGGTGATGCGCGTCGTGCCGGCGGCAAGAGCACCAAACATCAGCGCGCGATGCGAGATCGACTTGTCGCCGGGCACGCGGACACGCCCTGAGAGCGGACCGGAACGGCTGGCGGTAAGCGGCGTCGGAGCTTCGTGGGACACGGGGCGTTCTCTGGCGGGCGTGATGGCAAGCCCCTCGGGGGGCTGCGTGATTGAAAGTCCTCTTCGGGACGGAGCCGCCGGCATCAAGACCACACGATGCCGGCCTGTCAACGCCGGCCGCTGCTACCGCCCGCAGCTGTCAGTACCACTGCTTGCTGCGACGGGTACGCGAATGATCGCAAATGGCTTTGACAAGGCCCGAAACGCATGGCAGACGGCTCGGTCTCAAAAAAGAACCGACGACATCGAGGCCCGTCATGGCGACCACAGACGCGCGCGGCACCAAGCGCACCTGCCAGAATTCGGAGTGCGGATCGCGCTTCTACGATCTCAACCGCTCGCCGATCGTGTGCCCGATCTGCGAGGAAAGCTATGTACTGCCGAGCGGCGGCCCGGTCGCCGCGATGGAGGAAGACGCCAGGAAGGCACGCAAGGCTGCACCGGTTGCCGCAGCCGAGCCAGCCGCTGATGTCGATGCCGACGACGCGCTGGTTTCGCTCGAGGAAGCCGACGCGGAAATTGCCGGCGACGACGACGAGACCTTCCTCGAGGAGGAAGAAGAGGCTGGTGGCGACGTCACGGATATCGTCGGCGGCGCGACCGAAGGCGACGAAGAGCCCTGATCAGTCTCGGTTGGCGAAAGGGTGCACTGGCGCACAAGGGGGAAAGTCGGCGCGATAGCCGCAAATACCCCCTTGCAACTTCCGCCGACCGGCCCTATTCAACCGACTTCCGCGATACGGCGCTTTCGCGCTGCGGACATCCCAAATTCGGGTCGCCCCTCCGGGGGCTCTGGCTCGGGGCTGTAGCTCAGTTGGGAGAGCGCTTGCATGGCATGCAAGAGGTCAGGGGTTCGATTCCCCTCAGCTCCACCATTTCACACCTTCCCAGGGTTTTCCCGACCTCCCCAGACACCCCCAGAATGACCGAAAAGGCCCGTAAACACGGCGCCTGAGGCTCCCCTGACGTCTCCGGGCTTCTCCCGGCATCCCTTGCAAACCCCCGCCGCTTGGTACACGTTTGGTACATGCGGGCACACGGAGGCGGGGGCGGATGGTACATGGCGCAGGCACGAGCAATTCATAGGCTGAACCACCGGCAGGTGGTTGGCGCGAAGCCGGGAACGGTCCTCGGCGACGGCGGTGGCCTGGAGCTACGCGTTGACGACAGCGGCGCGCGGCGCTGGGTCATGCGCGTGAGTGTTGACGGCAAGCGCGTCAACCGAGGCCTGGGCGGTTTCCCCGAGGTGTCACTGCAGGACGCGCGCCATAAGGCGGCAGCGATCCGCGAGGCGGCGAAGAGCGGCGGCGTCGTCGAGAAGCAGAAGGCAGCAGCCCGGCGCGCCGAGATCGCAGACGGCCTCACGTTCCGCCAGATGTTCGAGAGGTTTTGGCAGGACAAGCGCAAGACCCTCGGGAACGGCAAGCACGTCTACCAGTGGGAGGCCACGATGACGTCCTACGTGTTCCCCTTCATTGGGGACCGGGACGTCGCCGACGTGCGCCCGCCCGAGGTGCTCGATGTCTTGCGCCCGATCTGGCACACCAAGCCGGTGACGGCCGGCCGCGTCCTGCAGCGCATGGCTGCGGTCTTCGATGCCGCGATCGTCGAGGAGATCAGAGAGCGAGCAAACCCGTGCGCGGGCGTCAGCAAGCGGCTCGGGCCGACCGGTCACGTCGTCGTGCACCACCCCTCCCTGCCCTACAAGGATGTCCCGAAGTTCCTCGTGGACCTGGAGGCCAGCCGAGCGGGGCTCGCCATCAAGCTGGTGCTGCGGTTCGCTGTCCTGACTGCGGTGCGCTCGGGCGAGGCCAGGGGCGCACGGTGGGCCGAGGTCGACCTCGCCGAGCGCGTCTGGACCATCCCGGGCGAGCGCATGAAGGCTGGCGTCACCCACCTCGTGCCGCTCAGCGATCAGGCGCTGGCCGTCCTGGAACAAGCGCGCACGCTCGGCGGCGCCGACCTCGTTTTTCCCTCCCCCGTGAAGCAGCAGGTTCTCAGTACGATGGCGCCAATCATGGCACTCAGGCGCATGGGCTACAGCGGCGACATGGCAACGATGCACGGCTTCCGAACCTCCTTGCGCATGTGGGCCGCCGAAGTACTGAAGGTACCCGACCGCGTCGGCGAGACGATGCTGGCGCACACGGACGAGAACAAGGTTCGTGCGGCCTACCTGCGCAGCGACTTCTTCGAGGAGCGCCGCGACGTAATGCGGCTGTGGGGCGAGTACGTGTCACGTGGTGGCAGCTGAGGGCTGGTCCCTTCGGCGGCTCGTGTTGCATCGCCAGCACCGCGATCAGGCCGAACCGTGCTATGGGTCTCCCCGAATCACTGTGACCGCTGGCAGCCTCTGTTTCTCGTTCTGTCAAGGCGAAGTTGACAGACTGGGAACTCGTCATGCTTGTCATCCTGAACGCCTTCGCGCTCATACTCGCCGCTGGCCTCGTCGTCGCCCTGCACCTCGCCTGCTACGCGCTCGGCCTCGCAGGCCTTGAGCGCATGCTGCAGTCCATGCACCCGGCGCCGTGGGTGGTCGTCGCGGCCGGCGTGTCGCTGGAGGTGGGCAAGGGCATCTTCGCATTCTGGACCGGTCGACTGATCGCTGCGCGGTCCTACGGCGCGGCCCTCACGACGGGCCTGCTCGCCGCGCTCTGCGTGCTGTTCAGCGCCGCCTCGGACTTCAGCTCAGCCACGCACGGACTGGCCGAGAACGGCCGGCAGGGCCAGTCGCAGATGGACACGCGCACCGGCCTCCTCGCCGAGTTGCGCGCCGCCGAGGCCCAGCGCGAGGTCATGTCGAGGCCGGCACCTCCCCGCCCCTCGACGGTAGTCGAAGCCGAGATTGCCGGCGCCCGAGTGCCCGCCTGGGCGCTGCGCGAGACCGACGGCTGCCGTGGCGTCCTGACGGACAGCAAGTTGATCGCCGCCTGCCGGCCCCTCACCGCCCTCTTTGTCGAGCTGGCGCAGGCTCAAGGCTACGAGAAGCTGACGGAGCGGGTCACGGCCCTGCGCACACGCGTCGAGGCCATCGGGATCGTTGCCACCACGGACCCGATCGTCGCCTTCGTCGAGCGCGTCGCAGCCCATTTCCAGATCAAGATCTCTGGCGCGGACGTCATCGCGATCCTCGTCGTGTTTCTCCTGCAATTGGGGTCGCTGAGCGGCTTCTCGCTCGTCGCTGCCATGTACCGGAGCATGATGCGGTCGGCGCAAGTTGCAGCTGCACCTAAGGCGGGCGGGGAGATCGCTCCGGCTCAAGTTGCCGACGCGACTGCTGAGAAGTTTACGGTCGATGACGTCTCCCCGAGGGAGGCGATCACAGGTACTCCCACTCCGTCCCCGGCGGCGCCGCAGCCGACCCTGCAGACCCTCCCCACGAGCCACCTGCAGAGACACGCTAAGGGTGGCTCCAACGTCTCCCCAGCCGCCGCGAACGTGATCCAGCTCAAATCCCGTAATGGCGGGCCTCAGGGACACCTTCGGGGAGGGTCTACAATGACGTGCAGTGCCACGTCTGGGGACACCCTGTCGGGGCCAGTCGTCGAAGGCACGATGGCACTCGCCCCGGCCCACCCCGCCACCCCCTCGGCACCACCGCCGCAGACGTCCTCCGCACCCTCCCCACCGCCCTCGGGCGGGGCGTCCCCGGATACGTCTGTCGCCGAGTTCATCGCCTCGCGTCTCATCCCCAAGACTGGTTCAGTTGCTACAGCAACCGACATCTGGGGAGACTACGTGACGTGGTGCGAAGAGCGGGGCACTGAGCCCGTCAGCCGCACCCGCTTCGGCACCACCCTCACCGAAGTCGGGTTCGAGAAGTGGAAGTCCAACGGTCGCACGGTCTATCGCGACGTCGAGCTGTTCGCCTGATCACTCCAGCAACTTCAAGTGCTGGGGTGGGTCCAGTCGCACTATTGCTGTGGAGACGACAGTCACCGCGACGCATTCGCTATTGTCTTATTGACAGTAACGACGAACGGGGCGATTCGATGGCATCGACTTATTGGCTCGGCCCGGTCGGTGTGGCATTCGACAGGCGCTCGCCTCGTTCAGGCAGGCGCCTGTCGTGTTTGGAGAGGGCGGTACGTCTCGGCGTGTCGCCCTCGTTGGTTTCAGGCCAGCGGCCCGCCCAGCAATCAACGCCAGTCCCGTTGCCCAATCCTAAACCTCGCGGGTGTAGGCTCAGCGTCGGGCGTGCGCCGACCGACCGTGAGCGCCAGGAGGCTGAGCCAGGACACTTAACATGAGCAAGCATGGCGGCGTGTGGGTCAGCGGGGCGATGATGGACAGCTCGCTGATCAAATCGGCCAAAATGGACGTCGACGCCGGACGGCAGCGTGCGGACGAGTGGCGACTGCAGCCTGCATGTGCAGCGCGGCGGGACTTGGCTCAGCGAGCCGAGGTTCCTTCGCTCGGCGGCCCGTGAAGGGCCTCATTCGTATGGCCGGGGCAGCTACGGCGGCTTCCGGGTGGCTCGGATAGTTTCGCGGTAGCCTTGAGCGTCGTCGCGGCTCACGGACAAGCCGTCCGGAGGGCCACGAGGCGTAGCCTGTTGGACGCGCAGCGATCGACGAGAGAACTCGGAGTTCGCGCAGCGGTAATCGTACGATGTGGGGCGCGACGTGTATACGAGAATGCGAAGTGATGCGCTGGCAGGGAGGAGAGGCCGATCACTTGACCTCTCCCTAATCGCAGAGCAGCACCGTGGCTTAAATCCGGTTAGTGCCAGCGGCGGTGAACATGGCGCACGCCGTACCGATGGCCGTAGAAGCGACGCGTGCCGTGACGAACGATGACGGCCGGACCGCCGTAATACCCATAAGGACGATAGACCGGCCGGCGGCCGCAGGGCACGTTCCCAACACCCGGCACATGACGGTGGAACCGGACGGGGCCATGATCACAATAGCGATGCCATCCATGGGTTTTCTGAATCAGGCTCGGCTGCGACAACGACGTTCCGCCGAGGGGACCTAGGGGAGCTGCTGAGGCCATCGAAATTGATAGACCGAGCACTGCTGCTGCGCCAGCGATTACGGCAACGATAGTTCGCATTGGCTCTCTCCAAGACGTAGATGTCTGATGCGTCTTCCAAGACTGTCTCTGTTACGCCGCCTTTAACGGATTTGCCGGCTGAGGCAACAGCGCAGCGATCACAACATACTATCAGCCCGCTCGAATGAACCGGCACTGAATAGCGGTGATGGTTGCCATTCAGGTGCTCGGGATCGCAGGGCTGTGGCCCGCTTGTTCAAGGTGGCCGGCAATCGGGCTGAGCAGGTTGCGGCGAGCACTGCGATCTTCCCCGGACACCGCGCGCCGGTCGTGCGGCTGGCGGCCGACGGCGCCCGCGAACTCGTCAACCTCTCGTGGGGCTTCGTGCTCTTGCAGAAGGACCGCGCGCCGCGCCGCGTCACCAACGTGCGCGACGACAAGCTGCTGACCAGCCCCTTCTGGCGAGACTCGTTCGCGACGCGGCGCTGCCTCGTGCCCGCGACGTCATTCGCCGAGCCCAAGGACGAGAAGCCGCCCAATCAATGGGCCACCGTGCCTCTGAGTATGCGATCGACATTGGCGGGAGACAGCGGTGTCCTTTGCATGGTTTGGCCGCAAATTTCCCGAACGGCGAGGG
>Ga0247831_1005825_pt1 | contig 15061 bp, 13 predicted proteins | sample LaCruzMarch2015__9_FD_192406 | JGI IMG/M metagenome (GOLD analysis project Ga0247831, IMG submission 192406) | Freshwater microbial communities from meromictic Lake La Cruz, Castile-La Mancha, Spain - LaCruzMarch2015_1m | ecosystem: Environmental > Aquatic > Freshwater > Lake | place: Spain... | reverse complement strand
CAGGAAATTGAAGACGAAGGTGAAATATACGAAAGCATCGACGAAATTTGGCCAGATTATCCTACCAAAGAAGATTTCTTCTTTAACGAAGATGAATATTGATCAAACTATTCGGGAATTTTTTGATCTTAAGCGCTGCAATAACTTTGTAGCGCTTTTTTTATAATTTCAGTCTTAAGACTTATAAGATTGATTCAATATGTTTTTTTAAAATGTAATGATATATTTGCCACTTAATTAGAAACAATTGAAAAGAATTTTAATAACAGGAGGAGCTGGTTTTGTAGGTTCTGCAATTGCGATTTATCTTAAAAAATTTCACCCTGAAACAGAGGTTTTTGCTTTCGATAATTTAAAAAGAAGAGGTTCTGAATTGAATTTAACAAGGCTTAGAATGGCTGGAGTTAATTTCATACACGGAGATGTAAGGGCAAAATCAGATTTTGAGGATTTACCAATTATTGATTTAATAATTGAAGCATCTGCAGAACCATCAGTTTTAGCGGGTTTAGAATCATCTCCTAATTACTTAATAGAAACAAATCTTTACGGCACTATCAATTGCTTAAATTTTGCTCAAAAATGCGGAGCAAAAGTTATTTTTATTTCTACTAGTAGAATCTATCCTATTTCTCAATTGGAAAAAATATCAACAATAGAAAAAGAAACAAGATTTGAAATAGCAGAACAACCTGGTGTGGAAGGTTGCAGTAGATTTGGCATTACAGAGCAATTCCCTATTGAAGGGCCAAGATCCTTGTATGGTGCAACAAAGCTTTCTTCGGAATTAATTATTCAAGAGTTTGATAGTTTTTTGAATGTAAATTCGATAATTAATAGATGTGGAGTGATAACCGGACCATATCAGATGGGGAAAGTTGATCAGGGCGTTGTTGTTTTGTGGGTGGCAAAACACATATTTAACAAATCTTTAGCATATATTGGTTATGGTGGCACAGGTAAGCAGGTTAGAGATATTCTGCATATTGAAGACTTGTGCAGATTGATAGAAAGCCAAATATTGAATTTTGAATTATTTCAAGGTAGCACGTATAACGTGGGGGGTGGAAGAGATTGTAGCGTTTCACTTTCTGAATTAACAGAGTTATCTTCAAGAATTAATAATTGTTCAATTCCAATTAACAAAATTTTGGAAAACAGAACTGCTGATATAAAGCTATATATTACAGATAATAGTAAGATAAATAGTGTTTTAGGATGGAAACCACTGTGGAGTCCTGAAATGATTATTGAAGATATTTCAAAGTGGATTATCGATAATAAAGTAATACTTGAACCAATACTAAGTTAAATGAAAATTGCATTAATTACGGGATCTTGTGGTTTAATCGGAAGCGAATCTGTTGCTTTTATGTCAAAACATTTCGACTTAATTGTTGGAATAGATAACGATTTGAGAAGTTATTTCTTTGGAAAAGAAGCTTCAACTTCTTGGAATCTAGATTTACTTAAATCTAAATATTCAAACTATACACACAGAAATGCTGATATAAGAGATTTTGAAGCTATTTCTAAAATTTTTAATGAATATGGCAATGATATAAAGTTAATTATTCATACCGCAGCTCAACCAAGTCACGATTGGGCAGCAAGAGAGCCATTTACAGATTTCACTGTTAATGCAAATGGTACCCTAAATATGCTCGAAGCAACACGTCAGTTTGCACCTGAGGCTGTTTTTGTTTTCACGTCTACAAACAAAGTTTATGGAGATAATCCCAATCACCTTCCTTTGATAGAAGAAGAATTTCGCTGGGAGCTACCTGAAACACATCCATTTTCAAAAAATGGAATTGACGAGAGTATGTCTATCGACAATACGATGCATTCTCTTTTCGGTGCTTCTAAAGTGGCTGCGGATATTTTAGTTCAGGAATATGGGAGGTATTTTGGATTAAGAACAGTTGTTTTTAGAGGTGGTTGCTTAACTGGTCCTAATCATTCAGGAACACAACTTCACGGTTTTCTCTCTTACCTTATGAAATGCGCTATTTCTGGCGATTCTTACACAATTTTTGGCTATAAAGGAAAACAAGTAAGAGACAATATTCACAGTTTTGACTTAGTTAATATGTTTTGGCATTTTTACCAGAATCCTCGCATAGGAGAAGTGTATAACGCAGGAGGTGGTCGTTTTTCTAATTGTTCAATGCTTGAAGCAATTATGATTTGTGAGAAGATTAGTGGAAAGAAGTTTAACTATTCCTTATCTGATCAGAATAGAAAAGGAGACCATATTTGGTATATTTCTGATGTTTCTAAATTTAAATCACATTATCAAGATTGGGAATATAAATACGATCTTCAAACTACACTTGTAGAAATTTTTGAAGGAATAACTGAAAGGGTATAAAATAATAATGAAATTAAGTGTAGTAATTCCTGCTTACAACGAGCAAGAAAGTATAACAGAAACAATTGAAACTTTATCTGAAACGCTTCAGAGTGAGAATATCGTGCACGAAATAATTGTTATTAACGATAATTCAAAAGACGGAACACTCGAAGTTCTAGAAAGTTTGGCCGAAAAAATTAAAGAACTTGTTGTTTACACAAACAAGGGCCCCAATGGATTTGGTTTTGCTGTAAGATACGGTTTAGAAAGATTTTCAGGCGATTGTGTTGCAGTTATGATGGCAGATTTATCTGATTCACCATCAGATTTAGTGGCATATTATAATAAACTTCAAGAAGGCTATGATTGCGTTTTCGGTTCTAGATGGATGAAAGGCGGAAAAGTTATAGATTATCCTATTTTGAAAAGAAGAATTAATAGAATCGCAAATTTTATTGTAAGAATGGTGTTTCGTATAAAATATAACGATTGTACCAATGCTTTTAAATTGTATAAGCGAGAAACAATTCAAGGAATAAAACCTTTCCTTTCTCCTCATTTTAATTTAACATTAGAATTACCGTTAAAAGCTATTGTAAGAGGTTATTCTTATGCAATATTGCCCAATAGCTGGACTAATAGAAAATATGGGGAGAGTAAATTGAAAATCAAAGAAATGGGAAGTAGGTATTTCTTTATTCTCTTGTATTGTTTAATTGAAAAATATTTTTCTAGAGGAGACTTTAAAAAGACACACTAAATAAAATTACATTCCTAGTACAGGCCAACTTTTTGGAACTGAAGCCTCAATAATTACCATTTCTTTTTTTATGGGATGTTCGAATTTTAATCTTCTTGCATGAAGACAAATACTACGGTCTGTATTTCCTCTTCTAGCTCCGTATTTTACATCTCCTTTTATCGGCCAATCCATAGCCGAAAGTTGAACCCTTATCTGATGATGTCGGCCTGTTAATGGATCTACCTCCAATAATGTATAATTATCGAGAATACTTAATACTTTAAATTTTAATTCGCACCGCAAGTATCCTTCTTTAGGTTCTTTTAGCGCTTTAGAGCGGTTTTTCTCTTCATTTTTATTAAGATAATGTACTAAAATACCTTCCTTCTCTGGAATTTTACCTTCCACAAGCGCCCAATAAGTTTTTTGAATGGCTCTTAATCTGAATAATTCATTCATTTTTGATAAACCTTTGCTAGTTTTTGCAAACAATACTACTCCACTAACGGGTCTGTCAATTCTGTGAATCACTCCTATAAAGGCATCTCCAGGTTTATTATATTTTACTTTTAAATAATCAGCAACTATTTCACTTAAAGGAATATCGCCTGTTTTATCACCCTGAACAATTTGTCCGGGCTTTTTATTAATAGCAACAAAATGGTTGTCTTCAAACAAGACTTCGAGCTTATCCATTAATTTAGCACACTAGTATTGCTCATTTTTATTTGGGAAATCCCGACTTTTTACATCTTTCACATAATTGCCAATCGCCCCAGTAATTTGTTCAAATAAATTAAGGTAAGTGCGTAGAAACCTTGGTTTAAATTCAGTGTTTATTCCAAGCATATCATGCAATACAAGTACTTGCCCATCAACTCCACCTCCAGCTCCGATTCCTATAATTGGGATAGTAAGTTCTTTGGCAATTCTTTCTGCCAAAGTTGCTGGAACTTTTTCTATAACAATTGCAAAACATCCAGCCTCTTGCAATAAATGAGCATCATGAATCAATTTATTTGCTTCTTCTTCTTCTTTGGCACGCACCACATAGGTGCCAAATTTGTAGATTGATTGTGGTGTTAATCCTAAATGTCCCATTACTGGCACCCCCGCACTTAAAATCCGTTTTACCGATTCTACTACTTCTTCACCGCCTTCCAATTTTATAGAGTGTGCCCCCGTTTCTTTCATAACTCTAATTGCAGAAGTTAATGCCTCTTTAGAATTTCCTTGATAAGAACCAAAAGGTAAGTCAACAACCACTAAGGCCCTTTCAGTCCCTTTTATTACCGAAGATGCATGGTAAATCATTTGATCTAAAGTAATTGGTAATGTGGTTTCGTGCCCCGCCATAACATTTGAAGCAGAATCTCCAACTAAAATTACATCCACTCCGGCCGCATCTACCATTTTGGCCATCGAAAAATCATAAGCAGTGAGCATCGAAATTCTCTCTCCTTTAAACTTCATTTCTTGTAAAGTTTTGGTAGTTACACGTTTAACTTCTTTTTGTACTGACATATATTTTCATCCGATAAAAGGCAATATTAGTCATTTACATCTATTGGTTGAAATTTCTACATTTGCACCATGCGTAAATTATTGTTTTTTGTATTTCTGGGCTTTGCCACATTATTTAATTCTTGTAAAAACGACCTTGAAGTAAATGCCCCTTGGAAAGATACTACCATTATTTTCGGCCTTCTTAACAAAGGAGATTCAATTCAATATATCAGAATTAGCAAAGCTTTTTTAGGTGAAGGAAATGCACTAGATTTTGCCAAAGAGTTTGATTCTCTTTATTATAAAACTACAGATATAGATGTAAAATTGGAAGAATATAAAAACGAACTACTTACCGAAACATATATTCTAACTGCAGACTCCAGCATAGATAAAGAACCCGGTATTTTTAATTCACCTAAACAATTGCTTTATACATTTAGCACTTTTGGAATTAATTCTTTGGATGTTGATGCCACTTATAAATTGGTTGTGACGAACAATAAAACAGGGAATGAAGTTTCAGCTACGACCAATCTTGTTGCGGATCCTTTGATTACCAAACCAAGTGAGATAGAAGAAGAAGTTAGACTTTACTCAGCGGGTACCACCGCATTTAGATGGAGATCTTCCAGAAACGGTTATCTTTATGAGGCTTTTATAAGATTCTTATACAAAGAGATTAAACCAGATGCTCCAAACGACACAGCATATAAATATGTAGAATTGAATCTCGGAAGACAAACAAGCATTTTTGAAGAAGGGACTGTTCCAATCATTTTGGAAGCCGATATTGAGAATAAAAATATTTATCAAGCCTTGTTTTCTTTTATTCCTCAAGCAACGGCAACTGATCCCGCTATACGCTTTCCAACAGGTATTGAATTCATCGTAAATGTTACTACAAACGAAATGAATACTTATATTAGTGTAAATCAACCGTCTAATACTATTACACAAGAACGCCCCCAATACACCAATGTAACTAATGGAATTGGTATTTTTTCTTCAAGGGGGAATGTATCTAAGTTTTTACCTTTTAACGACAACACTTTAGATTCGTTGCAAAACAATCCAGTTACAAGTGGCTTGAATTTTCAATAGTAATTTTCTGACTAAATGTCATTCAAATTGTGCCAATTGCACTTTTTTGAATGGGATTCTGTCAATAATTACCTAAATACCTTTAAGGTTTTGGGTGGCATAATGATTGAAAAAGCGGTTCCAAATAAATCTTAAACATAAATTATAATGGGAAAAATAATTGGTATTGACTTAGGTACAACAAATTCATGTGTATCTGTAATGGAAGGTAACGAGCCTGTAGTGATTCCTAATAGTGAAGGTAAGCGCACAACTCCATCAATTGTAGCGTTTTTAGATAAAGGTGAACGTAAAGTTGGAGATCCTGCAAAACGTCAAGCTATTACAAATCCTACGAAAACTATCTCGTCAATTAAACGCTTTATGGGTAACTCCTTTTCTGAAGTACAATCAGAGGCAGGACGAGTTCCATACAAAGTTGTAAAAGGAGATAACAATACTCCTCGCGTGCAAATAGACGATCGCACTTATACGCCCCAAGAAATTTCAGCAATGATTCTTCAAAAAATGAAGCAAACAGCTCAGGATTATTTGGGTCATGATATCACAGAGGCTGTTATTACAGTTCCTGCATATTTTAACGATGCTCAGCGTCAAGCAACTAAAGAGGCAGGTGAAATTGCAGGTCTCAAAGTAATGCGTATCATTAACGAGCCTACGGCAGCTGCTTTAGCTTATGGTCTTGATAAAAAGAATGCGGATATGAAAATAGCTGTATTTGATTGCGGAGGAGGAACTCATGACGTTTCAATTCTTGAATTGGGCGAAGGTGTTTTCGAAGTTAAAGCAACTGACGGAGACACTCATTTAGGAGGAGATGATTTTGACCAAAAAATCATAGATTGGTTGGCAGATGAATTTAAATCTACAGAGGGAGAAGGCTTAGATTTAACTAAAGATCCAATGGCATTGCAACGCTTAAAAGAAGCTGCTGAAAAGGCAAAAATTGAGTTGTCCAGTTCTTCTGTTACAGAAATTAACTTGCCTTATATCACAGCAACCTCTTCTGGGCCTAAACACCTTGTTAGGAGTTTAACAAAAGCTAAATTCGAACAATTGGTTGACGACTTGATTCGTCGTACAATAGAACCTTGTAAAAATGCCTTAAAAAATGCAGGCTACTCTGCTAGCGATATCGATGAGATTATTTTAGTTGGAGGTTCAACTAGGATTCCTGCCGTTCAAGCTGCAGTCGAAAAATTTTTCGGTAAAGCGCCTTCTAAAGGGGTAAATCCTGATGAAGTAGTTGCTATCGGTGCTGCTATTCAAGGCGGTGTTTTAACTGGTGAAGTAAAAGATGTTCTCTTATTAGATGTAACTCCTCTTTCTTTAGGTATTGAGACTATGGGCGGAGTAATGACGAGATTGATTGAATCTAATACAACTATTCCGACCAAAAAATCTGAAACATTTTCAACTGCTAGTGACAGTCAACCATCCGTAGAAATTCATATTCTACAAGGAGAAAGACCAATGGCTGCTCAAAACAGAACAATCGGTCGTTTCCATTTAGATGGAATTCCTCCTGCTCCACGTGGTGTTCCCCAGATTGAAGTAACTTTTGATATTGATGCAAATGGAATTTTACATGTTGCAGCGAAGGATAAGGCCACTGGTAAAGAGCAAAAGATTAGAATTGAGGCTTCTTCTGGACTGAGCGATGATGAAATCAAGAAAATGAAAGCAGAAGCAGAGGCAAATGCTGAAGTTGATAGAAAAGCGAAAGAAGAAGCTGAAAAAGTAAACCAAGCTGATAGTTTGATTTTTCAAACTGAAAAACAATTGAAAGAGTTTGGAGATAAGATTCCGGCAGATAAGAAATCTACTATTGAAGCAGCTTTAACAACACTTAAAACGGCTCACCAAAGCAGAGACTTAGCAGGAATAGAATCTGCCATGGAAGCTTTAAATACAGCTTGGGCTGCAGCTTCCGAAGATATGTATAAAGCATCTCAGGAAGCTCCGCAAAATGATGCGCAGAAACAAAATCAACCAAATGAAGCTCAAAATGCTGAGGTTACTGATGTAGATTTTGAAGAAGTAAAATAAGAATAGATTTAACAAATAAAAAGAGGCTACTCCCCTAGGATAGCCTCTTTTTTTATTTTGTACAGACAAGTCATTGATGACTCGAATAATTTATTCACAAACCACTTCGCATACTACCAGATACCGAAGTTTCGCTTTGGAAATCTGTACATTTTTTTATCCTAAGCGTTATTCAAAAGTATAGTCTCTAAATTTATTATGAAATAGGTGTTAATACTCATTTTTCAAATTCATTTACAATTGATTTATAATTCAAACAAAACTTTACTAAGGACAAATGTCCTTTTATTCGAAGCTTATGAGCAATATTAGAACGATGATTATCAACTGTTTTAATACTAATGTATAGTTCAGCTGCAATTTCATGAGAGGTTCTATTCTCTGTTATCATTTTTAAAATTCGTTTTTCTGAGATTGTAAGATTTTTTATTTGCTCCCTAACTTTATCCGCAACTAATGGAGTAATTGTTTCTGTATCATCTGTATTTTTTATAAAGTCTTCTTTTCTTTTCAACCTAACATTAATTGCGGAAATCAATTCATTTCGTGTAAAGGGCTTGGTAATATAATCATCAGCTCCTAATGACATTCCATTTCTGATATCTGTTCTATCTACTTTTGCAGAAATATAAATAAAAGGAATTGTCAGAAGTTTTTCATTTTTTGAAAGCTCATTAATGAGCCAATAACCATCATATTCATTCATCTTTATGTCACACAAAATGATATCTGGGTTATTCATTTCTATTTCATAAAGCCCTTCTTTACCATTTGAGGCCGCAAAAGTTTCATAGCCTTCCATTTCTAATATTTCTATAATATTCTCTCTCAACCTATTTTCATCTTCTACTACTACAATTTTTTTCATATTTTCTTTTGTGTATATGGAAATTCAAGTTTAAATGTAGTTCCTTTTTCGTGATTACTGAAAAGTGTTACTTTTCCTTGGTGCATTTCAGTTAATTGTTTTACAATCACTAAACCGAGCCCAGTACCAGGTATAGCTTCAGCATTGGAACATCTGTAAAATGAAGTAAATAAATTAGGGGCCTCTTCTTCCGGAACACCAATGCCGTAATCTTTGATTTCAACTATAATTGATTCTTCAAGATATCGTACAATCATTATCGGATCGGGCTCATTCATTGAATATTTAAAAGCATTGGAAAGTAAATTTTTAAAAATATACCGCATCATGCTCACATCCATTTCAATTTTTCTAGGGTTTCCTCTAATTTCATGACATACGGTACGAGGAGCGTAATTACTGAATGTTTCCTCAATAATCAACTCATTTACGAAGTTCAGAAAGTCTGCCTCCACTGGGTTATAAACCATTCTTCCTGCGTCAAATCTTCCTAATACTAATATATTACTCATTATATCGGACATTCTACGAATTTCATGAGTTATTCTCTTATGGTGCCTTTCGAAAGTTTTTTTTAAAGGGTCTTTAGAATCTACATTTTGAATAAATGATAAGTCGAGAATGTCAATACTAGACTGAATACTAGCTAAAGGAGTTCTAAATTCATGAGAAGCAAGATGAATAAATTTAGTTTTAAGGTTACTTAAATTCCTTTCAGTATTTAGTGTTTGAAGTATATTTTTTTCAGCTTCTTTAATTGAAGAAATATCGTTTTGAACTACAATAAATCCATCAATCTCTAAAGCTGTATTTTTTAATGGTGTAATATCTAAGTAGATCCAATAGCCTAAGCCAGATTTTTTATATTGATACTGCTCTCCTCGGTATGGATTTCCTAATTCTATAGACTTAGATATTTCTAACATACTCGTTACACTGGTGGAGTCTCCCATTCCCAAGATTTGAATATTCTTTCCAATAATATCTTCAATAAAGTATCCAGTATTTTTAAGATATCCTTCATTAACCCATTCTATATTTCCTTTTTTATCTAACATTAAAACTTGTGAATTGGTCTTTTCAAGCACCATTCCTAGTTTTTCCAGTTCTTTTTCCTGTATTTTTTTATTTGTGATATCTTTAAATAAACAAAGTGTATCCCCATTATCTAAGAGTGTTAAGCTTAGTTCTAAATGTATTAATGAATTGTCTTTTTTCTTTCCTCTAAACTCTCCTCTAAAATTACCACTCAAACTAAGTTGTTCTTTTACTACTGCGTCGATTTTCTCTGTTTCATCAAGAAAATGAAGAATTGTCCATGGGCTACCTAATAACTCCTTTGAAGAACTGTAACCAAATACATCTAATAATGCTTTATTAACAAAAAAGTATTCACCTTGAGGATTTCTAATTGCAATGGCTTCTTTAGTATGATTTAATTGAACCAACAATTTTTTTGGATTTTCGAGAAGTGCTTTTTTTTCAAGAAGTATCTGAAAAGCACCAATTATTTTTCTTTGTCCCTCAAACAAATCATTGATATAGATACCAAGAAGAACTTTCTTACCAGAATTTAATAATTCCATTCTTAAAGAAAAACTATCAATGGTACCTTCAATAAGCGAAGCAATTCTAATTTTTAATAATTCAACATTAAAAGGTTTAAAAATAGAATCAATATTTTTTCCCTTAAGCTTGTTTTCATCAGATTCTAAAAGTGTTTGAGCCGACTTGTTAATTCTCGTAAAACACGAATTATTGTCCAATTCAAACCAAATTAAATTTACATCAATGATAGAATCACTCATAAAATCAGAACAAATTCAAAATCAGATTAATCAAGTTTTATCTATTCCAAATGTAAAATTCTTTTTGAAGTTAGTATATGAGTATTAATACCTATTTATAATAATACAACGCTTGTTTAATTACTTTTGCTTTTTTGAACAAATTTACGTGATGTTTATTTAGCTATTATGAATCAAACAAAAATAGGGGTTTTATTAATGCAATTGGGAACTCCAGATAGTCCATCTACAAAAGATGTAAGGAAGTATTTGCGTGAATTCCTTATGGATCCAAGGGTAATTGATGTTCCATATTTGTTACGTCAATTGCTGGTAAATGGGATAATAGCTAATTTTAGAGCTCCTAAATCTGCTAAATTGTATAAGGAAATTTGGACTGATGCAGGTTCTCCACTTCTTATTCATGGAAAAGAGGTAAAAAGACTATTGCAAGAGCAGTTAGGAGATAATTTTGTTGTAGAACTTGGAATGAGGTATCAAAACCCTCCAATGAAAGATGCTTTGGAGCGATTTAGAAAAATGAAACTAAGTAAAATTATTTTATTGCCTTTGTTTCCTCAATTTGCTTCTTCAAGCACCGGTTCGGCTATACAAAAAGCAATGGAAATTATTTCAAAATGGGAAATAATTCCTTCTGTAAATGCTATTTCATGTTATTACAACCATCCTGATTACATTAAACTTTGGGCTGATAAAGGGGCATCAATGCTAACAGATAACTTTGATGCTTTTATGTTTACTTTTCATGGAGTTCCATGGAGACATATTCGTAAAACAGAATGTGGGGGAAACTGCCAAGAAGGACCAAAGGAGTGCGCATTAATTAATACAGAAAATCATGTGTGCTATCGAGCACAGTGTTTTGCGAATGCAAGAGGTGTGAGAGATGCTATAGGCTTGCCTAAAGAAAAAACAGTAATTACTTTTCAATCTAGGTTAGGAAGAGATCCATGGCTTACTCCTTATACCGACGAAACCTTAATTAGGCTGGCAAAAGAAGGTAAAAAGAAAATTCTGGTTTTTTCTCCTTCATTTACGGCCGATTGCTTGGAAACTATCCATGAAGTTGGAGTTGAATACAATGAGCTATTTCAACACAATGGTGGAGAATCTGTAACCCTCGTTCCAAGTATGAATAGTGATTCAGGTTGGATTGATTTTTTAAAAAAGCAAGTAATTCAGCAATCTAATTAGCTTTTAATTGCGAAAGTATTTCATCTTTGCCCTTGTTAATTATTAAATGTTACCAGAGCGGTTTAAATTTATTCACCCCTATATTTTTCTTGGCGCGTTACTTTTAATGGCTATTGCTTTGCCATTCTCTTTATTTTTAATAAGCCTGTCTCAGTTTATTTTGATAGCGAATTGGATTCTGGAAGGGAATTATTGTAATAAACTGGAAATTTTTATTTCTAACAAAAATGCAATTTTAATTTCCTGTATCTTTTTACTTCTTATTCCAGGTATCTTTTATTCTGATAATATCCAAGAAGCTTTAAAGCAGGCAAAAATTAACTTACCTTTTGTTGTTTTACCTTTTATTTTATCTACTTCTCCTCATCTAAAAGAAAAAGAATTACTTAAAATATTTCTGATTTATATAGGTTCAGTTTTAGCAGCTTCTATTTGGTGTGCTTTTGTCGGGCTTCCTGAATGGTTAAACGGAAAATTATCTGACATTAGAGAAATATCTTTATTTATATCTCATATTAGGTTTTCAATGATGATTGCTTTTGCAGCTTTGCTCTGCATTTGGCTCTATAAAAATTCAAACCTATTAATTAATAAATACATTAAAAACATTTTATTAATAGTATTTATTTTATTGATTGCCTTTTTATTCATCTTACAATCGATTACAGGAATAGGAATTTTCTTATTTATTTCAATTATCTATTCTTCAAAGTATTTTTTAGCAAGATTCAATGTATTTAGGTTTACTGGATTTGTTTTAATACTTCTTGGAATTTCTTTTTTTATTCTTAAAAGCGCAAATAATTCATTAAAAGAGTATAGCACCCCCAAACATCCCGCCTCAGAAATTATAGAAGTAAATACCAGAAATGGAAATCCTTACAAACACGACTGCAGTGTAGTGGAGAACGGGAATTTTGTTTTGGCCTATTTAAGCGAAAAGGAAATTAAAGAAACATGGAAAAAAAGAAGTAAAATTTCCGTTGATAGTTTGGATGGAAAAGGAAATCCAATTTATTTCACAATTATCAGGTATTTGAATTCTAAGGATTTACACAAAGATGAAGAGGGCATTAATCAATTAACAGAAAGTGATATCAGATTTATTGAAAATGGAATTGCCAATTATAATTACACAGGTTTTTGGGGACTTAAAATGAGGTTTTATCAACTTCTATGGGAGTTCGATTTTTATAAACGCGGAGGTGATAATGGTTCGGGATATACTATTTTAATGAAGAAAGAGTTTTGGAAAAATACTTTGGCTGTAATAAAAGAACACCCTTTAATAGGAGTTGGAACAGGAGATGCAAAATTGGCAACTCAAGAGCAATATCAAAAAAGTAATTCATGGCTGGAAGAAAAATGGCAATTAACAGCACATAATTACTATTTGTATGTCGCGCTTATAACCGGAATTCCAGGTCTTTTAATTTTTTTAATTTCATTTTTTTATCCTGTTTTTTCAAATAGAAATTACAGTTATTTTCCTTTAAGCGTTTTAGTATTGATTGCTGCAATTGCAATGTTTACGGAAGATTTATTTACAACCCAAGCAGGGGTTTCTTTTGTAGCTTATTTTTATTGCTTATTTCTTTTTTCTAGGTCCAAAGAGAAATAGTTCTTCTGGAGTTTGCGGTGTTTCATCTGAAATATCTTCTTTTTCAGACTTTGTTCCTTTCCCAGCAATAATCAATACCAACTCACCTTTCGGCGCCTGTTCTTCATATTTAAGAAGTAATTCTTCTAGAGTTGCCCTAACACATTCTTCAAACATTTTAGAAATCTCTCTTACTAATGCAACCTTTCTGTCTTTCCCAAACACTGGAATCATTTGAGACAATGTCTTGGTTATTCTATGTGGAGACTCATAAAAAACCATGGTTCTTTCTTCTTGTTCCAATTGCTGAAGCCTAACCATTCTTCCCTTTTTATGAGGTAGAAATCCCTCAAAACAAAATCGCTCTGTTGGAAAACCAGACATTGCTAAGGCGGGAATTATAGCCGTTGGACCGGGTAGGCATGTTACTAGAATTTTTTCTTCAATGCATGTTTTTACCAATAAATATCCTGGGTCGGAAATAGATGGTGTTCCAGCATCACTGACTAAAGCCACGAAATTGGCGTTTTTTATTTGTGTCACAATAGATTGTAACTTCTGGTGCTCATTGTTGAGGTGAAAGGGCTTTAGTGGCTTGGAGATCCCTAAATGGTGCAATAAAAAGCCTGTAGTCCTCGTATCTTCTGCAAGTATGAAATCTACTTCTTTAAGTGTTCGAATAGCTCTTAATGTAATGTCTTCTAAATTTCCAACGGGTGTTGGAACAAGTACCAGACTTCCCATTTTACGAGTTGAACAAATATCTTCGGTTTAGAAGTTCAGCAAGGCCCTGAAAAGATTTCGATTCTGGATCCCAAGAATATTTGGTTTTCATATCCTGAAAACAATCTTCCGCATCAGAATAAGTATCAAAATTATTTAACTTTTCGAGCGCTTCATTATAATCAGTTACATTATTTTTGAATAATTCCTTTAAGTAAATAAATTTTTCATTAATGCCAATTGCAGATTTTATGTTTGAAATTGGCTGCCGATTAGCCGTACTTACAGCTGTTTTTTCAGCTACTGGCTTTGCAATTTTATCATATAAAGAGGCTGCCTTTTCAAAAATACTTTCCTTTTTAGGTTCAGTTGATGATGGCTCTTGTTTAAATTCAATTTTTCTAACTGTAGGAACAAAGTCTTTTTCCCTCTCCTTCAACAAATCTACTTTAGGCGCTATGTTAGGTGCTGCATTGTTAACTACAGAAACATTAGATGGAGGAGTTTTTGCTTTTACATCTTCTTTAATTTCTGTACCATTTATAGTTTTCTGCCATGCGATTGGAGAAGGTGATTCTTCCGTTTTTGAGTCCTCTTTAACTTTTGTTTCCGCAGGCTCTGTTTCTTCAATAGAAGCTACTGTATTTATTTCTTCTTGAATTTCTTCAGTTTTAACTTTTACAACATCTTCAACTGGTTTTAATTCTTCTGGTTTCTCAACAACAAATGCTGTTTTTGCGACAGGAGTTTCCACTTTTTCAGCTTCTATTGAAGCAGCAACTGCTTTTGAAGCCATTGCAGCCAAATTTGCTCTTCTTTGATGGACTGCAGCAGATTTTAAATCTAAAAAACACTCATATAACTCTTGAATGTCTTTTAAAGCAAGATCAATTTCTAAAGTTGGAATATTATTATTGAACTGTATGATACGTGCATACTGTTCTTCCACTTTATAAAGCGTGTGGGTAATGTCTTCGTGAATGCGGCTGGCGTCCATTATTGAATATTTATTTCAAGAAAAACCTAAATACTTTTATATAGTTTTGCAATAATACAAAAGTGTGTAAAAATAAGTAAAATAGGTTTTGAAATACTGATATGTTTTTAGAAA
>Ga0247831_1005823_pt1 | contig 15062 bp, 18 predicted proteins | sample LaCruzMarch2015__9_FD_192406 | JGI IMG/M metagenome (GOLD analysis project Ga0247831, IMG submission 192406) | Freshwater microbial communities from meromictic Lake La Cruz, Castile-La Mancha, Spain - LaCruzMarch2015_1m | ecosystem: Environmental > Aquatic > Freshwater > Lake | place: Spain... | reverse complement strand
AAGAAAACAAAGAAAGGGGGAATGGCCCATGACGTCACCAACAGAGGGGGGTCCGGGGGGGCATCCCCCCCGGCATTCACACGTACCACCATCACCTCCAAAAGCCCGAGCGAAGCAGTTTTCATTTCAAAGTCATCAAATGCTAGGAGCTCCGCCTTGTAATTTCACGGGAGTGGGGGGTTTTTCGGCTCATTTTATGTACTACAAATTCCAAATCAATTGTTTTTTTCTGCACTCCAAATGAGATTTTCTGCACGGTCGTGCAGAAAAACTCAAATGTCAGAAAGATTTTCTGCATTATGATTCCTACGTAGATCTCCACGTCTCCGTCATTTTCGCCGTGCCTCGTGTCGTGATTGTATCCGTCCATTCTCGGCCGTGGTGGTGGCCGTGATGGTGGCCGCGATGGTGGCCGTGATAAATATATTTGCTTGACGACAACCAAAGACGACGGTTACTATCGAAGAATCACCTCTCTTTTTGATACCATCCATCTTCTCAGCTTCAGACTCTCGTCCAATCGTTCTCTTCGATGGGTCTTGTAATTTATGCAATGCCGGTGTTCAATTAGTGCTTGATAATGGATCGTGCATCGGACGATATACGAGGGAATTTGCGTGTGGCTGCATTACAATCGCGTGTCACAAGATACTACTCTCTCGTCTACCATCGACACAGCGCGAGACTGTTCTTGGTAGTAGTGGTGGTGATGGAGGGGAGAAGTATAAATCAATAGTTGTTGCAGGAAGGAATAAATCATGGGTCAACTCGAATGCATGTCTTCATATTGGTCGTGAATTACGTGGTCCACTTCGATACCTTGCATTACTTGCACATATCATCCCACGATTGATACGTGATGTAGTGTACAAATTCCTATCAGGGCAACGTACCAAGTTATTTGGAAAGGCAGCAGAATGTCGTTTGTGGGATGATAATTGGGATACACGATTCATTGATGATACATTCTTTGGTGGACGATCTGGTCAAGGGCAGTTAGATCCATTCGCGGATCCAAGTCTTGCATTTGCAGCATCGTCGGTAGAGAGTGATTGCGAGGAAGAGGAGGAGGACGATCTGTCGACACCGGTGGGGGAAATGCCATCAGTCTACGTTGGTGATGTCTTGCGGGTGGTTTCGTCTCGACCGATAATACATGACAACATACCTGGTCATGATGCTGGGGTGTGCTCGGTAGGGTTGATTGGAACTGTAACAAGAGTACTCGATAGACGATCATATCCTAATCCAATGAACGTGGCTGTAATGTTTGAGTGGAAGATGTAGATGTGGTCAATCATCACGTGGAAGGAGACGGACAACTCATGTCCTTCGAGGCAAAATTCTCACCAAGGCAGCTACGAAAAGAGAACATTGTGACTTAAAATACGGATTAAAGAATATTTCTGACATATGTATTGTTTTTATAAGGACACAGAATCCTCGCGTCGTTGTTCATCCTTGTTGAACCTTCTCAACTCCATATTCAGAATCTCAAGATCCTTCGTGTAGTGATACAGTAATTGTGGTTCGTCATACTTCCATTTCTCTCGCCCGATACTTATGCAATCACGTAATTTTATCCATGGTTTCATCGTTTCTGGTACCTTCTCCCATGTACTGCCGGGTACTATTGAGCCATGCAAGTATTTACACAATTCATCCCATTCCTTCCCTATTGTTGAGCCATATCCGTTTTCAGTGTCCCCATTCAACGCGTAATTGAAAACAGATTTGGCAATTCGTGGACAGGGAGCCGGAGTAATAACTATTGGCGAGGATGAGAGCGAGCTATCATCACCTCTACTCGTGAATACAACGACGGCACGAAACGCCGTCCAAGTCCCATATTCTGGATGCACACACAGCTTCGTGGCTTTGTGGTCATTCCAATATTTGCCAGTGGTTGTAGCAACACGCGTCATTGACACTAGGAATGATTCTTCATGTGGATAATAGCTTAACATTCCATCATCGTTGATGACTATCATTTCGACGGCCGTCAGATCGAAACAATTCATATGAGCTTATTCTTCCTCCGTCCAATTCTGTTGGTTTCGATGACGTCAAGCAACGCTCAAGTGCACACAATATATTCTCCTCAACGAAATGGTCAAATGGATCGGTTAGACGTGACAATCCGCCCTCACTCTTCTGGTCGTACGTGCTCATCCAACTTAGAAAGAAAGGCCAAATATGCTTTGTATTACCAATCTCTACCCTCATACGGGTCTTCACGAAGTTGTCCCCCCCACCGAAACGCCGCTCACTATTCGTCTGAGTGAGGATTTCTACAATGTCAGCTCGACCATTGAGTCCGCGTCCAAATCCACGTCCCCCCAATTGTCGTTGTATCCACAACCGTCCACCACCACTACCATCGCGACCACCATTACGACCACCATCGCGGCCAACATCACGGCCAACATCACGGCCACCACCACGGCCACCACCACGGCCACGGCCGAGAATGGACGGATACCATCACGACCGAGGCACGGCGAAAATGACGGAGACGTGGAGATCTACGTAGGAATCATAATGCAGAAAATCTTTCTGACATTTGAGTTTTTCTGCATGACCGTGCAGAAAATCTCATTTGGAGTGCAGAAAAAAACAATTGATTTGGAATTTGTAGTAATGCAGAAAGCAAAGATTTCCTACATGTATGATTCCTACGTAGATCTCACCGTGCTGGAAACACATTTAAATGGACCCCAGGAGGAGTGAATTTTGATTGCCGCGGGCTTCGCCTCGTGCCCTATTTACGTTCAATTACACTGCTAATTATGATGGATATAATGGCTAGTATTATCAAATTGGCATAATAAAGTCAATTTTTTAGATTATTAACGTTATTCTAATAGTCTCTCTAGTGGTTGTTCATTGTCACATTGTTCCGAAAGCAGCTGGGTTAATATTTCACTCTCACATAGTAACTCACTAGCAAATCCCATGAAATGCATGCTCCACTCAATGGGGTAGGTACGACTCCTGTCACCCTCATTCTCGCCATTCCATTGCGCCGAACCCATCCTAGTATCACCCCCCATCAATTAGCAGCCGTTTGTTGTGTCATTTGTCGATTATTTCATGAAATATACCCTATCCATGCCAATACACCCAAATTCATGCATTATATTACCACCGATTTTACAGTTCGACCACTTCTCCGCCTCTCCGCTCGTTGACGCCGATTCCCAATCATATCTGATGCATATGAGGCTCAACGGAGCCTCTAAAACACTCATCCGGTTGATTGAAGGGGTACTTCCAATACCCCACCTCATACAGTGCAAAAACACTGTGCCACGACAGCAAAGCGACCGCTACTCGCCCCCGCGCCGCCTACGACCGCCGCGCCGCCACCAAACAAGTCTGCCAAGTCCGCTGATGAAGTAGATTGCGTCGCGGCGCGGTGGCCGCTCTGAATGGCGGCCGTCCATAGATGAATGAGGCGTTCACCATGGTTGCCTTGTGGTGTGTGGAGTTTTTGATCGTTGGTTTCCCGTTTCCCAGAAATGGGCGCGGCAATCAAACTGTTTCAGTACTGTGTTACTTGAGGTCAAACGTACTGAACGGCTCTTCTAGAGTCGGCATCGCCTTTAATGGCAAGATGCTCCGAGCCTTTCTATCTCGTCAACTTGAGAGTTGGACGATTTGATTATAATATATTTAACGATATAGTTATTACATCAAAGCGTGTATGCTAGGCGACAGTGCTACCACTGCCACTTCTTGACCTAGCATGACACCGAAACAGTTTATCAGATCTCATAGGTTTGCTTGCTGACGCAAGAGACAAGAAACTGCACTCCCATCGCTTATTGTATCATCATGAATGCATTGTCAAGTTGTCTTATGGTGACATAACCATACCTCTTCAGTACTACTACTACTACGAGTAAATGTAAGGAGAATCGGTTAGGCTAGGTGATAGTAACGGTGAGAGGGGCAGAATTGTGGAGGACTTGGCTTCCATGATAGGGATGTGAGTTGATGGGAGATTCGACCCAGTCCGTGCACGCGTCTGACGTATCCACTATGACGGGTGAATCTACTTCAATGAGACTAGGCTGCTGGAGTCAGGGAGTGATTGAGAGCTGCCTTGAGTAGTATGAACTCCGTGCATGATTCCGGGTAGTATGTACATCCATGTTAGACACAACATTACTCTTGAAGTAAGTGTGTGTGCATGTTAGTCACAAGTTGCTTTATGCAACAGACGACTTCCAATATAGTAATGTGAGGTGATAGAGTCTCAATGAGACTAGATGGCTTGAGTCGGGGAGTGGCTAGCCCTTACTAGATAGGACCACTCTCGAGTAGTAATGCCTTCGTGACGTGAATGTCAGATAGCAGATGCCGGTCTCGAATGCAATGACGAAGATGACAACAACAATACATACAGCATCAATTACTACTACTATGTTAGTCATGACATACTCCCAGAGTATGTTCGTGCATGTCAGCCACAACATGACTCTTGGAGTTAGTTTGTGCATGATAGTGACCACTACGGCAATGTATCAATTGAATGACGATCAGTAATGAGTTGTGGCGATTTCCAGACTACACAGCAATATACATGAGAGAATGTGACGTTGTTTGTAGTGGTGGAGGATTGTGATACGATTATGACGACATATCTGGCATGGCCGGAGCGTTGTAAGTATGGCAACAACAACAATCATGTTGTTATGAAATGTTGCATCGAATATGGTACCATTGAGGCATGAGTCTAACAGCATGGTAGAGCATATGTGAAACAACTGTTGACACGTTAGCCACGACAATACTCTGAGAGTGAGTTCGTGCATGGTACGATGGTTGAGTGTCATTGATCGTGTGTGGCTCAATATTGAGACAACGGTAATGACAACATAAAGAAGATGGGAGGATGATGATTATATTAGTCATTGCATACCGTCCTTTGCTTGGAGATCAGCACTGGTCTGTCTTGACATCAAGACTGGATCGTTTGATGAGACGTTTGGGACGACAGAGGCGAGGCTGTTTAGTAAGCGATGAAGTCTGATCGGTCTTTGGGTGCTTGATTGGGAATATGCTAGTCACAGCACAGTGTGTGTGTGTGTGCATGGTCACGGCTCGTGAATGTTAGTCACAACACTACTCTACGTTGAGTGTGTGTGTGTGCATGGTGATGTCAATTGATTGATAGTTGAGTGCTCGTTGAGCCAGTGACTGATTATGCGAGTCCCATGGTTGGGAACAATGTTTTTCTAACTGCTGATCCATTACTTTGTGTGCCATTGTGCCTGTATTAAGTGATCAAGGATGTGGGGTGATCGATAATCTTAGCTCCACATGTCGGATGTCGGCGTGTCGATTTTGTTGCCCAAACGGCGACATTCTGTGTCATGTCGGCGACATGTCGTGACACGTCGCTGGTCATGTCGCAGACACATGAAAAGTCGTGTCGGCAGGGTGTCCAAAACGACATGACATTTGACGACATGTCGGGAAATTACCGACATGTCGGTAATTTCGTGATTGTTGTTTGAGCTCAAACACAAAAACTCTATGATAGCTAAGGTACCCGTATGTTTGGGCTGATTTGTACTTGTCGTAGTAATTGATATAAATTGGGTATGTCGGGGCCTCTTCTGTGTCGCAACGACACGCAATGTCGGCCAAGATTTGGCGACATTTGGCGATGTCAGCGACATGTTGGCGACATGTCGGCGACATGTGGAGCTAAGTCAATAATCTTTGGCTCTGTGAGTCGCTAGTAAAGATTGATCATGCGAATCCGCTTGTGGGTAAAGTTAAGGTTGCTAGATGAACCTGTAACTCCCGAACAATATTATTAAGTTGATTTGTTGCGAAACCAGCGCTGTGCGGTCGACGATTTGTTTGTCGAGGTGACGTCGATTGATCTATGTGAAGAAATATGTGCATATAGGCGGGACACTATGACGGGGACATGAGGAGGATTCGATGAGCGTCACTGACACCTTTCTTGTTCGGAGTAGCTGGGCACGCGCCAGCACGCACCTTCACGTGTCTCTGACGCACATCCTCGTTTTGTTCTGTTCACTGCCATAATTCTAGGTAGACAACCTAACCTTTATTAGATTGAATAGGGCAGGCCTCGGAGTGAGGTGACTGACCCGGCTAAGGCCATTACTCGTCTCCCTCTTATCCTCGTTTACTGACATTGATCCTGCCCGGATTGAATGAGTTTATCAGACCCAATTAGTTCTCAAGCGAGGATTAAGGAGATCAGACCAGACCGAACCAGACCAGCTGACACGGCACAGGCCTCACGGTGACTGTTGCTCGTGCGTTGACCAGACCAGACCATATAAAGACCAGACCAAGATGCGCCCACAGCGCGAGAAGAAGAGCGCGAAGAAGGCGCCCGAGGAGCCAGAAGACGATGTCACGGGAGGTCTCGGAGGCATGGGCCTCAACGATGATCATGACCCCAAGAGCGATAGTCTCCTTGGCTCTTGGCTCCGGGAAAGAAGACAAAGACTCAGACGAAGATGAAGAAGTAGTACCCTTGAGCGGGCCAGGCAAAGCGGTGAAAGTACCTCGCAAGCAGACCTCAGGGAAGACCCCAGCGCGCTCGACCCCAGCTGACCACCGCTTGGTATGCACCCAGTGGTACGTACACTTCCTGGGTGTTAAGGTTGCCGCTGCCGAATACCTTTATGACCTAGAGGACCTAACCAAGCCATTCAAATGGGTGAAATTGACAGAGAAGGCCATCAGCGTGATCGTGAAAGGATGTCGCGATCAGAACATCCATGTGAGTGCGACCGCTATTGGCAAGATGGCGCTGCTTGCCTTCCTATGCATGCACCACGAGCGTATCCAACAGCCTCTTCTCGACATGACCAGCATCAACGAAGATATGCTGGACGATATTGAACGACAGAAGAAGCTGGAAGATCATTACAAGGATGAGAAGCCCACAAGTGATCCGCCGACCGCCGAGTTTGCCCCTTGACGATGCGAATATCACCAAGTCCATTAATACCTTTGAGGAAGACCTCGGACGTAGGAGGGGCATTACGGGTATTCCCCTACCTTACGTTACAAGGTTCCTCCCAGACGTGCCTCCAGCACACCTCGACCAACCATTCGGTGACACTGACTCATCCTACGTCTCTATGGACGATGAGATGATAGGACTTGGCCAGATATACAGCAATGAGGTAAATTGTGATGAAACCGATGGACCCTTTAGCAAGGTGTTCCTCATCGACTCCGCTACTGTATTACCCTCATGGAGAAGGCATTCGGCAAGACAAGCTTTTGGACCAATGCCCGCCAATACAGTAAGAAGAAGGAAGGACGGAAGGCTTGGCGCGCTCTTATCAAGTTCCACTTTGGTAACGACAGGGTCGTGACTATATCCGAGTTGCTCCGGACCAAGCTACAGAATGCCGCCTTCCATGGACCCAAGAGGAACTGGGACTTTACCAAGTTCTGTAACTTGCACACTAGCGCCCATGGCAGTGCAAGCGACATGCTTATGTATCAGGAGGATAAGACCCCCATATTCTCTGAGAACCAGAAGATTCAACTCTTCCAGCACGGTATCACGGACCCTTATTTCAAAACGATTAAGGGCCTCGTCAACAGCCAGCGCTGGCAGTATGATACCTTTGAGAAAGTGAAAGATGCTTACTTGAATTACATGAGGACCAGCCCAAGGCCCAAGCATGTTCGTGACCCCAATGACTCGCGTACCATTTCCGAGACTAGGACGGGTAAGGACCAATCGGTTCAGCCATACGGGGCCCAAGAAAGGTGCTCCCAAGACCCCAAGCAAGGCTGAAGTCGATGCTTGTACCCATATCACGCTTAGGCAGCACTCCAGGGCAGAATATGACAAGTTTACCCCTGCGGAGAAGGCAAAGCATTACCAGCTTAAGAAGGACAGTGGGTGGTACGACAAAGATAAGAAGCGCACGGTTGCGGAAGTTAGCACCGGCGATGACGGTGGTGAAACGGCGACTGGTACTAACTCTACCAATCCTGCCCTCTTCCACCAAGGCAAAATCCCTAAATCAGAAAAATGAGACAATCTTAGATTGAGTGTTGTAAAGACTGTGATTGAAGACCAGACCAGAACTGTAACAGACGTTAGTAGTAATTTAGAAAATCAGTTACATGAAACCACCCTTGAGCTCGACTCACATGCTGACACATGTGTTCTTGGTCGCGACACACTCATTCTGTTAAACTTTAACCGCCCCGTGACAGTCCAAGGGTATGACCCCGCCCTTGGCACGACTAAGTATGACGTTGTGTCTGGTGTTGTAGCATACACCGACCCGAATACTGGTGAGGAGTATCACCTGGTAATAAATCAGGCAATCCAATGCAATGTAGAGTTAATGACGTGAGAGTAAATGAGACTCCAAGATTCTTGGAGAAAGACCCCACTGACGACACACATGCACTGATCATAGCAGATCCTGATGACCCTTTGCAAACCGTCACCCTCCGACTGGCCTTAAGAGGAGTGACATCGTTGCTATATGTAAAGAATGTCTCCAATGATGATTGGCTGGCAGACAAAAGAAAACGCCTTCATCTGACCTCAGAAACCCTGACATGGGACCCCAACTCGACCAGATATCAAGAACAAGAGTTAGCGGCTGAGACAAATAACCTCGGTGACCCGGTAACCTCCGTTTGGCCACAACAATTTGTCGTCAGCGCTTGCACGCTATCTTCGCTTACCACAGACCTTGTTGACATCACAGAAGATGATAACCTTCATCTAATACTTGAATCACTTGTCATGATTTCAAGTATAGACACTAGCCTCGCTGGACAATTACGGACGCGTAAGATCAGCCCGATAGACCACCTGACTCTTGCTGCAAGATGGATGATTTCCCCTGCCCAAGCAGAACAGACGATAAGAAATACAACGCAGCAGTGTGTGCGGACATGTTTGAACCCCACCCCCCACCCTTGCCCGGAGATTTCCGACCAATGATCGGATGCTTCGTTACAAAAGACTGCCCCACCCAGGGATTGCTTCAGGCAAGCCATGACTGATCATGAGAGTACCGAATTGGGGTATAGTTAAGGATTTTCAATGGACCTGTAGCTCCCGCATAATATTATTAATTTATAATTATTGCAAAACCGACACGTAAACAAATAATGCCAATGCGCCGTTCCATCTGAGGAGATGAATAACGATTGTTTCATTGTTACACGCCTTGCTCACGCATGATGGCGTTTGGTATCCAGCCGACGGGTTGGGATATCATAAAACCATGACTTTTGCTTCATTACCATGAAGCGCCTCAACTGACTCATTGATGGCGTTGGGTTGCTGAGGCATAATACAAGGAGAGGCCAGTATCACGCTGTGCACTCATCATTCCTTAAGGTTCTTGAGTCCAGACTCGTTTTGCCTCTCTCGCCGAGAGGAACTTCCATCCCAAGGGTATAGTCCAAACGGCATCCTTGCTTCACAGTGTATATTCAAGGCTGGCCTATGGCGATTGTATATCATACCTGGGAAGACGGACATATCTAATGCTTAATTGTTCGATATGAAACCATGGAAGAATATGATCATTTCAGTATGATAGTGGTAGATTTTGTTGACATAGGATGCTAGCCCAAAGCGATGGGAAGCTGATACCTTCCTCAATGAAATTGGAGTCTCTAGATCTGGGAGATTTGAAATGGTGAGATGTCTGACCTATATGTCACTCTCGCTAATGTAAATGTCTCTGCCTCCACATTCTGTGAACCCGAACTAGGCATTGCTGGGTGTGGCTATTGCCGACCGTAGACAGCTATTGTGACTTGAGTCTCCTGGGTGTTTGAAGTGGATGGGCATGAGACGGATAAATCCTTGTTGAAGCGGATGGGCGTGCGACGGAGAGAATCCTAGTAGTGGAGATCAAGCCCAAGGCCCAAGTCCAAGCCCTATATTCAAATGATATGCCTGTGTCTGAACCCGTCTGATGGGGAATCCCTTGCGAATTTTCATTTTGAGTTTTTCAACTTTGAATTGAGGGAATTTTGACAGCAGGATATTGGATCTTGAGGTTGTGGATTGGTCTGGTTGATGTTCTGCAAAGAAGCCCTGACTCCAAGTGATATACCCATGTGTGATCTCTTCTGAAGGGGAATCCCTTGCAAATTTTTATTTTGCACTTTCCATGTTGGAATTGGAAGAAGATTTCGATGACATGAAGCATTCGTCTGAGTTATCAAGCCTGCCCAAGCCCCATACCCAAGCGATATGCCAACAAAGGGGGAATCCCTTGCAATTTTTTTATTTTGCATTTTGCAATCTGGAATTGAGAGGATTTGGCAAGAGGCTTCGCAAGAGGTTGCCGTTGGTCCAGTTGATGTTCCAAGAGGAGATGTGTACAACCTTTGCCTAACCCCACCAATGTTTACTTCTTGCATTTAACTTGCAGAGACATTTTAAACAAGACATCAATCTTGACGGTTGTGGGAGGTCCAGCTGGTGTGTCACTCTCTTAGAACAGAAGGGATACATGTCTCGCCATTCTGTTGACGCTGACACCCCTATGTTAATGGATGATTTGAGGTGAATAGTCCTGTTGGATAAATGCACTCATGATTGTGCCTGTGCCATCGAGCATGTGCCTTCGAGCCTGTGCCATTGAGCCTGTGCCATCGATCGCTGATGCTATCGTCTTAGGAGGTCCCAGTGGCGGATGATAATGAAAATGATGATGGTACCAAGCTCAACCAGATGGAAGCTTGAGATGAGGAGTGTTGTAGATGAGCCAAATTTATTTGCGGCTGCAATCTCCAATTGATCTCATTTGTCAATGGCCATGGCAAGGAGTATGACTACACGTTGTGTGAAGTGTTCGAGAGCGTCTGCGCTTGGACTGTCCATGTCATGAGTCATGAGTGGCCGTGCATGCTGGAATCAATTTGCCTACTTGTGACATTTTCGAGAGAGGTGATGTTTGATCCAAGAGCCTGGTCATAGTTGATTTGAAAACCGATAGATGCAACAGAAGTTAGGATTTATGAGTGGCCCTACAGAGTATATCCGAGGCTTGTGTTACAAGCTGCGGATGAGGATGGGTGTCAAGGTTCCGATGAGCCGACGAATGTGTTTGCGGACAACAAGAGTGTCCTATGCAACGCAAGAGCAATGCATCGACATTGAAGAAGAAGCAGTATGCCCTTGCGTATCACTATGTTTGAGAAGGTGTAGCGAGAGATGAATGGCGGACTGCATTACGTGAATACTGATGAAAATGTGGCTGACTTGTTTACTAAGCCATTGAGTGGTCCAAAGTGAATCGAGTTTGTTCGGATGATTTTGCATCATGTATTCCCGGAGAAAGAGGATTAGATTGGCAGTACACAGGAGGAGATTAGTAGACGTTCTTGCTAGCCACAAGGATGGTAACTGCCTTCCCTTTTGATCGCAATAGTGCGTTTTTTATATTTCGAGTTGGAATGGTTCATGATTGAATGTTTCAATAGAGATCCGAGTGGAGCTGTGGGCTTCTACACTTGTTTTTTTGTTTTCTAGATGGTGATGATTGGTCAATCCAATGCGGTATCCTTAGTGATTGTACACCGGCATTGGTTTGAGGGGAGTGTTTCAGTACTGTATTACTTGAGGTCAAACGTACTGAGCGGCTCTTCTAGAGTCGGCATCGCCTTTAATGGCAAGATGCTCCGAGCCTTTCTATCTCGTCAACTTGAGAGTTGGACGATTCGATTATAATATATTTAACGATATAGTTATCACATCAAAGCGTGTATGCTAGGCGACAGTGCTACCACTGCCACTTCTTGACCTAGCATGACACCGAAACAAAACGATCACTCCTCCTGGGGTCCATTGATTTGGTGGAATATTTTTAGAAGCAGACCACAATGGACCACTAGAGATGATTGTTTTTGGGCAGGCGCGCCTTTTTTTGAGAGCCAGAGTCAACCCTTACCCTGACATGGATAGGTGTAGGAATCGTCCTTCATAGTTTAATTTGGCAGTGGCTGTCCTGTCCATCACAAAGCAGTTACTGAATCAATAAATTTATAGTCTAATTTATGTTTACATTACAGATCTGAACATGAAGTTTGCTTGAAAGCTCCAAGCCAACCATACATCTACGACTCGCTCAATATCCTTGTGTGCTGTCGTTCCTTGCTTTACATATGCCGACATCTTTGTCACACGGACCGCACGCTCGTTTCCAGATCGATCGGCAGCAATACTTGCCAAACGAAGCACCTCCCCAGTAGTAAACTTTCCATCGCTATTCATAAAGTTTGGTTGCAGAATGAACTGACCCGACTTCCAGGGTGCTAAACACGATCTGAACCCACGATCAACTTCGTTAATGAACGGTTCACCTCCATCATCTGCCATGAAATCCGCCTGCTCTTGAAATATTCCAGTCTCATTCAAGTACCTGCTGTCAGGCATAGCACCAGGATAAAGTTCATGTGTCCCCAGCCAACCACACAGCTGCACAAAGATACCACCCCGGGCTACATTGCCAGCATAATAGGCCGAGTATGTCAATCGTTGCAGCAGTGCATCTGATGGCGTATACAACTTAATACCCGTAGTATCTCAGAATACCAACCTCTTTCCTTTGTACTTATTATTCCACTTATTGTCACGTAGCATTTCATCCTTTTTCATATTTGCATACTTAGGCCACATCTTTCGTGCATGGAGCACCATTCTCAGCTTTGACATAATCACCCGTCGGACAATCTTTTGATCCTTGATACCAAATGCAGCCATACTGGTTGTGTTATTAGTAATGCTCCTCCCCTATATATATTCGTAATATAGGAACCACTCCTCATACCATGTGAGCTCACTCACACGCTTTGTCATCATGCCAATATCACCATTACAGACTAGCAATGTAAACGATAGTAGCAATCCAGCATCAACAAATCCTGTTCGTGCAGCGACTTCAAATGGACACAGGCTGAATGGTGTGACTCGTGGGTCTTTCTCCCTTGGAGTGAATAGTTTCTTTGTACTGTCAGTCGCAGCCTTTCCTGCCTCACTGACATCAACAATACGGAAAAGCTTTGACCTACGAGGGCTCGTACCTAAATGAACATGAAGACCAGATGCCTCTAGCGTTCGTTTCTTAACTAATCTCAAGTTTGTGGGAGAATTCATCTCGCTTGTCCTATATCTTTCCAACTTCTCACTTGCAATCTCAGCCTTCAAAATAGCATTCTCAGCCATCAACTCTTCTTTCTTACTCGTCAACCCTTTACCTGTACTCTTCAAACCTTCTCCCTTACTTTGCATGTCTAGTTGCTCCAACAATGCAAGGTGTCCACGCTCGACTGCATTTCCACTACTCTCTGGACCAAGTGAGAGATTGTTAACTCCTGTTGCACTTGGTACCATGTACTTCAAATTTACACTGCATTTCTCCATGACACCATTGTCCACTTGTGGAAGCATAACAGTCTTGCGGTCTTTCTTCACCTCAGCAGTATGTAGATGACAAATTCTAAGACGAGACTTTGTATCCTCTGGTATCTGAATTCGTCTCTTTGTCTCGACATAGTGATAGTGCTGAGCCCAGTACTTGAGAAACTTAGCTCGACACGAATTACTCTCTGGGTGTTTGGGCTCAACGGGAATCCGGTGAATGTGACGACAATTGGTTGAGTTACTTTCACAACCTGGAAAACAGCATGACCAATAAGCACCATGTGTTCGACTTTTCTTTGCAGCAATCTCATCGTTAGGAGTAATTGATTTGTCGTCATGGTCGTCCTCATCATCATCATAATCATCATCAATCATATCGTTGGGCTTGTGTATAGTAAAGTCTGGATCGTCTGCTGGATCAGCTGTGGATGATGATTATTTTTTATCCTCTGCACGCTCACTTTTTATGGACTGTCGAGTCAAACACTTCTTAAATGCATTGCGCAGTTTGTCACGACAATAATCATATAGCTCGAAAATTACAGCGTCCTTCTCATTCAAATTGCGTAATTTTAACAGTTTATTCCCCACAATATTCCCTCGCTGCTCAGTGCAATTAATCAACACACGTGTACGTTCGTCACCAATCTGTGTGTAGGCTGGCGCAAATGGTACAAGCTCTTCTTCCTCTTGTACTACTGCACCTGCTTTTAATTTAACATTGCCAAGCTTTGCATTCACAAAATCGGTAGCTTGCTTGGATGCACTAGCGGCAAAGTTCTCCTGACGGATTGGACGGTAGACTGTATCATACGGTGGTGGTAGTGGCATTGCCTTTGGTTGCTCCGTACCCACACGAAAGGTATACAACAGTTTAGACACAGTATTCTCCGTGTTGACAAGTTTGCAGTACTTAGTTGCATCAACTAAGCACATCAAACGTGATAGAGCACCACGTACTTCTTCATCATTATCCATTTGTGGAGGAGTAGTATGCCACCTAGCAGCAAGCTCGCAAAGAATATGCTCAATCCATCCATCCAACAGCAAATGAGACATTTGTAACATTGGAACAAATGTGTGGACACATGCTATCATTCCATCGTTACGGGATCCACATGGACATTGACAGCCACACGAAATCAGACTGTTCAATGAGAAGCATACCTTTGTGTTGTAAGATTGATCTTTCATCGATGCTCGAACTTTGGTATCCAATAACATCATTACTTCTTCTTTTCCATTGTTGTCACGCACACAAAAAGAGGCCCGGCCATTAACTAGTGAGGGTGAACGGGGGTCCATACATGCACGGGAAGTACGCTCAGGTATTCTATCCCCAACTTTTTGCCGTCACGACAGCCACGCATACATTTTACTATGGATTCTGGCAGTCCGCGGTCCGCGCAGACATCGTTTATCCTCCATGTGTGAAAAAGTTGTCATGCCGGATATGAGAAGAAGTAATCCTTTTAAGTCATCATCTGTTAGATCTGGTGACTGTAGGAATGAACCTGACCTAGGCAGTTACCTACGGTTAAATTACTGGTGGAAAAATTATGATCTATTTTATATCTAAAAATGAATGTCGAATGTGCACGCGAGCGCACATCGGCACACAAAAGAAAGGGGG
>Ga0247831_1005821_pt1 | contig 15065 bp, 13 predicted proteins | sample LaCruzMarch2015__9_FD_192406 | JGI IMG/M metagenome (GOLD analysis project Ga0247831, IMG submission 192406) | Freshwater microbial communities from meromictic Lake La Cruz, Castile-La Mancha, Spain - LaCruzMarch2015_1m | ecosystem: Environmental > Aquatic > Freshwater > Lake | place: Spain... | reverse complement strand
TATCAAATCTAAGTAGCCTATTCCCCCAAAATTACAAAGAAAATTATATGTAATTTTGATGTACTTGGACAGGTGGATACGCTACACGCAGAAAGATAAAAGGGTTATGCTGGCAGTTTATCAACAGTTTAAAGAATTTGCTCCACCACCGCTTTCGACGAAAGAGATTGATGAAAATCTATGCCTTAAATTTAAGGCTCATCTTGATAAAAAACTAAATGGAGAAACTCCACACACTTATTTTGCTCGGTTCAAGAAATTTATAACTTATTCAAGTAAAGGTAAGGCTCGGATTTTTAAGCAAAATCCAACCGATGATTTAAAAAATACAAAGCAAGAAAAGAGTATTGAGAAGGATGTACTGAATATTGATGAGTTGAAATTACTGACAGCAGGCTATTGTGGAAACGAAAACGTAAAGAATGCTTTTTTATTTGCTTGTAATACAGGATTAAGGTTTGTTGATATTAAAGCCTTAAAATGGAAATACATCAAGGGCGACTCGTTGCAAATGAATCAAGCTAAGACTGATATAGCTGTTAATGTATTTTTGAATGTAAATGCTAAGAAATTTTTACCCGAGCGTAGAAAAGATGATGAATTTGTATTTAATTTACCAACCCACAATGCAACAATTAAGAATCTTGAAAATTGGGCAAAAACCGTAGGCGTTGATAAACACATAACGTTCCATTGTGCAAGACACACATTCGGTACATTGTTGGCTTTCTATGGAAATGATATTGCAACAATAAGTAAACTCATGGGACATACGTCATTAAAGCACACGATGAAATATGTAAGGATAGCCGATGAGATGAAAAAGAAGGCAGTTAACTCAATTCCTAATTATTGAAAATTCTAACAGTTTACAAAAGCTTGATTGACATGGAATTAATTCCTATTTTTTCTTTTTTAGATGAACATATTAATGGTGGTGGTTTTTTCTCGATGAAAGAAAAAAACGAACCTAAAATGCTAATTTCTTTTGTGATGTTATATGAAAAAGAATTTGGCAAAATAAATTTCAATTTTCATAATTATATTGATACTTATGGAATTAGCGAGTCTAAGAAAATTTTAATAAATAATCTGATAGGAGATTATTTGTCAAAAGTGAATCAAGAGTATTTTAAAGTTATGAATGGTGAAAAAGAAACAAACATTCTATATCATTATATAAAGGAGTTGGAGGACTATGTGAACTGCTTAATTGAGAACTTCGAAAAAAATATCTTACCAAATAGAAATATTCCATTTAATGAGAAACTAAATTCATTGGTGAAAATGTATCCTTTTTGGAAAAGTTTGCCATCTGAAAAATTCATAGAACATTTCAAATCGTTTACTATAGAAAAAAGCAAAAATGGTAATGTTTTTTTAACTGAGAGTCAATTGTATTTTTTTGTAGAGAAGGCCTTAAGCAAAAACTCAGAACTACCAAAGCAACATTTTAATTTTGTTAAAGGTGAAAAAGGTTTAATTATAAAGCATTTTTATCAGTTTTTTAACCTTTGTATAACTAAATATAATTTTGTTAGTTTACATCTTGATTTTATTAATTTAATCATTGATAACTTTGATACCGACTGGACTTATAGTTCAATAAAAGACTTGTTTAAAGAAACAAAAATAAGGAAAAGCATTTCTTAAAACTTTTTTATCTTAACCTTCCCTAATTTTATCTCAATCTTCCCTTATCATAAAACTATACTAATATTCTCAAGAAATTTGAGGGCAGTATAAAATCAACTGCATTTTAAATTTATGAAGAATCAAATAGTTTTGGTTCAAATATCAGAACTCCATGCACTTATCAAGGATGCAGTGAATGTCGCAGTTCAACAGATTGCCCTACCTCAAAAAATAGACCCATTGCCTAAGTCGAGTTTTATGACGGTTGAACAGGCAAGCACCTACTTAAATGTAGCTAAGCCAACAATTTATGGTTATGTCTGCAATAGAACCATCCCTTATATCAAAAAGGGAAAGAAGCTATACTTTGAGAAAAATGAGCTTGATTCTTGGTTATTGGAGGGTAGAAAAAGTACACGTAAACAATTAATTCAAAATTTAAAACAATCTAAGCAATGACAAACATTCAAATGTCATATAGTCTGCAAGAAGCAGCAGACCAATTAAAAACTTCAAAAAGAGAGCTAATAGCTTGGCTTCGTAGGTACAATCTTATTAAAGGAATGAAGGCTGCCCCTGAATTCGTTTTGATGGGGTATTTTACTCAACATAAGTTTCAAATAAAAAAGCTAAATAAAGAGGTCGATTTAGTTCACATTACCTCAAAAGGTGTGAGTTTCTTGAAAAAATTGAGAAAAATTCTTGAAATTGATATAAACTCATGGATTTAGTTCAAGAAGTTGATTTTGAAGTAATTTCTGATGAAGAGCCAATTAGAGAGGCGGGTAATAAAAAGCCCGCCACTTCTCAATACAACGACGTACTAAGCTGCATTATGGAGCATATACAAGTCGTCGATTTTAGAGAAAAGGCTAATTTGGACGAAAAAGAAAAACTTGAACATCGGCATTATCTTATCGTTTGCATTGAGGAAGTCCTAAAAGTTGCCCAAGACAATAAATTTGGACTTTGCAAGCGAAACAATTTTTTGATGGCTTTTAATGGGGCTTTTTGGGATGTGCTGGACAAAGAGGATTTAGAATTCTTTTTGGGCAATGCTGCTGAAAAGATGGGTATCGAGCGGAAGTTAGCAAGGCACTATAAGTTTAGAGAAGAGCTACTCAAACAGTTTGCGAGTAGTGCCAAGTTACCTAAAATTCAAGATGATGCCAACCTTGTTAAAATCAATCTTTTGAATGGTACTTTTGAAATCAATGGGGTTAAACAACAATTGCAGCTTGTTGATAAAAGGGATTTCCTGACATATCAACTTCCTTTTAGATATGACCCACAAGCAAAGGCACCAATTTTTGAAGAGTATCTCAATAAAGTTTTACCCGATGAGGAGTTACAAAAAGTAATTGCGGAATACATCGGTAATCTCTTTATTAAGAATCAAACTCTAAAATTGGAAAAGGTTTTGATGCTGTTTGGGGGTGGTGCTAATGGAAAATCGGTAATGTTTGAAATCGTGAATGCTCTACTGGGTAAAGAGAATGTAAGCAACTACTCATTGATGAACTTAACTAATGACAATGGCTATTTCAGAGCTAAAATTGCTAATAAATTAGTCAATTATGCCAGTGAAATCAACAATCGGTTAAATACTGATGTGTTCAAACAGTTAGTCTCAGGAGAACCAGTTGAGGCACGGTTGCCTTACGGCGAGCCATTCACTATAACAAACTATGCAAAATTGATTTTCAACACCAATGAGCTACCTAAAGAAATTGAGCATACTAATGCTTTTTTCAGAAGGTTTTTGATAGTGCCATTTAATGTAACAATCCCAGAAGCAGAGCAAGATAAAGAACTATCGAAAAAAATTATAGATAGTGAACTTTCAGGTGTGTTTAATTGGGTATTAGAAGGCTTAAATCGCCTACTAGTGCAAAAAGGCTTCTCCAAAAGTAGTGCCATTGAGCAGCAAATTGAAGTTTACAAGACAGAATCGGATTCTGTGAAAATGTTCATCGAAGAAGAGAATTACGAAAGTTCAACGAGTAGTAAGCAGTATTTGAAAGGACTATACACGGAGTATATAGATTACTGTAAATCAAATGGTTACAGACCTTGTAGTACCAAATCTTTGAGCAAACGCCTAACAAATGCAGGCTTTGATTTGGTACGTCACAAACTTGGATTGCAGGTTTTCATAGAGAAAAAAGATTTTGTTGAACCTGCACCATCAACACCATCTACACCGTTGGGCTTTTAATAGTTGGTGTAGGAAGTGTAGGAAATGTAGCTCGAAAAAAAACTTTTTTCGGTGACTAATCAACTTTCCAAAAAGTAAAGGAAGTAATTTATCTTTCTTTGGAGTACTTAAATTAATAACCAGCCCCATCGTAAATATATCCAGATGGGGCTAAAATCAACTGAACAATGGAGTTTAAAGGACAAATCCAAGAAGTCTTTCCAATCGTGGAAATGACTATAAATAGTGAACCAAGTAAGAAAGTAGAGTTTTTACTTGAGATAGAATCAGGCAAATTTCCCAAATGTATTGTGGTGGAGGTCTGGAATGAGAAAGTGTATAACCCCAATATTGTAGTTGGAAACCAAGTTTCCATAGAAGCTAATGTAAAATCTCGAAAAGTTGGTGATAGATATTTTAACAATATCACAGCCCGAACGATTGACTTAGTGAAGTAATTGAAATAAAATTAGCCCTGTCAGAAGCAGTTTTGGCAGGGCTTTCTTACCATTTAATAAATCCATTTTCCTGAAACACTTTTTCTTGGTATATTGCCATTTAAAGTGAAAGACTAAATGGATATTACCTCATACCACGCAAAATACTTAGCTCACGAACTTACAAGGCAGCTACCATCTAATGATATAGGTAAACTTACGGCATCATTGCAAGATGCCCAAGTAGATTTGAACCCACATCAGGTAGAAGCAGCTCTGTTCGCATTCCAGTCTCCGCTTTCCAATGGTGCTATTTTGGCTGATGAGGTTGGATTAGGTAAGACAATTGAGGCGGGTATAATATTATCGCAACAATGGGCTGAAAGGAAACGAAAATTATTAATTATCTGTCCTTCAAACCTTCGTAAACAATGGAGTCAGGAACTGGCGGATAAATTTTTTCTATCATCTACCATTTTAGAAACTAAGTCATTTAACCAAAATATTAAGGATAAAAATCTTAATCCATTTAATCAAAAAGATAGTATTGTAATATGTTCTTATCAATTTGCTAAGTCTAAATCTGCTTATTTGGAGGTGACAACTTGGGACTTAGTAATCATTGATGAAGCTCATCGACTTAGAAATGTTTACAAAACATCTAATATTATAGGAAATGCCATAAAAAATGCTCTTTTACCAAGGAAAAAAGTTTTACTTACGGCAACGCCACTACAAAACTCAATTTTAGAACTTTATGGTTTAGTCAGTATTATTGATGAGTATGTTTTCGGAGATTTAAAAAGCTTCAAAAGTCAATACAGTCACCAAATTGATGAAGAGGATTTCACAGAACTAAAAAATCGGCTCCAACCTGTTTGTAAAAGAACATTAAGGCGACAAGTTTTGGAGTATATCAACTATACAGAAAGAAAAGCGATACGAGAGGAGTTTTATCCAACAGATGAAGAACAACTTTTATATGAATGGGTTTCTGAATACTTACAAAGACCCAAACTTTACGCTCTGCCAAATGGACAAAGACAACTAATGACCTTAATTTTAAGGAAATTATTAGCGTCATCGACTTATGCAATTTTTGGCACTTTAGATGCTTTGGTCAAAAGATTAGAAAATATTCTACTAAAAAATGAAACGGATATTACTACAAACCTCGAACAAGACTACGAAATGTTTGAAGAAGTGCAAGATGAATGGATAAGTGATGAGGATATTCCTATTGAAGAAGAACCACTTTCGGAGGAGGACTTAAATGAGGTTAGGTTAGAAGTCGAAGATTTAAAAAAGTTTCGGGAGTTAGCTCAAACAATAGAAAAAAACTCCAAAGCTGAACACCTTTTCACTGCCTTAGATAAAGCTTTTCAGCAACTTAAACAGTTAGGAGCAAACCAGAAAGCCTTAATATTTACAGAGTCACGTCGAACACAAGACTTTTTGTTAAGTATCTTAGAATCAAGAGGTTATGATGGAAAAGTTGTTTTGTTCAATGGTACAAACAATGATGCAAAATCAAATAAAATTTATCGGAATTGGCTCAATGAACATAAAGGTACAGATAAAATAACTGGCTCTCCAACTGCCGATAAACGTGCAGCAATAGTTGATTATTTTCGTGATGAAGCAACGATTATGATTGCCACCGAAGCTGCTGCTGAAGGGGTAAATCTCCAATTTTGTTCATTGATTGTCAATTATGATTTGCCTTGGAATCCACAAAGAATTGAGCAGCGTATAGGGCGATGCCATAGATACGGGCAGAAATTTGATGTAGTGGTAGTAAATTTCTTGAATAAGGCTAATGCCGCCGATATAAGAGTTTATGAACTATTGGCTGAGAAGTTTCGGCTCTTTGATGGAGTATTTGGAGCAAGTGATGAAGTTCTTGGAGTTATTGGCAATGGTGTTGATTTTGAAAAAAGAATTGCACAAATTTACAATGAATGCCGAACTACTGATGAAATAAAAAGAGCATTTGATGATTTACAGCATGAACTCAGACCTGAAATTTCAGAAAGAATGCAAGCTGTTCGCTCTACATTATTAGAGAATTTTGATGAAGCTGTAAGAGAGAAACTTCGCATTGATTTTGCAAAAACTAAAGCATATTTGAATGCTTTTGAGCAAAAACTATGGAAAATTACGCAATACTTTCTGAAAGATACTGCCTCGTTTTCTGAGGATGATTACTCTTTTAGTTTATTGAAAAATCCATTTCCAAATGAAAATATTCATCAAGGTCCTTACATGATTTTAAGACCCGAAGATGGGCAAAAGAAATCAGATATTATTATTCCTGATGATACCAATATTTACAGAATCGGGCATAAATTAGCACAGCGAATTTTAAATACTTGTAAAAATTCTTTAACTCCAACAAAAGAAGTTATTTTTGACTACACAAATACACCTACCAAGGTTACTTTGTTAGAAAAATATATCGGACACTCAGGATGGTTACAGGTACAGCACATAGCTATACATTCATTTGAAGAGGAAGATTATTTATTACTGGCTTGTTTTACGGAGGCAGGAGAAGTAATAGAGACTGAAATAGCCGAACGTTTATTTTCTTTGTATGGTTATGAAAGCCATGAAATAGAAGCTGAGGCAAGTGTTGATACTACTGCTCAAGAAATAATTTTTGGTGAACGCCAAAAGGTAATCACAGAAAATGCCACTCGTAATCGAGATTTTTTTGATGTAGAGATGGATAAACTCGACCAATGGGCAGATGATATGAAAATCAGTTTGGAGAAGGAAATCAAAGATATTGATGCCGAAATAAAGCTACGAAAGGCAGAAGCAAAGAAAATTCTGAGTTTAGAAGCCAAAGTAAAGGCTCAACGCCACATAAAAGAGTTAGAAAAAAAGCGTAGTGAAAAACGACAGACCTTGTTTTCGGCCCAAGATGAAATTGATGAAAAGAAAGAAAATTTGTTATCTGATGTTGAAAAAAAGCTGAACCAAAAGGTTGTACAAAATGAATTATTCACAATAAAATGGAGAATCGTGTAGATGTATGGATATTAGCAAAGTGAACATATTTCGTATTTTGCACATTGATAATCTGGAATATATTCTCAGAACTGGCAAGCTCACGACTTATAAACATGCCGATGCTGACACTAATTATAAAAATATTGGAGAAGGAGAACTAATAAACCTCCGTGCCGAACATAAAATAACCACATTTGGAAGCAAAAACCAGTATTCACCATCTAATGATTTTCTACCATTTTATTTTGCATCCCGTTCGGTGATGCTTTACAGAATTAAGACAGGATACAATGTCAAACAGATTCACCAGACAAATATTGTCTATATGGTGTATCGCTTGAAGGACATAATCGACGATATTGACTATCTATTTACTGATGGACATGGCTATGCTAAATTTACCCGATGGTTTGATAATATCGAATATCTCAATGAGGTAGATTGGAAAATGATTTACCAAGTAAAATGGAATAATACTGAAGATGATTCTGACCGAGAACGTAGAAAACAAGCGGAGTTTTGGGTTAAAAATGAACTAAGTTTAGAAAAAATAGCGGGAATTGCTGTTTTCGATGAGGCTGCTCTCGAAAAAGTAACCGTACTTTGCAACACATATCAACCTAACATACCTATAAGAGTCGTAAAAGACTACTATTACCAATGATACGATACACTAAAGGCGACATATTTGATGCCCAAACCGATGCCATCGTGAATACAGTCAATACTGTGGGCATAATGGGCAAAGGGATTGCTTTGCAGTTTAAGCAAAGATTTCCCGAAAACTATACAATTTATAAAGCTGCTTGTGACGAGCAAAAACTCAATATTGGTGAGCTACTCATCACTCCTCATCATTCGTTGTTTTTCAAATATATCATCAATTTTCCAACCAAAAAAGACTGGAAACACCCTTCAAAGTATGAATACATTGAGCAAGGACTGGCTACTTTGGTTGAAAAAATCAAGGAATTTGACATAAAATCTATTGCCTTACCTCCTTTGGGTGCTGGTAATGGGAAATTGGAATGGGAGAAAGTCAAACCTATTATTGAGCGATACCTTGCTCCACTTTCAGATGTAAGCGTGGTGGTGTATGAGCCACAAGAGGTGTTTCAAGAAAGAGATAATATAAAAGCAGTAAGGGCTTCGCTTACTCCTGTACGAGCATTATTGCTGCATGTATTTTATCAATATCAGAAAGCCGATACTAACCTTAATTTATTGGTCATTCAGAAACTGGCTTATTTTCTACAACGTTTCGGTGAGCCACTCCGCCTACAATATTCCAAAGGATGGTATGGCCCTTATGCCTCTAATCTCAATAAAGTATTACAGGCAATCAATGGGACATATATTAAATACCAAGCCCAAAATGATTCGCCTATCAATGCCGTAGAGTTGATTGAAAGCAAGAAAACTGAAATCGAGAACCAATTACAAACTATTTCGGAGGCACAACACCAACGTCTAAATACATTACTATCATTTATTGATGGTTTTCAAACACCATTTAGCTTAGAAATACTGGCAACCGTTGATTGGATTTTACAGGAAAATCCAGCCTTGAGCAAAGAGGAAGTTTATCAACAAATTGGTACTTGGACTAAGCGTAAAGCCGAACTCATTAAACCATATCATGTGGCGGTTGCTTACCAACAACTCGTTGATTTTGGTCTGCAAAAGTAAACAGATTGTGTTTCATAAAGTATTACTCATGAGATATTCCTCGTCGAATATTTTTAATAAGCATTTGGCTAAAAAAAATTAAATGAAAATTAAAACACAACTTTACTTCTGATAAAACACTTATAGTCAATTGTTTATATGGTTATTAATTAAGATTAAACAATAGGCTTTTTAAACATTTGCTGTATTGAAGCATTAACACGAACAAAATCATGTCTAAAAATAAACCCCTACAAAAACTCGAACTCACTTGGATTGGTAAAGGTGAAGAACCCAAGCTTGAGCCTCGAATTTTGATAGAAAACCCCGAGTATAGCTACGGCGACCCCAACACCGAAAATATGCTCATACACGGTGATAACCTACTTGCCCTAAAAGCCCTCGAACAAGACTACGCAGGAAAAATAAAGTGTATCTACATAGACCCGCCCTACAATACCGGCCAAGCTTTTGAATTTTATGATGATGGAATTGAAACTTCATTATGGCTTTCACTTATGAAAGAAAGGTTAAAATTATTAAAAAGACTACTAGCATCTGATGGGGTAATATTTGTGCAAATTGATGATAAATTTTTTGCACACCTAAGACTATTAATGGACGAAATATTTGGAGCAAATTATTATATAAATACTATTGCGGTTAAAACTAAAGAAAGTTCGGGAGCAAGTGGCGGTGGTGAAGATAGAAGATTAAAAAAGAACATAGAGTTTGTAATTGCATATGGTGGAAACGATTTTAACAGCTTTAATGATGTATATAATGAGATAGAAATAGAAAAATACCTTGAATTAATGCGTCTTGAAGATAAAAGTTTTAAGTATACATCTGTGTTGCGTAAAATAGGGAATAAAGAATTCATTAAATTAATACAAGATGGTTCTGGTAATGATATGAGTCTATTCCTTGTAAAAGAGTATGAAACTAAAAGTATTGCAAGGATTGCTAAAGAGGAGAAAATTTCAGAAGTAGATGTTTTATATAAGTATTATAATCAAATTCATACCACTGAGAATGCACAAACATCAATAAGAACAAGGGTTCAAGAGGCTACAGGATTAGATGACAATATGTATTCTTTAGAATATTATCCGATTTCTGGGAGAAACAAAGGTAAACTAACTGAATTGTTATTTGTTGGACCTCAAAAGAGACTCATAAGTTGGTTTAAAAACGTAACGTATAAAAAAGGCAATAAAATTTTCAAAAGAGAGAAGTTAGGGACTTTTTGGGATGATTTAAATTGGAATAACGTAACTAGAGAAGGCGGAGTAAGATTCCCAAATGGACAAAAGCCAGAAAAACTCATTAGTATATGCTTAGAGTTAATCACAAAGGAAGGAGATTTAATTTTAGACTCTTTTCTTGGTTCTGGGACAACGGCAGCAGTAGCTCATAAAATGAAACGTAAATGGATTGGTATTGAATTAGGAAATCATGCTATCTCTCATTGTCGACCTAGATTACAATCTGTTATTGATGGATTAGACCAATCTGGTGTCACAAAAACAGTTTCTTGGCAAAGCGGAGGAGGCTTTAAATTCTATACTCTTGCTCCAAGTTTATTAAAGCAAGATAAATTTGGCAATTTGGTTATCAACCAAGAATATAACGCCGATATGCTGGCGGCTGCCATGGCAAAACAAGAGGGCTTCAAATACCAACCCGATGAGCATATCTACTGGAAACAAGGCAAATCGTCGGAGCATGATTATATCTTTACTACTACGCAGTTTCTTACTGTTGAGGCATTGGAGGTAATTCACAACGAAATGCAAACTGGCGAGAGCCTGCTTATTTGCTGCAAGGCATTTCAAAGTGCTTGTCAAGGCAAATATAGCAATATTACCATCAAGAAAATCCCACAAATGCTCTTGGGCAGATGTGAGTTTGGTCGAGACGATTACAGCCTCAATATCATCAAAATGCCCCAATCGGAGCAGCCCGATGATGATTTAGTAGATACACCAACGTATCTGGAAGATGATACAAGTGTGCAGGAAACAATAGATAAAAAGCCAAAATCTACCAATCAACCTTCACTCTTTGATTAATCATTCGCTTACTAAATCGCCTTAACAAAATGAATACAATAGCTGACAATATAAAACAACGCTTATCATTAAGAGAGCCACTACAAGATTCGCTCGATATAGTGGCACTCTTAGCCGATAAACTAAGCCTTAAAAAAATATCTAACGAGCAGCTCACTGCCGATACTGAAGCCGCTAAGGCTTTTCTGCAAGAAGGACTAAGCAAAGTAAAAGAGTCGTTTGCTACTTGCACCAGTTTTGAGCGAGATTTTCCATCCGTAGCTTTTTCAATAGCCACAGGCGTAGGCAAAACCCGCCTCATGGGTGCATGTGTGGCATATTTATATCTAAAAAAAGGCATCAAAAACTTTTTTATTCTTGCCCCCAATCTTACTATTTATGATAAGCTAATCGAAGATTTTGGTAATCCTGCCTACCACAAATATGTATTTAATGGTATTTCGGAGTTTGTGCATAATCGGCCCGTAATCATTACGGGTGATAACTATGCCCAACAAGGCAGCCTTTTCAGCGATGCTGAGATAAGAATAAATATTTTCAATATTGCCAAGTTTAATTCCGACAATAAAGGCACTAAAAAAGAAGGTGTTAGTCTCGCCCCAAAAATCAAGCGATTATCAGAATACTTAGGGCAATCTTATTGGGAATACCTCTCAAAATTAGATGATTTAGTAATTCTGATGGATGAAGCCCATCGCTACCATGCCGATGCCTCCAAAAATGCAATCAATGAGCTAAAACCAGTATTGGGTATTGAGCTTACAGCTACGCCAATAGATGAAAAAGGCAATGTTTTTAAAAATATAGTCTATGAATATTCACTTGCCAAGGCATTAGCCGATGGTAAATATGTAAAGAATCCTGCCATTGCTACCCGCAAAAACTTTGATAAAACCAATCTTACTGATAAAGAAATAGAAATTATCAAGTTAGAAGATGCCATAAGCGTACATGAAGACACCAAAATTGAGTTAGAGATTTATGCCCGCACCAATGATGTAAAATTGGTAAAACCCTTTATTTTGGTAGTTTGTAAAGATATTTCACACGCCAAAGAAGTCTATAACTTTATCAACTCCGATGAGTTTTATCGTGGAGCATACAAAGGCAAGGCATTACAAATTGATTCCTCAACCCGAAAAGAAGAAGATGTCGAAAAGCAGTTTATTGCCTTAGAAAGCCCCGATAATGAGATTGAAGTTGTGATTCATGTCAATATGCTCAAAGAAGGTTGGGATGTAACCAATCTTTACACGATTGTACCACTTCGTGCCGCCAATGCAGCCGTATTGATTGAGCAGACTATTGGCAGGGGGCTACGTTTGCCTTACGAAGGCAAAAGAACAGGTGTTGATAAAGTAGATAAGCTGACTGTTATAGCCCATGAAAATTTCAATGCCATCATTACCGAAGCACAGAACCCTAACTCAGTGCTGAATAAAATGAGTTTTGTTGAGATAGCCGACGAAGATTTCCAAAATAGAACAGAGGTAGTTACATCAAAACCAGTTTTAGAACTACGTCTTGAATTGGAGCAAACGAATGTAAATAAAATCCAAGACCAGCCATCCAAACAAAAAGCACAAAATACCTTAGATGCAAAAAAAGCAATAATTGAGGCTATTCCGACCTTTAATTCACTACCCGAAGTGAAAAAAGTAGATGATTTGCAGAAAAAAGAGGTGAAGGAAAAAGTAATGGAAGCCATTGAATATAGATTATCGCAGGGGCAACAAAGTATCTTTAAAGAACAAATTTTGGAGGAAGCCCAAGCTATTTATGAAACTTTGGTTACTGAATACAAGAATAACATTATCGAAATACCAAGAATGGACTTGGTGCAAGGCGAAGCAAGAGCTGAGTTTACACACTTTGATTTAGATACTTCGGGCTTCAATTATCAAGCTTTAGAACAAGAAATTATCCGTGTAGGATTGACAGACAAGAAAGTAGAAACCATTGGAGCAAAATCAAGTGGTTCTTATGGTAATCCTATTAAATTGATTATTACCAAGATACTTGATTTTTCGGAGGTAGATTATGATGATAATGCCGATTTGCTTTATCATTTAGCTACTCAAGCCTATGAGGCAATCAAACAAAACATGAGTAAGCCCGAAGAGGTTTCACAGGCGATTTTTCAATTCAAGCAGGTAATTGCTGATAGAATTTTTGCACAGATGCAACGACACTTCAAACTACACCTTCCAGATTACATTGAGCCACGTGTATTGTCATTCGTTGCAATCGAACAATGGAATTTCTCAAAACTAATTAACTCAGGTTACAGAGATTACCGAGATATAATCACACCTACCAATTTAGTCCCAAAGTATGTATTCCGAGGCTTTGAAAAGGCTTGCCATTTTGAATATAAATTTGATAGCAGAACTGAGCAAGATATGGCTTATGTGCTTGAAAATGACCGAAATGTAGTAAAATGGTTAAGACCAGCATCTAATCAATTTAGAATATATTGGAATAACAACTCCAAGAAATATGAGCCAGATTTTGTTGTCGAAACCAATGATACTATTTTCATGGTTGAAGCCAAAGCTGCCAACGAAATGAATGATACCGATGTATTAGCTAAAAAAATGGCAGCCGAAAAATATTGTGAATATGCTTCAAAGTACACAGCTAAGAACGGAGGTAAGCAATGGAGATACCTGCTTATACCGCACGATGCAGTAACAAGAACCTCATCATTCGATTTTTGGGTAGGTATTAATCAATAAATTTTCAAAAATGCCTGGCCTTTGTTACACCTTTGGTCAGGCTACATATTCTATACTATTTGTAAAAAATTATACTTCCACATACACATGAAATACGTTATTATTTACCTTGCTTTATTTGGACTTTGGGGATGCAAAGAAAAGCAAGAAGAGGCTACGGTTAATGATTATAGTTCATCCAGAAGAGATGAAAATGCTAATTATTCACCTCCAAAAAACTATACATATTCAGAACCACAGCATTCGGTTGGCTATGGCGATTATGAGGCAGAGGTGGAATATTATAACCCTGAAACTGGTAGAACCGCTACGTATAACTTATCGGTTGATATTGAAAATGGAGAATTAGTTAAAATTTATTTCCCAAAAGGTGGTTGGTGGGATGATACAAATTTTAGCCCAGTTGATATTTCTGACGGCGAAGCAAGTTTTATTACCTATGATGGTAGGTCAATCACAGTAAGATTACTTGATGACATAGAAACCGAAGACATGGATGAATCAGATATGGAGGATGATGAACTTGAGGATGATGAGGATTCGGATGATGGTAACGATAACTTTTGATTAAGTTTAAACCCACTCAACCAAAAAATGCCCTATATGGGTGCTGGGTTAGTTTTAGAAGGTTTTGAAAGAAATACTTTTTATGCTACTCCAAATTTCATTGTATCAAAAGAAATAAGACATTCTGTAAAAAGGTCTTTTTAAATATCAATATTTTTATTTTCATAAATTTGGATTACTTGTGTAAAAGGTATCTTTGTATGTGGCTTTGTTTTTACTTATGGTGTTCAGCTCCGATATAGTCGAACCATTTAAAGTTCATTGAGTTTTCACCAAGGTCTGTTGCGAGTTTGAAACTATCAATAGGCAAATCATTTCCATTCTCTTTTTTAAATCGGAACATTCCAACTTTTTCCAGTTTTAAGTATTTATCAACCACTTCTGGCAATAATGCAACATTTTGTCCTAAATAGTTAGATTGTACACTTGGATATGTTATACCTTTTATAGGTGTATTGTTCCAAATATAGTTTGCATAAGAAGCAGAAATTTTATATTTGTAAACTTCTCCCTTTTCTATGTCATTTCTTGCAAACTCGTTGCTAAAAAAAATCCCCTGTTTTTCGTAATGGTCAGCAAGTTCTAAATGTCTATAATTCTTTATTTGATTTTGAAGTGATAGTTTATTGTATTGTATCCACCTGTCCAAGTACATCAAAATTACATATAATTTTCTTTGTAATTTTGGGGGAATAGGCTACTTAGATTTGATATTTTTGTTGAAAGTATA
>Ga0247831_1005820_pt1 | contig 15067 bp, 15 predicted proteins | sample LaCruzMarch2015__9_FD_192406 | JGI IMG/M metagenome (GOLD analysis project Ga0247831, IMG submission 192406) | Freshwater microbial communities from meromictic Lake La Cruz, Castile-La Mancha, Spain - LaCruzMarch2015_1m | ecosystem: Environmental > Aquatic > Freshwater > Lake | place: Spain... | reverse complement strand
AGCTGCGCCCAGTCCTGCGCATCCAGCTCTACCGTTAGGTCCACCGGCCAGGCGCCAATCTGCCCACGAATTCGCACCATCATTCTGCCCTCAACTAATCAGCCGCCATGCTCCCACGTCCACTGCAGGCAGCCAAGCAAGGCTGGCCACGCACGCCACAAAGTTGTTATAACGTAACAATCATTAACTTCTGATCGGAGATCACCATGCGCCGCCTGCTACTTGCCCTGCCTTTCGCCCTACTGCCCCTTGCCGCCCTTGCTGCTGAACACAGCCATGAACACGACCACGCGCATGATCACGCCGAACATGGCAGCCTAGATGCCCATGAGCATGGCGCGGCGCAACTCAATGTGGTGCTCGACGGCAAGATGCTGCACCTGCAACTGGATAGTCCGGCGATGAACCTGGTGGGTTTCGAATATGCCGCCAAGAGTGCCGCAGACAAAGCCAAGGTAGCCGCCGCGCACAGCCAACTGGAACAACCGCAGGCGCTGTTCGGCCTGAATGCGGGCGACTGCAACGTCAGCAAGCAAGAGCTGGAAAGCCCACTATTTGCTGAACATAAGCACGAAGAGCACGACCACGAAAAGTCCCATGACAGCGAGCACAGCGATATCCACGCGCACTACAGCCTCGACTGCCAAAAGCCTGAAGAATTGAAACAACTTAACCTCGGCGAACTGTTCAAGCGCTTCCCCGCCACCGAGAAAATTCAGGTACAACTTATCGGTCCGAATGGCCAGCAGGGCCTGGAGCTGACGCCCGCACAGCCGACCCTGAGTTTCTAACCACCTTTTTGCAGCAGAACGGCCGGGGCAACCCGGCCGCTTACTTTATGAGTTCAGCCCTGATCCACCTGTGCAACCTCGGCTTTGCCTGGCCCGGCCAACCCGAGCTGCTGGACATCGACGCGTTCACCCTGCAACGCGGCGAAAGCCTGTTTCTCAAAGGGCCCAGCGGCAGCGGCAAGACCACCCTGCTCGGCCTGCTCGGCGGCGTACAGAAACCTAATCGCGGCAGCATCCAACTGCTTGAGCAGGACTTGAGTACGCTGTCCGCCAGCGCCCGCGACCGCTTTCGCGTCGATCACACCGGCTACATCTTCCAGCAATTCAACTTGCTGCCGTTTCTCTCGGTGCGTGAGAACGTCGAACTGCCTTGTCACTTCTCCACACTGCGTGCGAGCCGCGCGGTGCAACGCCATGGCAGCGTAACCAAGGCCACCAACGCCCTGCTCGCCCACCTTGGCTTGCACCAGCCGGAGCTGTTGCAACGCCGCGCCGGTGATCTGTCGATCGGCCAGCAACAGCGCGTGGCGGCGGCGCGCGCGCTAATCGGCCAGCCTGAATTGGTGATCGCCGACGAACCCACCTCGGCGCTGGATGCCGATGCCCGCGAAGCCTTTCTCGAACTGCTGTTCGCCGAATGCCGCGAGGCCGGCTCCAGCCTGCTGTTTGTCAGCCACGACCAGAGCCTGGCGCGCTTATTCGACCGCAGCTTGTCGCTAGCCGAGCTGAACAAAGCCACTCGCCTGGCGGAGATTTAACGATGTACCTATTGCGTCTCGCCCTCGCCAGCCTGGGCAACCGCCGCTTTACCGCCTGGCTGACGGTGTTCGCCATCGCCCTCTCTGTGTGCCTGCTGCTCGCGGTCGAGCGGGTGCGCACCGAAGCCCGCGCCAGCTTTGCCAACACCATCAGCGGCACCGACCTGATTGTCGGCGCGCGCTCCGGCAGCGTGAACCTTCTGCTGTACTCGGTATTCCGCATCGGCAACGCCACCAACAATATTCGCTGGGACAGCTTCGAGCAGTTAGCCAAGCATCGCCAGGTCAAATGGGCCATCCCGATCTCACTCGGCGATTCGCACCGTGGCTACCGGGTGATGGGCACCAGCCCGGCGTATTTCGAACACTACCGTTATGCCCGCAGCCAACCGCTGCAACTGAGCAGCGGCCGCGCCTTTGCCGATGACCCGTTCGAAGTTGTACTTGGCGCAGAAGTGGCGCAAGCGCTCAATTACCAGCTGGATCAGGAACTGGTGCTGGCCCACGGCGTGGCCACCATCAGCCTGGTCAAGCATGACGACAAACCGTTCAAGGTAGTCGGCATCCTCAAACGCACCGGCACACCGGTGGACCGCACCCTGCATATTTCCCTGGCCGGTATGGAGGCCCTGCATGTCGACTGGCAAAACGGCATGCCCGCACGCGGCGCGGCCAAGGTCAGTGCTGAGCAGGCGCGGGCGATGGACCTGCAACCCAAGCAGATCACCGCCGTCATGCTCGGCCTGAACAGCAAGATCGCCACCTTCAGCTTGCAACGCGAGATCAACGAATTTCGCGGTGAGCCGTTGCTGGCAATCCTTCCTGGCGTCGCGCTGCAGGAGCTGTGGAGCCTGATGGGCACCGCCGAGAAGGCGCTGTTCGTGGTCTCGCTGTTCGTGGTGCTGACGGGACTGATCGGCATGCTCACGGCGATTCTCACCAGCCTTAACGAGCGCCGCCGCGAGATGGCGATTCTGCGCTCGGTCGGCGCGCGGCCCTGGCATATCGCCAGCCTGCTGATCGTCGAGGCCTTTGCCCTGGCCCTGGCCGGCGTACTGCTCGGTTTGCTGTTGCTGTACCTGGGCATCGCCGGAGCGCAGGGCTATGTGCAGGCGAATTACGGCCTGTACCTGCCACTGAATCTGCCGACCCGCTATGAGTGGACGCTGCTCGGCGCTATTCTGAGCGCCGCCCTGTTGATGGGCTGTGTACCGGCCTGGCGCGCCTACCGCCAATCCCTGGCCGATGGCTTATCGATCCGTTTATGAGGCTCTTGCATGCACCGCTCCCTGCTCGCCACCCTGCTGCTCACCCTGGCCTTGCCGCTGGCTGCCGTCGAGGTGCGCGAGCTGACCTGGTCGGAAATGGTCCCGGCCGACGCACCGCCACAAGTAACTGAGCCGGCACCGATCCACGATCTCTCGCAACTAGCCGACGCCCTCGCCGAATCCGGCCCGGCGGCCATGCAGCAATCCCCCGCCGCGCCGGTGGTGCAGGCACTGGATGGCCAATCGGTAAAACTGCCGGGCTATATCGTGCCGCTGGATGTCACCGACGAGGGCCGAGTGACCGAGTTCCTCCTGGTGCCATATTTCGGTGCGTGCATCCACGTGCCGCCACCGCCATCGAACCAGATCGTGCATGTCACCAGCGAGCTGGGCGTGCTACTCGATGCGCTGTATCAGCCGTTCTGGATCGAGGGCCCGCTCAAGGTCGAACAGACCAGCAGCGAGCTGGCCGAAGCCGGTTATCAGATGGAGGCGGAAAAGATCTACGCCTATGAGCTGCCAGACAGCTAAGAAACAGCGCGGCAACCAGCCAGAAAAAAGCCAGACCTAGGTCTGGCTTTTTTATTGGGCGCTACACACCGGTAGTCGACTAGCCGGCGCTGGCCACGTGTTTTTCACGCTGGTAGCTCAACTCGCTTTCCGCCCACTGGCGCCAGGCGCGCACTTTGCTGCGTTCGGCGCCGGCTCGTTCGGCCTTGGCCAGGGCGTCGAGCCCGGCCTGCCAGCGCGCCTGCTCCAGTTCCAGCTGGGCCAGGTGCAGCCAGTGTTTGGCACTGCCCGAGCGCTGCGCCAGTTCGCGGAATACCTGCGCCGACTTGCTGCGCTCACGCGCCTGCCACCAGAGCAGCCCCAGCCGCTCCTCACGAGCGGCGGTGCGCGGCAACAGGCCCTGATCGAGCATCCCGGCGAGCAGCTTGGCGCCCTGCCAAGGCTGATCGGCCGCGCCCGCCAGCAGCACCAGGTTATCCAGCTCGCCTTCATTGAAGCGCAGGCCCTTTTGATAGGCTGCGCGCAAGGTCGCCAACGACTTATCATGACTGCCGCTCAGCTGCTGTAAAGCTGCCAGCTGACGCCAGCCCTGGGCGTTATTCGGCTGGCGCGCGAGCAACTGGCGCTGCCAGCGCTCAGCGGCAGCGTACTTCTTCAGATCCGCGTTCATGGCGACGAGAAACTGCAACCAGCTGTCGGCGGCCTGCGGATTGGCCTGCACATAACGCTCAGCCAACGGCAGCGCCTTGGCTGGCTGATTAAGGCCCTGATAGGCCTGCACCAGCATCTGCAACACCTCTTCATTGGCGTTGGCTTGCCCCTGCACCAGCAGGGTCACCACCTGGGCGTAGCGGCGCTCGACCAGATTCAGGCGAGCCAGGTTCAGCACTTCAGCGGCTTGCAGCTCGGCATCCAGCTTGCCGCTCTTCAGCACCTTTTCCAGCAATTCGATGGCCTGAGCATTCTGCCCTTCGGCCCAGGCCAGATAACCGCGGCTGCGCCACAGCAACGCTTCTTCCAGGCTACCCGGCGTGCCCTTGGCGGCATCCAGAGCGCGCCGCGCGGCAGCGTAGTCGCCTTTCTTCTGTGCGGTCTGCGCCGTATCCAGCGCGCGAAACACGCCCGGATCAACACTCTGCCCAGCCGCCTGCGCGGCACCAGCGCTACACAGCGCGATCAGCAACAGTAGACGATACATATCAACGACCTCCTTCCAGACGGAAGTACAGGGTTTTCACCGCCTCACGAGCCACCGCCAAGCCACTCTCGGTACGCGGCGCAAAGCGCCAGCGTACGGCTGCACGGCGGGCTTCGCGCTCGAACACGTTCTGCGGACTAGCTTCGATGACGCGCACGTTTTCGACAGCACCGGCGCGATTGATGGTGAACGCCAGCTTCACATGCCCTTCAATGCCGCGCTGTAAGGCGTAGCGTGGGTATTCCGGGCTGACATCGTTGAGCGGCATCACTTCACTTTCCGGACCGCCCGGTTGACCACCGGCATCGCTCGGTGCGGGTGCACTGGGCGCCGCAGCGCCAGCAGCCAGCCCAGTCAAACTGGGCGTCGGTGCGCTGTTCACGGCAATCCCGGTGCTCAGGCTCGGCACGGGCAGGTCCAGGGCCGGCAGGTTGGCACTCGGGGTGGCCGTCATCGGTGTCGGAGGTGTCGGGGTTTGCGGTGTTTGTACTTGCGGCGGTTGCGGTGCCTGCTGGCGGGTGCGCGTCGCGGTGTCGCTGGAGTCGCCGTCGAGACGGACGAAATTGGCCACCGTCAGCGGTTCCTCACTCGGCTTGCTGCTGGGGGGCGCGACCATGTAAAGCATCAGGCCGAACAGCGCCAGCGCCATCACACAGGCCGCGACAAAGGACAGTGGCAAACGCATCAAAGCGCTCCCGCCGTAGCGGCCAGAGCCACGTCATGTACTCCAGCCAGGCGCGCCTGATCCATCACCTGCACCACCAGGCCGGTACGCGCGTCCTGATCGGCCTGAACCACTACGGCGCCGTCCGGCTGGTCGACGCGCATGCGCTCGACATGGGCACGCACGCTGCGTACATCGACGACTTTCTTGTCCATCCATACCTGCCCATCGGCGGTAATGGCGATGAGGATATTGCCTTTGTCCTGCGGGCTGGCGGTTTCCGCCTGGGGCCGCTGCACTTCGACGCCGGCTTCCTTGATAAAGGAGCTGGTGACGATAAAGAAGATCAGCATGATGAAAACCACGTCGAGCATCGGCGTCAGGTCGATGCCGGTGTCTTCGTCTTGCTGGTGGTGACGGCGCATTCTCATGTGTCGAATCTCAGTCGTGACGCAGCTGGTCAGCCAGCCGCTCTAGAGCCCGGCGTGCATCGCGTTCGAGGCGCGCCAGGCTGAACAATCCACTAATCGCCAAGACCATACCGGCCATGGTCGGCAGAGTCGCCTGCCAGACGCCTGCGGCCATGCCGCGCGGGTTACCGGTGCCGTTGATGGCCAGCACGTCAAACACCGCGACCATACCGCTGACCGTGCCAAGCAAGCCCAGCAGCGGGTACATCGCCACCAGGGTCTTGCTCAGGCGCAGCGGGCCGAGCAGGTGCTGTTGCGCCTGGGCCAACCAGGCACTGCGCACTGCGCGCTGCCAGTTACCGGTATCGTCGCTCAGCACCTGCTGCCAGGCCTGACGGCGCTCGGCCACCCACTCCGGAAAAACCCGGCGCATGTACCAGAAGCGCTCGAACACCAGAGTCCAGAACACCACGCACAGCCCGGCCAACGCCCACATCACCACGCCACCGGCGCTCATGAAGTCGAGCATGGCATGGCCGCTGTCAACCAGGCGCAACCACAGCGCCAGCCAATCAGTCACGGCGCGGCGCCCCGGACAGGTGCAGGGCAATCAGCCCGGCGCTTTGCTGCTCCAGCAGCTGAATCAGGCCCTTGCTGCGGCTGGCCAGCAGGGTGTGCAGGAACAGCAGCGGAATCGCCACCACCAGGCCCAACACAGTGGTCACCAGCGCTTGCGAGATACCGTCGGCCATCAGTCGCGAATCGCCGCCACCGCCTTGGGTGATCGCCTGGAAGGTGACGATCATGCCGGTCACGGTACCGAGCAGACCGAGCAGCGGCGCCACGGCGCTGAGCAGCTTGAGCAGGCCCTGGCCTTTTTCCAGCGGCGGGGTTTCCTGCAGGATCGCCTCGTCGAGCTTCAGCTCCAGGGTTTCCAGATCCGCCAGCTGCGGCTTGGGACCCAGCACACCGATGATCCGACCCAGCGGGTTGTCGGCACGCGGCGCGCTCAGGTCATGCATCTGCGCGCTGACGCCACGGCCTACGCGGGTCAGGTAGACCATGCGCCAGGCGGCCAGCAGCAGACCAAATGCACCGAGCACCAGAATCACCCAGCCGACCAGACCGCCCTGCTGCACGCGGTCCCACAGACCCGGCTCACGCTGCAACTGCGCCAGCAAGGTGCCGCGGCTTGGATCAACCGGCAGGCTGGCGACCGCGTCGCTGCTATCGAGATAGTCCGCAACCTGGCCCAACCCGGACGGCTGACGCGGCGGCGCCAGCAGCTCACCGGCATCGGCGTCATAACGCAAGAAGGCATCGGCGCCGTAAGCGGAGAACGCGCCGACGCGCAGCACATCCTGCGCATTGCGCGTGCCATCAGCCGCCACCACCGGCAGTTGCAGTTGCTCAACCCGGCCGCTGGCGGTGAGGTCTTCGAGCAGCAGCATCCAGTAGCCATCGAGGTCGGCAGCAGACGGCAGCGTGCGGCTTTCAGCCAGCGCCTTGAGGCGCGCCAGGCGCTCTGGGTATTGGGCGTTGAGCAGGCTGTCCTGCCACTGGCCGGCGACATCACCGGCGCTCTGCCGGACCACGCCAAACAACTCGCCAAGGTGACCGGCGCGCTGGCTGAGGAGCTTTTCCTGCTCGGCCAATTCGGCTTCCTGGCGGTCAAATTCAGCCTTCAGTCGCTCGGCTTCGGCCTTCTGCGTGGCCAGGGCGCTGCGTGCAGTGGCCAGCAACTGGGCACGTTCGCCGCGCTCGGCAATAAAGGCCTGCTCACGGCTTTGCATGGCGCTAACTTCAGCCGCGCGCTCGCTACGAATACGTTGCAGCAGTTGGTCCGGGCTCAGCGGCTCGGCAGCGCCAGCCAGGGCGGGCAGCAGGGCCAGGGTAAAGGCGAGAACACGACGATTCATGGCTTGGCCTCCAGCGCCAGGGTCTTCACGGGCAGATCAAGCACGGCCGGAGCCTGCTCCTGGCGGGCAATCGCAATGGCTTGGCGCAACGGGCGACGAGCGCTGCCGTCGAGCAGCTGCCAGCTACGGGTTTGCGGGTTCCACCAGCCACTCTCATGGCCATCGAGGGTCTGGAAATACAGCATCACGCGGCCCAGACGGAGGAACTCGACACTGCGTGACGTCCCTTCATTAGGCAGCTCACCGCGCCAGGCTTCCAGGGTGCGGCCGTAGTCGCTCTCCACCTGGTAGGCCTCAAGAATGCGCCGGTATTTCTCGGCCAGGCTGACATCCGCACGCGGCAACAAGTCCTGCAGCTGGGCCAGACGATCGCTGCGCTCATCCGGCAGGAACGGCAGGTCGGCGGCGATAAATTCACCGAGCACCTCGACCATGCGGCGCATCTGTGGCGTTACCGCCTCCTGAGTGCGCTCGATGCCATCGAGTTGCTGCTGATAGCCAGCCAGCTCTTTGCGCTGCGCCGCCACCAGCTCGCGTAACTGAGCGTTATAACCTTGCAAAGCCTCGGCCTGCTGCAAGGCATTTCGATACTCGGCGAGCATTTCCCGGCTGGCGTCATCGAGTTGCTCGACGCGCGCCTGCGAGGCTTTGGCATCAGCGGCCAGTTGCTGACTTTCATCCAGCGCAGCATCCAGAGGAGTCGCTGAGAGCGGCGCACTGGCCAGAACCAGAGCGACTGCCAGCAGGCGCTTCGGCAGAGGGATCATGGGGCATTCCTTGTTAAGAGAACGTACATAAAGAGAACCATTATCAACTGCCTCACACCTCTCAAGCAACCCGCGTGAAGCCATCAGTTAACGCAAAAGCGCTGCACACCACGCCTCTCATGGGTTGCAAAAGAAAATTTAGATAGCTAGCTACTTTATTGAGCTGGATCAACAGTCGTTTTATCCGCGCCCCTAACATCGTGCTCAGCCAATACGAACCGACGCTTTATGGGAGCACATCATGCGTACCTCACTGTTTACCGCCTCACTGCTGGCCCTAGCCATTGCCGCCCCACTGGCGCACGCACACCAGGCTGGCGACATCATCGTGCGCGCCGGCGCGATCACCGTTGACCCGCAGGAAAGCAGCAGCGACATCTGGGTCGGCGCACTCGGCACTGACGTAGCGGGCACCAAAGCGACCCTGGACAGCGACACTCAGCTGGGCTTGAACTTCGCTTACATGCTGACCAACAACATCGGCATCGAGCTACTGGCAGCCACCCCGTTCAGCCATAACGTCGGCGTAAAAGGCATGCCGGGCGGCTTTGCTGGCCTGAACGGCAAACTCGGCGAACTCAAGCACCTGCCGCCGACCCTGAGCGTTGTCTATTACCCGCTGGACGCCAGCTCGGCCTTCCAGCCCTACCTCGGCGCAGGCATCAACTACACGTGGTTCTTCGACGCCAAGCTGAGCAGCGATGCGGAGGACAAAGGCTTTAGCGGTCTGGACATGAAAGATTCCTGGGGCCTGGCCGCGCAGGTGGGCATGGACTACATGCTGACTGACAACATCATGCTCAACGCCCAGGTGCGCTACATCGACATCGAGACTACCGGCACTACCCACATCCTTGGCGACAAGGTGAAAGTCGACGTAGACGTAGATCCGTTCGTTTATATGGTCGGCCTGGGCTACAAGTTCTAAGCCCTCAGCCACAAAAAAACCGGCCATCAAGGCCGGTTTTTTTGTGGAAAAGTGCATTCATCCCTGCGCCAGTAAACGCCTCAGACCTTCGCCGATCGGCGTGGCTGTGGGCAGCTGGTACTGCGCCTGCAAGCGCCGGTTATCCGCCCGCGAGTGGCGAATATCACCAGCGCGCGACACCTGATACTGCACCTCAGGCAAACCACCGCACAGCTCGCCGATCTGCGCCAGCAGCTGATTCAGACTCACTGCCTGATTCCAGCCAACGTTCACCGCCCCCTCCACCGCCTGCGACGCAGTCAGCGCTTGGGTCAGCAGCACAACCAAGTCCTCGACATAGAAAAAGTCGCGGGTCTGCTCACCATCGCCGAATACGCTGATCGGCAAGCCCTGCTGGACGCGCCGGGTAAAGATGCTGATCACCCCAGAGTACGGCGAGGACGGATCCTGCCGCGGGCCGAAGATATTGAAGAAGCGAAAGATCGCTGGCTCCAGAGCATGCTGGCGGCGATAGAAGTCCAAGTAATGCTCACTGGCCAGTTTGTCCGCCGCATAGGGCGTCAGCGGCGCCTTGGGCGTGGCTTCATCAATCGCCATACCTTCGCCATTGTTGCCATACACCGCCGCACTGGAGGCGAACAGCACGCGCTTGACGCCGTGCAGACGCATCGCCTCGCAGACATTCAACGTGCCGACAAAATTACTCTGATGAGTCGCCACCGGATCATCCACCGAGGCCTGCACCGAAGCCACCGCCGCCAGGTGCGCAACCGCTGCGCAACCAGCAACCGCCTGCGCTACCACGGCGGCATCAGCCACATCACCTTCGATGAACTGCAATTGCGGATTATCCAACGGCAAATTGGTCAGCTTGCCCATCGACAGGTTGTCCAGCACCCGGACGCTGTAGCCCCGAGCCAGTAACGCATCGACCAGGTGCGAACCGATAAAGCCAGCGCCACCAGTAACCAAAACAGAACGTGAGTCAGACATGGCGATAATAACGATCCAGTAGGCTCGGCAGCCCCGAGCGCCAGGCTCGCGGTTTGATGCCGAAGGTATGAAGGACTTTCTTGCAGGACAGCACCGCATGCTGCGGCTCTTCAGCCGCATCCGGACGCGCGCTGTGCGCCTGCGCGCTCACTTCATCGACCAGATTGCTGCGGAAGTTGCGTGCCTCGCTGAGCACCGCCTGGCCCAGCGCCAGCGAAGTGGTCGCCTCATGACCACCATAGTGGTAGGTGCCCCACAGCGGCGTTTGGCAATCCAGCTGCTTAAGTACGGCGAGGATAACCCGCGCCGCATCATCGACCGGGGTCGGGTTGCCGCGTCGGTCATCGGCCAGCAGCAGCGGCTCATCGTGCGCAGCGCGGGTGAGAAAGCGCCCAAGCAGGCCATTGGCGCTGTCATCCAGCAACCAGCCAAAGCGCAGCAGCACATGCCGTGGGCAGATCGCCCGCACGCGCTGCTCAAAGCGCCACAGCGCCTGACCACGCACCCCAAGCGGCACCGGTTCTTCCTTCTCACTGTAAGCAGTCGCCCGTGAACCATCAAAGACGCGGTAGCTGGAGGGCTGCACCAGGCGAATCTGATGATGCTGACAGAGCTCGGCAAGGCGCTCGACTGAACGTTCCTGCGCAGCAAACTGTGCCTCGCTGACCGCTTCGGCCTGAAACCAGTCGAAGTAGTAGGCAAGGTTGATCAGGGCATCGGGGCGCGTGTCGTCGAGTAACTGGGTCAGGCTGGCGGGGTCCCAGCCTGACTCCGGCGGTTTTGGCGCGAGAAAGCCAATGTCTTCCTCGGCACCGAGGCGAATCAACGCCTGTCCCAGCGCATTACCGCCGCCCAGCAGCATCAGCCGCATACGCATGATCGAACGCTAACTCAGCAGATCAGAACGGGATGTCATCATCGAAGCTGTCGAAATCCGCGGCAGGCTGAGGTGCTTGTTGGGGTGCAGGGCGTGGCGCTGACTGCTGCTCGCGCTGCGGCGCAGGGCGCTGCTGACGCGGGGCGGAATCACCGCCACCGGCGTTATCCGGACGACCGCCAAGCAGCTGCATGGTGCCCTGCATGTCGACGATAATTTCGGTGGTGTAGCGCTTGATGCCGTCTTTTTCCCACTCACGGGTCTGCAGCTTGCCTTCGATGTACACCTGCGAACCTTTGCGCAGGTATTCGCCGGCGATCTCGGCCACTTTGCCGAACAGCGACACACGGTGCCACTCGGTTTTCTCGACCTTCTGGCCGGTCTGTTTGTCAGTCCACTGCTCGCTGGTCGCCAGGCTCAGGTTGGTGACCGCGTTGCCGCTCGGCAGGTAACGGGTTTCCGGGTCCTGTCCGCAGGTACCGACCAGAATGACTTTGTTAACCCCACGGGCCATAACGTTCTCCTAGGCTTTCAGCACGCCACCGGCGCCGGCTCTATGAGGCGCTCAAGGGACGTGCGGTCCAATTGTTGGGTATCCACTTTGATATAGATGGCCGCTTCGTCGAGTACCACTACGGCATCCGCCACTCCGGGCACAGCCTGTAAACGCTCGACCAACCCCGCCTCTTGCAAAGCCGCAGCTGAAAGCGGCAGACGCAGGCTGGTGACATACGGCGGTTCGCGCATAGTAACAGCAAAGGCCAACCAAAAAAGAGCCAGCAGGGCACAGCCCGCAAACACACCCGACAGGCTGTAGTACTGATACAGCCAGCCACCCAGAATGCCGCCGATGGCCGCACCGAGGAACTGACTGGTGGAATACACCCCCATCGCCGTGCCCTTGCCACCCGCCGGAGCCACCTTGCTGATCAGCGACGGCAACGAAGCTTCGAGCAGGTTGAACGCGGTGAAGAACACCACCGTGCCGAGCACCAGCGCACGCAAGCTGGTGCCAAACCACCAGAAGAACAGCTCACAGAGCAGCAGCACGCTAACCGCGCCGAGCAGCACCTGCTTCATGCGACGCTTTTTCTCGCCGTAGATGATAAACGGCACCATGCCGAAGAAACCCACCAGTAGCGCGGTCAGGTAGACCCACCAATGCTCTTCCTTGGCCAGGCCGCCCTGCTCTACCAGTGCCAACGGCAAGGCGATAAAGCTGGCCATCAGAATTGCGTGCAGCACCAGAATGCCGAAATCCAGACGCAACAAGTCGGCGTGCTTGAGCGTAGGCAGCAACGCTTGCGTGCTTACACCCGACTCACGGTGTTGCAACGGCCCGGCAGCCCCCGGCACCAGTCCGGCAACGATCACAATGCCCAGCAGCGCCATCGCCGCTGTGGCGAGAAACAGACCGGACAGGCCAAAGGCGCGGGTCAGCAGCGGGCCGACCACCATGGCAACGGCAAACGACAGCCCGATGCTCATACCGATCATCGCCATGGCCTTGGTGCGGTGCTGTTCACGGGTCAGGTCGGAGAGCAGCGCCATCACCGCAGCGGAAATCGCGCCGGCGCCTTGCAGAATGCGTCCGGCAATCACCCCATAAATCGAGTCGGCATTGGCCGCTAACAGGCTGCCGGCGGCGAAAATCAGCAGGCCGACATAGATCACCGGCCGCCGGCCGATGCGGTCACTGAGCATGCCAAACGGAATCTGCAGAAACGCCTGGGTCAAACCGTAGGCGCCTATCGCCAGGCCGATCAGCGCCGGTGTACTGCCCTGCAACTCCATGCCATAGGTCGCCAGTACCGGCAGCACCATAAACATACCGAGCATGCGGAACGCGAACACCAGCGCCAGGCCACCGGCCGCGCGGGTTTCACTGCCGCTCATGCGCTCGCTGTGCGGATCATGCATGGGAAAGGCCCTGTCGAAATAGGCGGCGATTCTAGCAGCACTGAATGAGCGCGGCACAGCAGTGACGCTTTGCCGCGCCCGCCTTCGGGCCCGTATACTCGGTGGTTTTCCGCCCGCCATGCGAGGCCGTTGTTTGTGGACAAGATTCTGATTCGGGGTGCACGCACCCACAACCTTAAAAACATCGACCTGACCCTGCCGCGCGACAAGCTAATCGTGATCACCGGCCTGTCCGGCTCCGGTAAGTCGTCCCTAGCCTTCGACACCCTCTACGCCGAGGGCCAGCGCCGTTATGTCGAGTCGCTGTCGGCATACGCCAGGCAATTTCTGTCGATGATGGAAAAGCCCGATGTCGACACCATCGAAGGGCTGTCGCCGGCGATCTCCATCGAGCAGAAATCCACCTCACACAACCCGCGCTCGACCGTCGGCACCATCACCGAAATCTACGACTACCTGCGCCTGCTCTACGCCCGCGCAGGTATTCCGCGCTGCCCGGACCATGATCTGCCACTGGAAGCGCAAACCGTCAGCCAGATGGTCGACCAGGTGCTGGCCCTGCCCGAAGGCAGCAAGCTGATGCTGCTGGCCCCGGTGATCCGCGAACGCAAAGGCGAACACCTGGCAGTCTTTGATGAGCTGCGCGCCCAGGGCTTCGTCCGCGTGCGGGTCAACGGCAAGATTTACGAGCTGGATGAACTGCCGAAACTCGACAAGCAGAAAAAACACAGCATCGATGCCGTGGTTGACCGCTTCAAGGCGCGCGGCGACCTGCAGCAGCGCCTGGCCGAATCCTTCGAGACAGCACTGAAGCTGGCCGACGGCCTGGCCCTGATCGCGCCGATGGAGGGCGAAGAAGGCGAAGAGATCATCTTCTCCGCTCGCTTCGCCTGCCCGGTCTGCGGGCACTCGATCAGCGAGCTGGAACCCAAGCTGTTCTCCTTCAACAACCCGGCCGGCGCTTGCCCGACCTGTGACGGCCTGGGCGTTAAGCAATTCTTCGACACCAAGCGCCTGGTCAATGGCGAACTGACCCTGGCCGAGGGCGCGATCCGCGGCTGGGACCGGCGCAATGTCTATTACTTCCAGATGCTCGGCTCCCTGGCTGCGCATTACGGCTTCAGCCTGGAAGTGCCCTTCGATGAGCTCAGCGCCGAACACCAGAAGTGCATCCTGTTCGGCAGCGGCACGCAGAACGTCGACTTCAAATACCTCAACGACCGTGGCGACATCGTCAAACGCTCGCACCCCTTCGAAGGCATCGTGCCGAACCTGGAACGGCGCTACCGCGAAACCGAATCCACCAGCGTGCGCGAGGAGCTGGCCAAGTTTCTCAGCACCCAGGCCTGCCAGGATTGCCGCGGCACTCGCCTGCGCCGTGAAGCGCGCCACGTATGGGTCGGCGAGAAAACTCTGCCGGCGGTCAGCGGCATGCCGATTGGCGACGCCACCGAGTATTTCGGCAGCCTGGCGCTACCCGGCCGCCGCGGCGAAATCGCCGAAAAGATCCTCAAGGAAATCCGCGAACGCCTGCAGTTTCTGGTCAACGTCGGCCTCGACTACCTGACCCTGGACCGCAGCGCCGACACATTGTCCGGCGGTGAAGCGCAGCGTATTCGTCTAGCCAGCCAGATCGGCGCTGGCCTGGTCGGGGTGATGTACATCCTCGACGAACCGAGCATCGGCCTGCATCAACGCGACAACGAGCGCCTGCTCGGCACCCTGCGTCACCTGCGTGATATCGGTAACACGGTGATCGTGGTCGAGCACGATGAAGACGCCATCCGCATGGCCGACTACGTGGTCGATATCGGCCCAGGTGCCGGCGTGCATGGCGGGCAGATCGTCGCCCAGGGCACCGCAGCTGAAGTCATGGCCCATCCGGACTCGCTGACCGGTAAATACCTGTCCGGCCGAGTGAAGATCAAAGTGCCAGCCAAGCGCACGCCACGGGATAAGAAGCTCTCGCTGAAGATCAAGGGCGCTCGCGGCAACAACCTGCGCAACGTCGACCTGGAAATACCGATCGGCCTGCTCACCTGCGTCACCGGCGTGTCCGGTTCG
>Ga0247831_1005817_pt1 | contig 15070 bp, 9 predicted proteins | sample LaCruzMarch2015__9_FD_192406 | JGI IMG/M metagenome (GOLD analysis project Ga0247831, IMG submission 192406) | Freshwater microbial communities from meromictic Lake La Cruz, Castile-La Mancha, Spain - LaCruzMarch2015_1m | ecosystem: Environmental > Aquatic > Freshwater > Lake | place: Spain... | reverse complement strand
CCGCCTGGAGGTGACATGATCGGGCGAAGAGAAGCCGCATTGTTCGCGGATACGCCTACAGTTGCATTTGGTAGAATAAAGGCTTTTGCTTCTCTATAACCACTGCCGGGGCTAAGAATTTCGATGTTACCGATTGAGTTTCCAGATGCAGAGGAAACAATTGCTCGAGCAATACAATTAGTTTGTTTGGTGCCGCCTACATCAAATACAAAGACACTTGGAGTAATTTCAAACTCGTCACCGGGCTCCAGCGCATTTGTAAACGCAGCATTGATTGTTATTTTTTTCTTGCCGCCAGAGATTTCATACGCTACAATATCTCTGAACTGCCCGACAGCTGCACCAGAAGTAATTTTTATATTGCAGCCGGAATAAAATCCATTGATATTTTTTGCGTTGCCCGGAAGGCTGTAAACAAGTGGATTACCATCTACCTTTAGGTCAGAATGCAGAACAAATTCCCCACTGAAATAGTTGTCGTAACCAATACCTGGTTCTTCAACAAGAATGACCTCGATCGCTCCATCGACTGCGCCTGTAGTCACCGCTGTATTGGGAGTGACAGGCATGTAGTTTGAAGTTGCAAATTTTACCATATCTGAGTTTGAAGCCGTATACATGTACTTCCAGATATACCCGTCGGATGGGGATTCAACCGGGCTAAGGTCCGTTCCAGAGGGCTCTACTGTCGAGTTTGACCCTACATTGTTATAGATGCACTTATAGACCCGATATGAGGCCCCTGTATTTACAGACGCATAATATTCCTTATTGAACAACAGAGGGTCTTGATCATCATATTGAGCGTATTTGTTGTTTACAGTCCAGTCATACCGCTTTATTACTTTACTAATATCAGATGATGTAACTTTCTTGCCAAAGATCAAATCCTCATAAATGTCTCGAGTCGCAGTCTTAACACTTTCTACGGGCACTGGTACTGTAGAGTCGTTACCAGGATATTGAGTATGCTTAGCTGCAAACACATAAAACTCTGAATTGCCTTTTACGTCGGCGACGAAGTTGTCAGCGTTATTGATATTGAGTTTCTTTGTTACAAGTGTTGTTGGCGTAGCCATTCATTTATCCTGTATTTGCTTGTGTTATACTAGATTCCACTACATTGGCAATGGCAGATTCATTATTTTGTAGTAGCACCGAACCAAAAAACTTAGTTCCCGCTGTGTGCATAACTTTCTTGAACATATCGGCATATTTATTCAGAGGAATCCGAGTGATAACCTCGTATGAGTACTCTGAATAGTAGTCACCATCATGAATATATTTATCAGAACTAATAAAGCCCTTCGTGCTCTTAAAGTACCCAGAGCCCGTGCCGAGCCCGTCAACAACTATTTTGGCTTTACCTGCCCTGAGTCCATCTTCTGATGTATATTGAATGATGGCTCCGTTACTATAACCAATGCCCGAGTCAATCACTTCAAGCGAAGTAATAGAGCCACTGGCAGTAATAACGTTGGCACTTATCTTTGCATTTAGTCCGATGGGTAAAGAGTTTGGTGCTTCTTCTACTGACACAATGGTTGCTGTGGAATTAGATAACGTGCCTCTAATAGTAGAGCCGACAGTAAATAGGTCATTAAAACTTACTCGTTTAGCATTAAGCACAGAAGTGTTACTCTGAGGTTTAACTATTGCTTTAGCCGTCGATGTAACTTCTTGCAAAGTGGTAGAAGTGATGAGAGCATTGAGGCCTGGAGCAATGTAGCTACTGAGGGGAGTAGAGTTAGCAGCAAATGTACCAGTTACTTCTTTGACGATGATTGTATTACTTGAAGGAGTGATGCTATGAATAAGTCCGCTTGTCGCGCTGGTTCCTTGGTATACTTGCTCGCCAAGTTGATAACCAGTTTCATCCGAAACTACTAGCGCGTAATACTGCTGTGTGGTATTAGACTGTTCAATGAATTCCCCGGCAAAGAAACCGGTGGATGGTGGTTGCAATGCTATCGTAATCACATAGTCTTTCTTGTCAAACCCAGCAATGTATGGCTGATACGCAAGAACATAAGGATCGGCATTGTAGTCGGCGCCGGGGTTAATAGAACCAAGACTTTCAATAGAGCCAATTTGAAATGAGTCATAAAGCAAGCAAGAATAGATGATAGAGGAACTGTTGCCCTGAGGATTTTTTGCAAACCCATAAGCAAAGTTATTGATAGGCAGAGACATGAAACTCTGATTTGCAACTGAGGTAGAGTTTGCCGCTACATAGCCAGAATTATTGGCTCTGAGTAGATCGGAGTTGATGAAGATTGTTTCGGCATCGCCAATGGTTCTAACTCTAAAACTTGCTCCTGCGCCACGACTTACAGACACTACGTTTGCGGTGGTGTAAGTTGTGCCCGTAAGCGCATACCCACTAGCTGTGTTAGACATTGTCCCAGTTACATTGTAGACACCAACAGTTAAACTAATATCAGTGATATTAGCAGTAGTGGCTTTATTTCTAAACAGAAGCGACACATTGGGTGTAAAGACACCAGTGATATCTGTTAGCGCAACGGTACCGGTGGCGCCAGCAACAGTAAAGGAATTAACGATGCCTGTAGCTACTTCTCTATTGTTTACTACCTGATATACTTCATCTAGTCTGTCAATGGTTCCAGAAATAGACCCAAGAGATAGTCCACAGGCTATGGGCAGTCCCATTACAGCAGAGTTTGCGTCAGCATTCACAACACTTACTAGATTAGCGGTGATGGAAGTATTCGAAGTTAAAAAGACGTTGTTCGTGGCACTAATAGTTCCGTTTGATACCGATACAGAAAGTGTGCCGCTTGACGTATTACCAATTACATTTGATAGGATCACCCCAGAAGCGTTAGTAACTGTAGAATTGCCAAAATGAACAGGTGAACCTATTGTAAACAATGAACTATTAGCAGCATTTATGTAAGAAGTTGTTTTTCTTGGTTGTTTGAAACCTTCAAAGTACTGAAAATAAGTAGATTGTGCCTGTGTGATAGCAACAAGGTTTGCTGAGGTGCCACCAGATGTAGTGATTACTGCTGTAGGATTATTCACCTTGAACCCAGCGGTATTGTTTAGAATTGTTACTGCTACAATCCCACCAGAAGAGTTGGTGATTGGGCGAGCTGTAGCGGTGGCAAATGGATTTGAAATACTGATAGTATCACTGTTGCTATATCCAGAACCCCCCGCAGATACTGTAATTGCGGCCAGTGTGTTACTCGTAGAAACATTAGCAAGGGACAACACCTTTTCACTCACTATTGATTGAGTGCGCTTAGCCAATTCATTTGCAGTATAGGCCGGATTGTTGGATTCAGTATAACCCCACCCGCCGTCAACATAGATAAAGTCCACTAGCCCGGTAGTATCTGATACAGCCTCAACCCTAGCAAGTCCTTCGTCACCCGATGAACTGTTGAATCGTACTGTATCACCGGCCGAAAAGTCAGATGAGCGAGTGATGATCTCAACTCGATTCAGTGAACCAAGAAGTTTCGGGGTGTCACTATAAATGGAATCTGAGATTAGCAGTTCGCGATTGATAAAATTACCCGAGGTGGCCGACACATAAAGAATGTGCACATAGTCACCTTTGATTCTTCGCTTGATGTATTTTTCAACGAATGCGGTAGCCCCGCTTGTGACTCCGGTAATCTGTTTGCCTACAAGTTCAATTGCTCTGGGTGTTCCGGTGATTTCCAAATACCGTGGTTTTATCCATTCCCCTGCTGATAGACGAAAGATATCTTCCCCAGGGTAGTACACAGATGAATCTACACCATACACCAACTTAAAGAATAAGTCAATAGACCGCTCAGTTCCTTTTGAACGATATAGGTCCAATGAGTTCTTTACTAGTAGTCTCTGATTGGTGGCAGTATCAAACTCGATATTCTTGAGATACTTTTCCTTGAAGCTCAAAACAAAATTATCAATAGTTGAGTCAATGTCACGAAGAGCAGGAAGATTGCGTGCAAAGAATAGAGCGCCAAGTCTCTTTGTTCTACCACCAGCAAGAATAAAAGTAGTGCCGCCAGAACTACTTGTGATAGGACTAATTGAACTACAGACGGTTAGGCAATTCAGAGTATTTAGCCCATCGACCAGAATAATGAATTCCTCGTCAAGTTTGCCTATAATAGTTCCGGTGACCGTATTCTGTGTTACGGTATCACCAACATTAAAGTTTGTGCTATCTTGTAGAGTGATGAGCTGATGATTTTGTTCAAGCCACTCGTAGTATGCTTTGACAAATGCTACTAGATTAGGGCCTTCGTCCTGATACACTTCAGGAAATAGACTTGGGATAAGCGGCGATATGTTAGTTTCAACTGATCGCATTAATCTATTCTCTCACGGCGGTGACTGATAACTTCACATCTTCTTCGATGATATTAATAATGGCATTCTGTGAGGACGCAACATCCAGACTCTTTGGAACAACGTAAACTTTAACATCATTACCTTCAAACGCACTCACAACAAAGTTTACAATTCGGATAGTACCAGTGCTATAGTCTACGGTGCCTACTTCGGCTACAACTTGCCCACTAGCAGCTGCAATAATAAACAGACGCCCTTCTCCATCATCTTGAAGATTGGAAGCCTTACCACCCGCGGTGAATTGTGATGAGATTACAGTATAACCACCCGAGCTTGCAAACTTAGTGTCGAGCTCAAATCCATATTTTAGATCGAATGATGATGTGGTATTCAGAAGGGGGCGGATAAGTTTAATCCCCTTAATCTTAGTTTCGTTTGAAACCACCGCCAATTGAGCGCCGTCAATTGCATTTACCAGCTTAGAGTACCTAAGAACTCGATTAAAGTTGTTGAGGTTGTCAGCCGCATAGTCCACGATTGCGGATGTTACCAGAGTGCTAATGTCAACAGTCGATAGTCGAGTTTTATTGATGTCATACGAAACTGAAGACTCAACTCCGATGTAGAGATATTGAGGTTCGACGAAGACAGGATCGATTGATACCGGACTTCTAGGCTTCAGGAATTTGTAGTACTGATCTTTCTTTACCTCGGGCAGAGCGTCAACGTCCTTGAGGTCAACGGCAACGAATACCTTACCAAACTGAGGTGGGTCTAGGTCCTCACCGCCGTAAGCAGAAACAACATTAATCTCTGGGAAGTTAAGCTTAAGAATGTTCTCATAGTCTTCGGCGGATACAGCACGATCTTGTGTGGTGAAGTGTCTAGGTGCGTTAAACTTAATTGACTCAAGGCTTTCACCAATTGAACCGCCTGATGCTTTACTGTTGACTAGCACTCGAATATTTTGTTCGCCGTCGATGGAACCGTCTGCGGTAAATGAACTACAGCCATTTGGAAGTTCGCCATTAGAGATTCTATATTCAATACTTACAACCGAACCTTCTTTCGGCGGCCGCCCAATAACTCCATCACCGAAGACAAGTTCATAGCCATCGCCTTCGGCGCCTTGAATAAAGAACACTTTAGAAGTTGAATTGAGACCAAACAGTGATGTGGCTCGGTTGTAAGTATGAAGAGTGGAACCAACATCCTCAAGAATAGTAACTGAAATACTGGAAACATCTACGTTTTTATTGCTCAATACGTAGCGCTTATTTTCACCAGAGTTTACAGTGAACTGATCTGTGGTATAATACCCTTCATAGAGAGTAATATTTTCACCGGTGAATACAATAGTACCAGAGCCAGTAGTGTAGTCCTTGATGATAATGTTTTCAGCTACTGAGAATGTATAGTTTTTGTTGACAAAGCGAGAATTGAACGTAGTGCCTTTGGGAACAACGATAGAGCGCTTCTGCTGATTAGTCGAAGTCACTACAATGTTCACATTGGCTTCAGCAGACTTAAACGAGCCTGGCGTGTAGTTCAATTCTTTGGCGTGAGACACAACACTATCTCGTAGCACCGCGGTGTCCAAGAACATCTCGGAGCCAATCATGTTAAGATAGAATGCATTGTGCACCGTATTGTAGGACAGGATGTCTAGCAACACACTCATGTTACTACCATCAAAGTCGTAGTCCTTGAATCTATCCTGTGACTTTAGATACTGCTTGAGAGTATTCTTATGTGTGTCAAAGTCTAGATTGGTAAGTACAATACTTGAGTTTGCTGCCATTATCTTACTCGATATAGTGTTATGGATGTCGTCACGGGTTCTTGTCTATTTATAAGCATAAAGACAACGGTTATGTCGTATCCATTTGACTCATAGTTAGGGAGGCATTTAATATTAACAACTTTAGCTCTAGGCTCAGAGCTTTCGATTGTACTAAGAATCTGTTGTTTGATAGTCAATGCTGTATCCGGGCCCATGGGCTCAAATAACATCTCTCTGACGCTGCAACCAATCTTCGGCTGATATAGCCTATCGCCCTTATTGGTATTGATAAGATTTCGAATTGATCTAATTACTGCAACATCATTGGTCGCCCTAACAATGTCAAGCGAGTGCGGATGTGGAGATAGATTAGGTAGAAAATCACTATAGATTTGATTTTTTCTATCAGATGCCGTATACTTATCTGCCCGTGTTATGGCCATCTATCTTGATCCTTAGGTGATAAGGGCGACTATTGCGGTTGACCCAGTTGTGCTTGCGCTTGGGTCATCAGATTTTTGATGATTGAGTCAACAACACGGTGCGGAAGTTCTTGAAGTCCCGCCAGAACTACGTTCAGTTCATTCACGTTCAGAGTAAGTGTCGCAGTAGGAACGGCGGGCTGTTGTTGATTTTCGACTAGCTTCGAGTCAAGTTGTGGATTTGTAGACATGATATGTTTCCTTTATTGTGCTTCTGGTGTGGTGTTAGCTTGTGGTTCGGGTGTAGTATTAGCCTGTGGCTCAGCCCAGGGCAGGCTGTTTTCTGTAATTTCAGTAACAGGAAGCACTTGTGCATCAATTTGCTTCTGAATCTGCGCATCGATATGGGTTTTGTAGCCTGGCATAGTATTTACAACATCTTGAATCCAGCCAAGGACCTGAGCCTCGGTTAGGTTTTCATATATGGTATATTCATCGGGATCAACCTGTTCTGGGTCAAACGGTGTTGCTCCGCTAAATGTTCCTGATCGACCGTCAGCATCGGTTCCGATGCATTCCCAGTGCGTTTGCACAATGATATCATTCAATTCGAGTGATGGGTTGTCCTGCTTTCGCAGAGTTTTAATTTTCCATTCGTATGTGAGTGCCATATTAGCTCCTATTGTCAATTTGCTGTTGCAATCTATTTATAAGCGTTTGTTGTTCCTTCATCGCCTCGATTAGAAGCGGGATGATTTTTTCGTATTGAACTGTCTGGTAGTTTTCTCCTGAGATAGAATATTCTGTGCCATCCGCATTCCGCCCGATATCAAACGGCGCCGGCACAACGACTTCTGGAAGGACTGCGGCGACCTCTTGTGCGATCACACCCACCTGTCGCTTCTTATCTATATATCCATATTTTTCTGCTGTGTCATTGCTATTGAATGTTACGCCAGAAATGGCCATTACTTTTTCGAGTGCATTCTCGATAGGCGTGATGTTTTCCTTGAGCCTTCTATCGGAATAGTATGCCGTGATATTATTGGTAGCACGAATTTCACCCGCAGTGCCAGACGCTGCTGTGCCGACACCAAACGACTTGCATGCTAGTGATTCATATCCCGTCCCGGGGTTATCAATAATTTCTATATGCCCACTAGAATTCATAGCAATTTGAGAAGCAACACGGCCGCTCCAGTGGAAACTTATTCTTGGAGCGGTGGCTCTTGTATCATCCAGCGCGCCTCCAAAGCCACGCTCTCGGAGTTCAATTGCCGCTTCTGTATATGACGAGGAGTTTGAAATGCCGGCGATGCTGCCGAAGAAATATGCACTAGTAAACGAGCTGATAGCGTTGGGATCACAATAATGCCCTGTGTTGTCACGATCATAGAAAATACTTGCGCGAACGTCATTCATTATGCTGGTTGATCTAGGAACAACATAGAAGGCAGTGTTTTCGCGATCATAGTAGATAGACGCCCGCATATCGTTTGTAATACTGGTGCTGGCGGGATCCACATAATAAGCAGTGTTGTCGGTATCGTAGAAGATAGTACCATCTACTCTGCCTCCAGAGTAAATCCCTGTAAGGCAATAGATGTTATAAGCACTAGAAGTAGACGAGGTGCCAAAACCCCAGCAGTTATTGCCGTGACTATAGTATGATGCCCACCTCCCGGTGGTTTCATAATACACTCCGCCATTCGCAGAGCCATCGAACATAAGATGCGGTGCGTTGCCCCCACCTTCAAAGTGAATACCGCGCCAGGTGGTCCTTGACCCCCGTACGACAAGAGAACCGTAACTTGAAGTTTCATTCGCCGCAATCTGCGCCGAGTTGGTGGCGAATTGGATTATATTCATTACAGACGTTGAAGCAGGGTCCGTATAATAAGCAGTGTTGTCGGTATCGTAGAAGATTGTGCCGACTACACTGCCAGCGACACGCAACCCCGTTGAGGTGATGTTAAGGATTGAGCCCGCGGCCGTCGCAGTTCCAAAATGGAAGCCGATGCTATCTGCGCTGCCACCATATCCAGAGGTTCCTTGGAAGTAACTCAGCCCATATCCATCAGAATTGCCAAACCGCCATATTGGGTTACGAACATTGTTTTGATACGTGGCGCTAATAAACCCGCCAGTGCCTGAAGCAGTAATAGAACCGCTGGATGTTATTGCGCCGGACCCAATAGAACCGCCAATATTTAGGCCTCCGTTCGGCATATTATAGTTTGTCCCATCGTAGAACAAGTAACGAGTTTGTGCGCCGTTGAGATAAATTACCCCCGTGCCGTCGCCGCGCGAAGCCCCAATATCCCTACCGAAAATGTTACCAGCCACATTTAATGCAGTACCGGGACCAGTGCCCGCATCTAAGTAGAACGCAGTGTTGTTACTGTCGTAGAAGATAGGCGCTTGGAATGAATTCGTTGATGATACAACCCCGGCGCTATCCATCGCAAATCCGTTGCCGAAATTGCTCTTATACGATACCGTAACAATTGCTGACCCCGATGCGTTTTCATCTATCCATGACCAACCTGATGCATAATCGTGGTCATATGCGCTACTATACATGCTTTCTACATACAGTTTAGGCCAATATCCCGGAGCAGTTAAAACGATACAAACAAAACCGCCTTCGTTTGAAAGCCGCACTGTAGGTGCAAAAGAACCGGAAGATGAAACTGATGTGTTCCAGAAAGTATCTATATTCCAGTGCCATCCAATTGTGAGATCACACATCTCAGCTCCACCATACCGGAAGCCTTTGATGTTTACCGTAAAGTCAGCACTGCCTGATGCAGCTGGTATCGTGGTTCGAATTTTAATGTAACCGGGGGTTACACCACTATTAATGTCAAGCCCGATAAATGATAGCTTGCTTCCTACACCAACAGCCGTCACGCCATTAGCCGTTAACTTAACTCCCGGCGTATACGTCCCGATGCCGACGTTGCCTGCTACTACCAGAGAGGTTGTTGTATTTGCCGCATCCAAATAATATACAGTGTTGTTACTGTCGTAAAAGATTGGCGCTCGGAGGTCTACGTTATTGGTAAATGATTGGGAACTAATAGCGATATTATTCCAAGCATCGTAGTCAGTATCCCAACCTGTTCTTACCCACAAACCATTGCCGTCTGTGCCATTATGTGGAGCATATAGTTGCAACTTACTTTGATTTGCTACAGACATGCTCAACAATACTCCATACTCATAAGCCCCCGGCCTATTTGAACCAGTACCGTTTAGAACTATTCTATAACTAGCCTCGGTGCCATCGATGTATGTGTTCCAGTCTTCGGAAGTAACAGACCCCTTGTATCTTATGTAAGTGGTATCATTGTTATCGCCAACAAGCACGCCCGCATTATGATTGAGGGTTACAGTCCCTTCACTAAAATTGAACTTTAATTGGTTCGCAGAATCATGATATATTCCGCAGTGGGAGAATCCTGCCCTATGTAAACCAATACCAGCTGTGCCAGTAGTTGCTTGCACCTCAAGTTGTAGATCGGCATAATAGTTTGACGGCGAAGCAATATTTCTAGTTATAATTACATCGTTCAATATAGACGTTGAAGCAGGGTCCAAATAATAAGCAGTGTTGTTACTGTCGTAGAAGATAGGGGCACGCCACGAATTCGGCGCGGTGGCATAGCCTTCATAATGAAAGTCATACTGCACTGTTGGATATGAGTCATTCCCGCCGACACCAATAAACGCACCGCCATACACCTGTCCTCTATATGAACCGAAAACTGTGTGCTGGCGGTACCCAGAAGATGACGTTGAAAGCCCTGAAATCATCGGGATATATCTAAAGTCTGTAGTTCCCGTTTGTGTTTCTGGTACTTGTATCGGCGCAGAGCCGTCTATGAGCCCAGAAAGTGCAGTAAATCCGCTGGCGGTACGAGTAATTATTGTGTTGCTAAACGTTTTGATGCCTGTTATCGTTTGATTGCCGCTGGTTAACCCCGTAGAGCCCGTGAACCCAGTAGGACCCGTAGGGCCTGTAGCACCTAGCGACCCTGTGAACCCCGTAGGACCTGTAGGACCCGTTGGGCCAGTAGCGCCCACTGACCCAGTATATCCCGGGTTGCTTGACCAATACACAGCAGACCCATTCGATACCAGCGCCTGCCCTGAGGTGCCGAATGAGTTGTTTGCAGAAATGCCGACACCTGAACCGATAACAATGCTGCCGCCATACTGCGCCATATTGATCTGCCCGTTGGCAAACACTTCAAGGGACGGAATACCAGAAACATCATTAACAGAAAAAATCGATCCTGTCAAGTCATTTGTGATCGAAAATAGTTGACCTGCTGTGCCTTCAAATGATAGCGTGCCATTTGATGTTGGGTATGTCTGAACAGTAATGGCAGTATTGACTGAGGTATTGCCGCCGCGGAACTCGATTTTCGGGTCCGCAGTATTGCTTCTGTTCGGGGTGATGATAATGTCTTTATAACTATTAGCCATCTTTATACCTTATTGCTTGCATTGTATTTATCATATTCCATAACGACCACGCATTGCTGCAAAGTTTATTGCTGACTCAGTCGCGGAAAGATTTTTGTTGTATACCATAATACGAGACAATTTACCTGTCATCCCCCAGCCCGATGGGTAACCAAACCAATCAAATCTTGTCCACCCGGAAAAGTCAACCGACTTTGCTTCCCACATATGATAGTTGCCATTTCGGTAATCAATGGGCGTCTCAGGATTGGCAGTAGCGTTTAAGTCAACAAAATATGATGGGGTTCCGGCGTTGGAATGGTAATAATCATTACCATAAGATGCCGCTAGATATGTGCCCCCTGAATTGTTCCCCATCGCCCAAAGTTCTGTGCCGTCCGTAGTGCTATACCACAACACCACAGTGCAAGTTGAAGAAACTCCAGTCAGCGCCGCAGTTCTTGTAATCCAATGGACGTTTTCCGAAAAATCAAACTTCCTAGGAGAGGATGAATTCGGAACATAATATCCTTGTAGAAAATGGTGGTTGCCTCGCCCACTATTATCATATAGTTCAGCTGGGCTTTTTCCTAACAGTTCACTTATTGAAGGTTGATTGCCGTCACATAAATCGATACGCGGATATGCAAACTGCAGCCGTGTTGTGCTATCAGGACAATAATAATGATACGCTCTATGCAAAGTGCTGACTGTGTCCGATAGCCATTGCACATCAGAGCCGATATTACAGAAATTGACCGCTCTGTTTTTTGTGGTCCCACCTGCAACTGTATATACCCCCGTGTCGGGATGCGCCCCTGTGTATGTTGTGCCCGCAGGATAAACATGCCCTACTACCAAATGCCAAACATCTTGTGTAAATGTACTCGGAGACGAACAATCCCAGTAGGGGTTTCCTTCATTAGTTCCGTTATCATTTCTTTTTACTGCGAACGTCGGGCCGTTACCATGCACACCGAAGTAAAAAGTCCCGCCTGTAGTTGACGATGTTCTCTTTACCCAAACAGAAAAACGATACAGCTTTGTGCGGTCGATGTTGTAGTAATCAGTAGTCCAGCCACCGTCATCATTATTATTTCCCGACGCAAAGGTTCCCCAGATCATGTTGGACTTACCAAAGGGGTCGGTCGCTATGAATCTTGAGTTTTCGTTTGCCGATCCATTCAACCCATAACCCGTTACTGCGTTATTGCCTGCGACCCACGAGCTAGTATTAATCAGCGATGTGTTAGCAGCATCGATGAAAGACTTAGAATTTGAAATATCCAAATCTAAAATGAGCCCGTCAGTGACGATGCGTGGTCCTGAATATGTGCCCATTACAACTCGCAATCTTTACAGGGTTGGTGCCATTTTGCTTCACTCATTAAGGTACTCAGCTGAGCATCGGCGTAAGATTCAAGACAGTCGATTGGGGTTTCAGTTCGAACAAGCGCTAAAGAACTATCACCGGAAATGATGATGAGGGATGCTCCGCTCGCAAAAGCAGCAGGCAAGTTGACGACATTAATTTCGCAAATCATATTCCATACCTCCCTCTGAGGGCATTGAAGTTTTGATGAACTTCGGCGTCTGTCAAGGCCCTATTATAAACACCAGCTACTGATACATCCCCCTGCGCTCGGTAATAGCCATACCCAGCTCCGATTCCGAAAACTTCTGATGCAAAGTTTTTTATCGTCGAGTCCATAGTAACGTTATTAATAAGGGCTCCATTCAAATATGTTTTTAATGTTGTACCAGAAATAGTTACACACAAATTAACCCAAACATTTTCGTATGTTGCCATAGAACCTAATGTTGTAATATTGACAACATATCTAGTAGAGGTTGCAGCAATAACGTCCGCAAAATAATTACCGCTATTTCTTATAGCTATAGAGCCTCCTGAGCCGAATCCAGCTTGCCCTTGCAATGCATTCGTTGGTGATGCGGCTCTTCTTGTAAAAATCGATATAGTCAAATCGTTTGAAATGCCCAGCGACGATGCGTTTGCTGAAGATGTCACTTCGCTTGAGGTCCCGTTGAAGCTGAAGGAGCCGTCAGAAGCATATGTCAGGTTCGTTGATGTGATAGTATTGCGTTTTGTTAAATCTAGGAGTGTCTGAGTTGAGGAACGAGTCGTATTGTCTGCAGGCCAGTATTTTGGATGTAAAGCCGTATAGTCGCCTTGAGCTATGAGAACCTTGGCAACAGACAGTTTATCTGTTCTATTAGAATACCTGTAGTAGAAAGCTGCATGATATCCAATCCAGTTAGTAGTTGCCTGAGTGGTAAACGTCCCCCATGCCCAATACCAACCGCCCCCGAGATGTATTCGATTGGAGTCGTTATGCACACCGCCCTCTGTTACATAGGACCCGCCATTTGACGTAAATTCATACCGATACATGTAGTTAGCATTTGTATACCCTGAGTTTACTTTATATACAATGGCATATGTGTATAGTGTTGACGGCGAAACTGTAAAACCAGAACCATAATATAGAAGTGATGGGCAACAATCGCCCGAGTTCGGTGAGAATGCTGTATAGTTGTTTTGAATGTTACTAAAGACTGCGTTCGATTGCCCCACCTGAGGCACATCGACTGTTTCATAACCGCCGACGATAGAAATTCCTGTTCCAGAACTATTGTTAAATGCTCTAGTGGCGGCAAGGTTCTGAATAGGAGGGCCCGTCAGAGATTTGACGTTGTTCTGATCGTAATAGAAGACCAACCCGTCAGTTACTATTCTCGGTGATTGCACTAATCCCATTACCAATTATCTTTCGGGCACACTTGATCCATATGCGACACTAGAAGGCTAATTGAACACCCGCCTACGCATTCGCTGCAACGAGTTCCGGTCTCTTCGACTATAAAACTATCACACTGTTTGCATGTTTCAATTCGACGCTGAGTTTCTTCTTCACTACAATAATCGGTCATACGCCAAATCTCCCGCGTGTGGAATTAAAGTTCTGTAAAATTTGTTCTGCAGTCAACACAGTGTTGTATGCTCTAAACAGAGCTAGATTGCCAGATATTGCGTGTGTGGGCTGATTGAATGAAGTGCCGTAGGGGTAAAGGGTCATTATGGTCAATTCCAAGTTAAGACTAGCGATTACTGGTGTTACATTTGTGATAGAGTGGTTGGTGAATGCTGCATCAAGAACGCCATTTCTGTATACTGCTTTCTGCGTTGCATTAACAATGAAAACCACATGTTGCCACGTGCCGGTTGCTAGCGAGGTAAAGGATTGGTTATGTGACTGGTTGCCGATTTCGGTATACCAGTTATTATGTTCCGCGCGATAATTATACTCTCCGCTTCCGTTCCACGGCTTCGAAAAATATTGCCCGCTGGTGTCTGATGAATTTACCCACATCTCAAATGAGTATTCATTACTGTTTGCAAGGTTGCTCGGCGTCCAGTCCCATCTAGCTGAGGGCGATAACACACCCACATAATCATCCGCGCCGTCAAATGTAAAGGCGTTGTTGCTATATGTGGGCCCATTGACAAGGGTGCCGTTAAACTTGTTGGGGCTCAAATCAGTCCACGTGGTCCCTGAGCCAGGATAGGACTTTGCGTTGGCGGCATCAAGATATAACCGCAATCCGTCACGACTAATGTTTGTGTTATACGCCACACCCATAATCAAAACTCCACTTCTAGCTTCTCTACATCCTTGCGTTCAGCAAATACTGTATAGAAGCAATTAACAGCATCACCGCCCACAATCACGGTATTATCGATTATGTCCTCAACCCATAGGTTCTGATGCCTGCCTATAGGAGTTAGGTTTACTGTGATTGTGGATTCATCAACCAAGCCAGTCCAATATTCTGGAAGTTTGATTTTGTTTGATTTGAGTCTGCCTCGAACATACACGCCATTCTCTGGGCCTTCGAGCGACCCATAGCGAAGCTTCATGTCTGGTTTTGTAGGGTGATCGATGACGAACGACTTGGTGGTGGCAGCAAATGAGCCGACGACTTCTAGTTTATATCCGGGCGAAGCCGTCCCGATGCCGATGTTGCCGCTTTGTAATATAGTCAGGCGTTC
>Ga0247831_1005816_pt1 | contig 15072 bp, 10 predicted proteins | sample LaCruzMarch2015__9_FD_192406 | JGI IMG/M metagenome (GOLD analysis project Ga0247831, IMG submission 192406) | Freshwater microbial communities from meromictic Lake La Cruz, Castile-La Mancha, Spain - LaCruzMarch2015_1m | ecosystem: Environmental > Aquatic > Freshwater > Lake | place: Spain... | reverse complement strand
TAAATTATATTTTTATATTATTTATTATCAATAATTTATAAAATAGATTAACTTTTTTTTCAGATAAATTCTAATAAATATGTTTATTTTTTTATAAAATAAACATATTTATAAAAAATTTAATAAATAAAAATTAAACATTTTTTGTAAAACTATTTATTCTACAGCTCCATTATATTTTATATAATAGCTACTTATAAAAAGTCGGAATTTAAAATATGTAAAAGTGTAATAAATTAAGAATATTAATATCTTTAAATTTTTATATAGATATAAAAAATTTAGTCAGATTTATTTTTGCATTTACTATATAATTTAGTAGAATTATAAAATATAATAACTATAATAATATTTTATAAATTTTATAAGATTGTGGATCATTGACTTTCGTCTCACCACATCCCCCAGAAAATGAGTTAATCATTAAACTCCATGCAATTTAACATCCACATCAGGTTCAGAACCGCCGCCGTTGGGCTTAGTACCGCCTTTGGACTTACCACCGCCTGGCTTACCGTCGTTGGGCTTAGCACCGTCGTTGGGCTTAGCACCGTCGTTGGGCTTAGCACCGTCGTTGGGCTTAGCACCGCCTTTGGACTTACCACCGCCTGGCTTACCGTCGTTGGGCTTAGCACCGTCGTTGGGCTTAGCACCGTCGTTGGGCTTAGCACCGTCGTTGGGCTTAGCACCGTCGTTGGGCTTAGCACCGCCGTTGGGCTTAGCACCGCCTTTGGACTTACCGCCTTTGGGCTTAGCATCACCTTTGGGGTTAGCATCACCTTTGGGCTTAGATTCGGCTTTGGGTTTACCGCCTTTGGGCTTACCTTTGGGCTTAGCACCAGCTTTAGAGTCCGACTCCATATGTACTAACGAATAAACGAATTTACCATCATACACAGTTGAGTTAGATGACTTCACCTTCAAACCTGCTATTTCAACGGGTGTTGGTTCGTTTCCATAATAGAAACGAGCCAAGTGTGCTGTATTCTCGTCACTATGACTACAAAATAACGCATTGTAAACTAGATCTTTGTCAATACCTTTCGATATAAACACTTTTCTATTCCTAAAGACATTTAGACCCAAATTTTGTCGTTCATCCTCAAGAAGAGTTCCTACCAAACGTTTCAAAAATTTAACAAAAATTTTAAAAATGTTCTTGCTAACTTTACCACCATCAGATTCGCCAGAAGGTTCACCTGAAGGTTCGCCAAAAGGTTCGAACGCTACTTCATTATTTGATAACAAAGTTGTAGAAGAGATACCAAAATTAGAATCAATATCATCAGCATCGCCATCAGCGTCGCCATCATCATCATCATCATCATCATCAGCATCATCAGCATCATCAGCATCATCAGCATCATCATCATCAATAGCAACACCATCAGCACCGCCATCAGCAACACCATCAGCACCGCCATCAGCAACACCATCAGCAACACCATCAGCAGCATTGACATTCATAAGATCTTCTTCCAACTCGTCGTCGGAGTTATGATCAAATGGGTCAGCCCACTCCGACTTCTTCTTAGGTTTCTCAGGGGGATTCATTGAAGTTTTGTAAAAAGTTTGTAAAATGCTATAAAGCGGCCAACGAACTCTCACAAAAACCCCAAGTGTAATATTATATAGACTTTTTATTTTCTATTATTTTTAACTATCATTTTTTTTATATCTTTATAAAAATATAGGAACATTGATCCTAATTTGGAATAGTTTAAATTATTTTTTATTATAAAAACTATTTATTTTACAACTTCAATAGTTATAGTGACATAACTTCTTCATTTTCATCATTTCTGAATCTAAATTTATCTTTATCAGATTCATCTAGTAAATCAAATTTTTCTAAAACTTCCTTAGATTGTTCTACTAATTCTGCATGATTAGGAAGCATCCATGTTTCTCCTGTAACATCAATTGTATCTAATTCTACCCATTTTTTTTCATTAGGACCCATTTCAACAACTTCATCAGTATCAAATGCCTGTTGTAATTTAGGTGCTTCACCTCTATAGTATAGTACATATCCATGAGTGCATGAATATCTAGTAGAACCAAAAGTTTTCTTTTTCCCATCATTACCAATTAGATTATACTCCCAATATCTTGGATCTCGTCCAGGACTATCATATAGACCTAAATCTAATATATAACAATTTTGTAAAACTGTTGGATCTAAACCCATTTCTTCATTAAATGCTCTAATAATAGAACTCTCCTTAAATTTTAAATTTTCACCTGGTTCTAAATGTTCTCCAGCACCTGGCATTAATTTGTTTTGCATATCAACAGTTGGTTTATCACCTCTTTTTAATACTTTAACATATTTTTTACCATTTACTGGATTAGACCAAATAAATAAAAGATCATTCGCATATTGAGACATGTAATAATTCATTGCATATGCACTGTATGTTTTACCTGTTTTATCAAGTGTTACATTACATGACCATGCACTATTCATAGTATTAGGTAAAACTAAAGTATCTTTCTGAAAAGGTTTACTTGAAAAATCAAATTTCATTATACCATTTGAAATAAATTCAATTGTTACAGTTTCACCAATAAATGCTTCATTAAGCCAGGTAGAACATGGTAGAAAATTATCTAATCCCCATGAACCTCCTTTAAAATTACCATTTGATTGGTATTGTGATGGATCTGACCAAAACATCATACCTTCTTCTAATGAAATATTATCATATTCCAACTCTTCAGGTTCAACATCTTCATTCGAATCAACATCCATTTCTTCAGGATCTGATAGAATAGGACATACAGCTCTTTCATCAGATGCTGGAAAACGATGAAAATAAATAACTTTTTTTCCACTTAATGCTGAAAATCCAGCATATGAAATACTATTAATAATTCCTATAAATTTTTTTATTACAGGAATATATTCTGTTGATTGTTGCTTTTTCCATTGGAAAGAACGTTCAATCTTACTTAATAAATTTTCATATTTTTGCATAGTTACTGACATTTTGTTAATTTTTATATAATATATTATCAATAAATTCTATTAAAAATATTTTTCAATTTTTTATTTATTAATAATTTAGAGTTTTGTAATAATATAAAGAATTTATTAATATAATTATATAGATGAAAATATTATATTTACTATTTTCTATTATTAATTCTGAAAAAATAATTAAAAACATAAATATTCCAAGTTGTAGAAATTGTATTTATTATAAACCTTCATATTATACTACTGATTTTACTGCATCTTATAATATATGTGATAAATTTGGTGATAAAGATATTATAACAAATAAAATTTCATATAATTATGCAGATATGTGTAGAAAAGATGAAAAAATGTGTGGTTATGAAGGTAAATATTTTGAATTAGAAAAAAATATTGAATTAAAAATATTAACTCATCAAACAATTAGTAGAATACCAAGTATTTTGGCAGTATCTTTAATTGTATTAAATATTATTATAAATATTTATTCAAAAAAAATATAATTTTACACCTTTGCACACAACTAGGAGCTGTGCTGCTAGTCAAATTTTAATTTATTTCAATAAATTATTATATTTTTATTGTTAAAATACCAATAAAAATATGAATAAAAATAAATAAAATATAATTTTTGACTAGCAGCACTGAGCCTACACACAACGCCAGTAACTTAAGGATTTAAGTATTTTATAAAAAGTATATAATTATTAAAATATTTAAATGAAAAATAAATTATAAATAATTTAAAATATAATAAACCAAAACTAAATATATTTTATAATAATTTATAAAATATATAAAAATAAAAAGTATAATACTCAATAAAAATATTTTTTATAAAATAATATTGTATAAAACCTTAAGTTACTGGCGTTGCCTTTGCACAATTAAAATGCCGATTTTAATAAATAAAATACTTAAAATAATAATAATAAATTATATTAACAATGAATAGTAAGAAGTCTATATTGATTTGTTCATTAGAGGTCTGAATTATTATAGGAGCTGTGCTGCTAGTCAAAAATTATATTTTATTTATTTCTACTTATATTTTCATTGATAGTTTAATAATGAAAATATAATAATTTATTAAAATAATTTTAAATTTGACTAGCAGCACTAAGCCTAAATTATTACGATGATAATCGATTAAGCTATATGCAAAATAATTCTTTTTTACCCATTACACGATGGGTTATAATCAAATTTTTACTAATTTGTATTATTTTTCTCTGTTAATTCGGCGTTTTAATTGTGCAAAAGTAACGCCAGTAACTTAAGGATTTAAGTATTTTTATATAATTATATTTAATTATTGAAAAATATTAAATTAATAAATAAATTTTAAAAGTTTAATATGATATACTAAAATTAAATATATCTTATAATAATTCTAAATTATTATAAAATCTAATTATTATGATTCTCAATAAAAATATTTTTATATAAATAATTAATAACCATAATATTGTATAAAACCTTAAGTTACTGGCGTTGTGTGCAAAGGTGTAAAATATTTAAAATATTACATTTTTATAACTAGCAATGCCAGACAATTAAGGATTTACATATTTAGACGTAATAATATGTAATTATTGAAAAATTATATCAAATAACAAAATATATTTATTTACAATAATTAAATAATTTATTTTAAAAAAAAAAATTATCAATATACTTAATATTTTATTAATAAAATATTTTTAAAAAGAGTATTCAATATTAGTGTAAAAATCCTTAAGTATTTGACATTGGTTCTAGGACCAGGTATTATTCGAGAGTCTTAACTTTTTTATAAAAATAATATTTAATCAATAAATTATTGGTTAAATAAACTAAAAATAATTTTATTTTTTATAAACCCCGAATAATACCTAGTGCTAATTAGTTCTACTAGTCAAAAAATTATATTTTAATAATAATTTATGTTAATAAATTAAAATTTGACTAGAAGCACATCTCCTAATTTATTATAATAATATTTTTTATTATAACAAATCACATCCTTCAACATTAGTACCAGGTTTATATAATAAATCCCTGAATAATATATGGAATTTATATGAAAAAGGTAGAATAAATACAGATAGGTTAATTGATTTTTTTGAGCTTAATATACACCTGGCTAGGCCCAGTGCCGCTAGTCAAAAATTATATTTTATTTATTTTTACTTATATTTTCATTGTTAAATTATCAATGAAAATATAATAATTTATTAAAATAATTTTAAATTTGACTAGCAGCACTGAGCCTACACCTAGCCTAATCTAGACCCAGTGCCGCTAGTCAAAAATATATTTTTTGATTTTTTTGACTTATATTTTTTGTTAATAAAATTTGAATAACAGCTCCTAGCCTAATCGGCGTTTGAAATGTTAAAAGGTGTAAATTATATTAATGAGATTTGAAAAAAATGATAGTTAAATCCATAATAAAATTTAATTCTTTATAATAACTACGGGGGGATAATCTGTGATAGTTTTTCAAAGATTAGTTCTTCCAATGAGTTCTTCAATGAGTTCTTCATTGCGTCCTTCAAAAAGACCTGACGGAAAACTAAGAGAAAGTAACAAAGTTAAAAGAGACAGAGAAGCCAAAAAGAAAGATTTTGAAAGAAATTATTCTTTTCCAAGTAAGAAAGATCTTGGAGACACAGAATCAACATCCACATCTCCTGCAACAAAGGAAGAAGTAGAAAATGCCGTTATTATTGCCTATTGTGATTTGGATATACATCCGAGAACTCCTTCTGGTGGCCAAGTATTTGGCGTTGATATCAACGGCGGTTGTGATAGCCGGCTTTCAATAGTCGGATTTAAACAACAGATGGGTAGGATAATGACAAAGTATCGACGATTATATGATTATTTATCTCCTCTTATTAGTGAGTATTATTCTTTCTGTAATGGAAAGCTTAAGACAAGCGAATTAAGTAATGAGATTAAAGATCGTATTTCGAGAATTAGTAACAAGGATCTGGCTAGAAACAAATCTAGTGATGCCTTATCAGATCATATCCGCTATTATAGCGAATTAAATGAAGGTAGACATTTCGATGATTTAATTTCAGATCTTAAGGATGTTCTTCTTGAAAGAGGAGAATCCCTTTCTTCTGAGAAGGCTATAGAAACTTGTTCTGAATCAGTGTCTCCATCGGTATCTCCATTGGCGTCTCCATCGATGTCTCCAATAAAGATTATCTTAGATCCTAATGAATTGTCGTGGTTAGACCTTGACTCTGTTCCTGTCCCTGACTCTGTTCCTGTCCCTGACTCTGTTCCTGTCCCTGACTCTGTTCCTGTCCCTGACTCTGTACCTGGCCCTGTCTCTGACTCTGTCTCTGACTCTGTCTCTGACTCTGTCTCTGACTCTGTCTCTGACTCTGTCTCTGACTCTGTCTCTGACTCTGTCTCTGACTCTGTCTCTGACTCTGTCTCTGACTCTGTCTCTGTCTCTGACTCTGTCTCTGACCAGGTCTCTGACCAGGTCTCTGACCAGGTCTCTGACCAGGTCTCTGACCAGGTCTCTGACCAGGTCTCTGACCAGGTCTCTGTACCCGTCTCTGACATTGTCCCTGACTTTTCCACTGCACCATACTTCGCAAATTGCAGCAAGATTGTCTCTGATGATTACGTTGCCATCTCAAATGAAGAATCTAAGCTTAGAGATAGATCTGAGAACGTCGGTGATGAATTAATTACTAATGAAGACAAAGTTAGAATTTGTACCTTTTTGTCGAAAATTTTCGAAGATCCGACAAAAATTGCAGATAAATCTAATGTAGGACTCTCTCTTTATCGGGGTAGGAATACTAATATTCGAGGTAAATTAATCAGGGATATTCCAAATATTTTTGCTGCATCACTTGTAAGTCACAAAGGACTTTCTGCAGATCTTGCACAAAAATACTACGGTAATAGACCTACCCCGATTGAAAAGCTTGGAATCATTCTTGAAGCTAGGGATAGACCTGAATTCCCGGGCCATTATACCTATACTTATCTAGGAAAAAAATCTCCTATTTCAGGAGATAGTGCTAAAAAAAAGCGATAAACCGCTATTGGCAAACCAGATATAAGAAAGATTCTTCTTGAGATCTTTGTTGAGGTCTATATACGAGTTATGATGAGACATGTCTTTGTTAGAGCACTTGCTCCGATCATATGTCAATGATCCATAACTCCTTATAATATAAGGTTTAGAAAAACCTAAAAATTATTTTATTTATAATAAAAAGTATCATTTATGGAGTACCAAAAATATAACTAGTAAAAAATAATTTTATATTATTAATTTAAAGAAACTATAAAAGTTAATTAAAAAATATGGGATAACGCTTAGTCCCTTAAATTTAGTGTAAGTTAGGAGCTGTGCTGCTAGTCAAAATTTATTTTATTAAGAAAAAATATTATATTTTTATTGTTAAAATCTCAATAAAAACATAAATAAAAAAATAAAAAATATAATTTTTGACTAGCAGCACTGGGCCTAGTGTAAGTATAGAACAAATGAAGAAATTACTTAGGTAATGACTTTTAATTTGTTTATACGGATTTATACACTTTTATCTAGCAACTACTTCTATTGTAGTATTTAGAGCAACTACTTCTTATAAAAATTGATAATTTTTATATATTAATTTTATTTATAATTATTTAACATAAACCTCTTCACCTGTTAAAATAATAGAAAACTCTTTGAATTATTTTACAGGATTAAGATGTCAAGTTTTGAAGATTTGGACTATCCAGGCAATTGGGAAGACCAATTTGATGATCCTTCTCTTGAAGGTCCTCCTGATAATTCAGGCCATATAAGACGTGAGTTTTTGGATAGAGTAAAAAAAGAAATTTTATACAGAAACTCCAATTTAAATAGGATCATTGATATAATGAAGACTCTTTTATCAGATGGTCCTGTGTTTGAACCTATATCAACAAAAGCTGGATATATGGTAGATCAACTAAATCTTTCACTTAGTTGTGAACTATCGGGAGAATACAGAAATATACCAATGACAGCTCTAAAAACAAAAACGAAGAGTTCAGTTAATAAATTTTTGAGAACTCATTCCAAATTTGGTAGACTAGTTAATGATACGAAAGAATCTTTAACAGACATTAGTCTACGTGAAAAATTAGACGAAGTCATGGTCTTACACAAGAGAATGAAGATCATTGAGATAGTGAACGCGTTGAATGACACTTACGACCGTGATAAAGATGATGTTTCTGACTATGATGAAGAATAGACTTCTAAATAGAGTCTTTATAAAATAAATATAATTTACATAAAAAAATACTTAAATTCTTGAAGTTTGGAATAGATTTATGTTTATATTATACATGGTCTATAGGCATAAGATAGGTCTAATCGTGTTGATTAAAATTTAAGACATAATTTAGGCCTGGCCCTGCTGGGCAATTAATAAAAGTTATGAAATTTGCCATCCAGGGCCAGGCCTAACATAATTATAAATTATTATAATAATATGTTAAATGAAAAAAGTTATAAAATTTAGTTTAAAGTTTCATGCCTATTGTAGTATTTATCCCAGTATTTTTTATGAAGATTTTTTCCTAAATCTGTTTCAATAATATTATTTTGTGTTATATTATTATCCATTAATTCAAGAGTATATATATAATACATTCTGATATTTTTAATATTTTTTATACATTTTTTTATATTTGTATATAATATTTGGTAATTATTATTATATGTACTTAATTTATTTAAACTATATATATTTTTATTTTGTTTATCAATAATTGACATTATTTTTTTATTTATCAACAAAATAATTTTTTCTATCCTAAATATTAAACATCCTAAAGTTTTTAATACCATTTTAAATATTTCATATCTTTATATAAACTTAATGAATGCTTTTTAATATTATATAGTATTATATCTTCTAATGATTTATTTTTTAAACAATTACTTGCAGGATTTAATTCTGTATATTTTTTTATCTTTTCTTGTATATTAATCATAATTATATTTATATTATAAAATTCTTCATTAATATTTAATTTGTTATTCATATATATATTCATCATATTTAAAATTATACAAAAATATTTTATAAAAAAACACAAAAAAATTATGTTTAAATTCTATCTTATATAATGAAGCTGTATAATCAATACCAGACACTTAATTTTTACACTAATATTGCATAATGTAAAATAATATTTTTTTAAAAATAAATTTATTTATACTTTTTAATAATTATTTTATAAAATAAAACATAAATAAACTATTTATAAAAAGTTATTTGATATAATTTTTCAATAATTACATATTATTATGTTTAAATATGTAAATCCTTAAGTGTCTGGTATTGATTTTATACTATCAGTTTAATTTGATATTGTTTTATTTTATAAATTTCTATTTTACATAAAATAGGAAAAGAATTATTTTCTTTTTTATTTCTTTTTTTATTTGTTGTAAAAAAGAAATAAGTAATTGAGCATCATTTATTTTTATATTAAATTTATATTTAATTTTTATAAATTATATTAAAAAAATGAAGTATGATAAGACTTTTTATATATTATCTTACATATTATAACTTTCATATACATCTTTCAAAAATGTTTAATTACATTGAAATATGTTTTGAAAAAGAGTTATGAAAGTAGGTTATGTGGGGCGGATTTTAAGAGTTTATCTTATCAATAAATTATTGATAAGATAATTTATATAAAATAATTTATTGGTTTATTGTTAAAAAATCCGCGGTCATAACCTATTTTCAAAACATGTTGAATGAAATTAAATCAACTTTTGAAATATATTTATGACAAATATATTATATATATTAAATTATAAAATATTTATAATCTATTCATAAATTTATATTGAATTCCGCTTCACATTAACGTTAAGCAGAATAAATATTTAACTATGTTATTATTTTATTGATTTTCTAAAGAAATATTCAACTGTTTTAAATTAATTTATAGATGATTTTTTTAATTTAATAGTAATTATAAAATATTCAACATAGAACCATTCATACTGATGAAAAGTACAAAATAACATAAGATGTTTAGGTTTATTTTTAAATAAATTATCAGAAGTATGATAAAATGAAATCTTTTTTTAATATAACTTCACCATATGATTCTCTCATAATGGGACTGTTGCATAATTAACTATAGAATAAATAATTAAGTTAAAATATTATTTTATAAAATTATCAATTAAAATTTAAAATTTGTTTTTTATTTTTAGTAATTTTATTTATTTTTAAATTTTATTGAATATTTTTTAAATAAAAAAATAATTAACCAATAAATATTTTTTAATTTTTTTAAAAATATTAATTATTAGTTAATATTATCATAACAATAATACAATATATTTAAAGTATATATAAATTTAATATTAATTTATTAAAAAATAAAGTTTGTTTTTTATTTTTAGTTGGTATTTTAATAAAATAAAAAAAAATATTTACCAATAAAATATTGATAACTGAATTATACAACAGCTCCAATATTTTCTATAAAATATTAAATAATTAATATATAAATTAATCATTTTTTATAAATTTTATAAAAAATTATTTTTTTAATTAAAAATTATCAAGAATAATATAAAAATATCAATTTAATATTATTATCCAAATTATCTCAATATATTATTTAATGATATTCAATTAACATTTTTTTTTAATTCACTCTTCACACATCACTCATAAATATATACATAAAATAATTACATTATATATACAATAAATATATTTTTAATATATATAATAAAACATTCATTGTATATAAATTCACTCACAATTTAATAAAAATATATATTATTATGATTATTATTATTGGTATATTATTGATATATTATATATTTTAAATATACTAAAATATGACAATTAATATAAAAATTATAAAGTTTTTCTTCTATATTTTTCTTCTATTTTAAAAACCAAAAAAATAAAAAAATGCGTAAAAATATCGTAATTAAATTTGTAGGAATGGGTATCATATTTTGCTGAATTTTTTCAAACATATTTTAAAATATTTTATAAATCTCTAAAAATCATTTTTTAAAATATATTTTTCCTTCTAAAATTTTATTTGTACATTTAAATCAAAAATTAAAAAAAATGCGTAAAACTATCGTAATTAAAATTGTAGGAATGAGTATCATATTTTGCTGAATTTTTTCAAACATATTTTAAAATATTTTATAAATCTCTAAAAATCATTTTTTAAAATATATTTTTCCTTCTAAAATTTTATTTGTACATTTAAATCAAAAATTAAAAAAATGCGTAAAACTATCGTAATTAAAATTGTAGGAATGGGTATCATATTTTGCTGATTTTTTTTAGAAATATTTTAAAATAATTTAATAATATAATTTATATGTTAAGACAAAATTATGGAGAGATGATTATAAAAGAAGGTGGTATTTTATATCATACAAGTGATGATATATTTAAACATAAGAAAAAACCAATGTTATTTTGTTCATTTCATCCATCAGAATATACAGGAGATAATAAATATTTACATTTTATAAAAATAAAAAGAGATTTAAGTTTATTATTTATGATAAATGATATAAGTGACATAAAAATATATTCATCATTAAATGATATATTAGAACATCCTAATAAAAATTTAGCAAAAAAACATGATTACATATTAAAAATAATGGTTAAAACCTTAATAAAAGAGAATTTTGATGGATGGTTTTCATCCATTGAAAATAAATCAGGTGTAGAAGTAGCATTAAATAATAAAAAAGATATATATGAAGTGATTGATACAATACCATTAAAACATAATTGGATAAACGGTCATTATAATGATAATAATGAAATAATAGTGAAGAAAAACTGGGGAAAATTAAAAATATGTACAATAGAAAATCCAATAATATTAAATATAAAAAAAAAATATAAAAAGTTAATAAAAAAATATAAAGATTATGAAATAAAATCAAAGTTTATATCAGAATATGTTTTTCAAATAATATTAGATAATGCAATAATAAATTATTTATAAAATATGTCACATATCATAAATATAAGTGAATTAAAAATTACAACTTCAATAGTTTATATATAATATATGGAAATCTAATACATCATTTCTTATTGTAATAAATATAATAGGATTATACTTATTTTTAAAAAATTTATCATTTGAAGTAAATATAAAATGGACTATAAAATATAAATAATTGTCTAACATAGCCTATCACCATCTATTATTTAGTGTCTTAGATTTATTAATAAATCTCAAATAATACTTGGTAGTAATCACTATATTATAAATATCTATTCAAATAAATTTAATTTTATAATTTTAGGGTTTTTTAAAAATTCTATCAAAAATATAGACATAACCTAAGTCTGGTCCTTCTTAGACCCAGTGCTGTTAGTCAAAAATTATATTTATTTAACATATTATTTTAAAGAATAAAATAATATGTTAAATAAAAAAGTTATAAAATTTGCGATTCAGGTCCATGTCTAACATAATCCTATTGATCAAAATTTATAACTTTTTTATTTAAATTATATTTTTATAGATATTTAACTTATAAATTCAATATTCTATTAATAAGATAATTAAATAAATCATCAATATTAGTAAATTTCATTATGTCTAATATATCTTCTTTAGGTAAATTAATTTTATAATAAGATTTAAAATAAAAATATTTTATATATAGTTTAGGATGAAAAATATTAAATTCATCAATTATCCTAAACTGTACATTATCAAAAGCTTTTATAATTTCTTTATCTTTATTTTTAAATATATTATAAAAAGGAATATTTAAATTTTTTTCAATATAATTAAACAAATCAATTGATTTAGAGTATATTTTAGTATATTTATTTTTTATATCTACATAAAAATGATAATTTTTATTAATTATCATTTTAAATCCATATTCCCATCTATTTTTACATTCTAATTTTAAATATTTTTCTTTATTTAATAAAAACCGCATAATTAAATCATATATCTCATTAAATAAATATTTTTTCCTATCTTTCAAAAATAATTCATCAATAAACTTTTTATAATTATCACGTTTTTTAATAAATTTTTTATGGAAAACACTTCCATAATCTATAGCAGATAGAATTATTCCATAAAATGGAATTTCTTTATTTAAAAATATAAAATTTATTAATTTAGTAGGATTTATCATAATATTATTAAAATTATCCAAATCATTATGTGAATACCCACCTTTATATGCAATATATACAATATTACATATTTGTATAATAATTGAATAAGTTTGTGAAATATTTAATGATTTTTTCGTTAAATATTCTAATAGTGTTGTATTACCTTTGTATTCTGTTAATAATTCTAAACATGTATTACTATTATTTGATAAAAAATTTTTTTTAAATGGTCTTATTTGTATATGTTCGCAATTATCAATAATTCTATAATCATATAATTTACTAAAAAATAATTGTTCATATAGATTTAAAGTATTAATATAATTATAAAAATCTATTTCTCTCCATACTAAATGTTTATAATTCTGTATTTTTACATCTTCTAAAATTTTTTGTATTTTTAAAGCATATTTTTTATTTTCATATTTTACTAAATATACAGTCCCTATCATACCTGCCCCTAATTTTTTTAAAATTTTAATTTCATTAAAATTTATCATATTATAATATATAAAAATATAATAAAAATATAATATTAGTAATCTTTATACATTTTAACATTTAAAACGCTGATTTATACCTGTTGGTCAATTTTTAAGACATTATTATTTTATTATTAAAAATATTAATAAAATAATATATTAAATGAAAAAAATATAAATTTTGTCATCCATGGTCAGGTATATAACATACTAGGTGTTTTTCCAAATTTCAAAGGTGAAGTAACATTCTAGGATAATGTGTTACTTCATTTATTGAAAGGCTAAACTAATTTTTCAAAAAAATAAAGGTGAAAAATGAGAATTAATTTTGTATATTTTAAATAACAACTTACATATCATAACTTTCATAAATTCTTCAAAAATATTTAATTACATTAAAATGTTTTGAAAATAAGTTATGTGATACGGATTTTAATAGATTATTTTATCAACAAATTATTGATAAAACTATAATTTAAATATATTTTATTGAATTATTGTATAAAATCGAGGGGTCATAACCTATTGTCAAAACATATTGAATGTAATTAAATAAACTTTTGAAATATATTTATGTAAAGTTAATTGATCATTACTATGATCAAAAGAATTTATTGTTTTTGTCTTAAAAGATGTTTACTTATTTGAGATATATTATCTACTTGAATTTTTATGACATATGTCATACCAATATTTATCGCATTCAAATGATTTATAAATTTTATTACATTGATAACGTCTTTTTAAAATAGTTAAAAATTCATCATAACTATTTCCAATATAAAATTGTAATTTATATGGGTCATTACTTGTTGTTTCTATTGCAATATGATATTTAATCTTTTCAATATTTAATATTAAATATGCTAATGCATGATATGATGAACCTATGCAAATATCATATTCACCATAAGTTGACTTAATAGTTTCTAAATCAACTTCATTCATATTGTTTTTCCAATCATTAATTATTATTTTACCAACTTTAATACCTTTTATCTTTAAATTATTACATATAAAAGTAGCATTTTTTCCACAACAACGTGAATATTGTAAGTGTTTTTGTTCATAGAATTTATTAATTTTATCAAAAATACTATTTAAATAATCATTGAGATTTTCATCATAACTAGAAATATATGTTATTATATATTTATTATCAATAACTTTATATTTTAATAAAGTATTTTCTAATATTAAAAAATTATTTCTTAATTTTGAAGAATTATTTTCTAATTTTGAAGAATTATTTCTTATTTTTGAAGATTTATTTTCTAATTGTAAAGAATTATTTCTTAATTGTGAAGATTTATTTTCTAATTGTAAAGAATTATTTCTTAATTGTGAAGATTTATTTTCTAATTGTAAAGAATTATTTCTTAATTGTGAAGATTTATTTTCTAATTGTAAAGAATTATTTCTTAATTGT
>Ga0247831_1005813_pt1 | contig 15076 bp, 12 predicted proteins | sample LaCruzMarch2015__9_FD_192406 | JGI IMG/M metagenome (GOLD analysis project Ga0247831, IMG submission 192406) | Freshwater microbial communities from meromictic Lake La Cruz, Castile-La Mancha, Spain - LaCruzMarch2015_1m | ecosystem: Environmental > Aquatic > Freshwater > Lake | place: Spain... | reverse complement strand
AAGTTGAGTGTCCCAATTGGAATGCAACTCATCCCCACACCCTGCCAATTCCCCCTAATCCCACTCAAATACCCCTACCCAAATCGTGATATTCCCCCTATGTTCTCGTGATGGCGCGTACCCCTTCCTCCCGACCTCGTAAGCCCAATGCCCATCCGACAACGGACAAGATGCAGGCGTGGGAGAATATCAAGAAATTGCGGGCTGAGGCCGATGCGCTGGATGATCCTAAGCCCAATGCCCAGACGGTCACGGGGGTTGAGTTTGCGGGTGACCCGTTCGTCTATGATTTTGACTATAATGTGCTCGATGCACGTGGCAGTGCCGCTCCGCCCGCTTGGCAGCCCCATCGCCCCGATCTGCCAGAGAAGTTTGAAGGCGGTAAGCGCTTTGAATTGGTGAGCGATTATCAACCAGCTGGCGACCAGCCTGCCGCGATTGAGGCTTTGTGTGAAGCCGCTCAAGAAGGGGACAAGGATCAGGTGCTGCTGGGCGTTACCGGCTCTGGCAAGACATTTACCATGGCGCAAGTGATCAATCGGTTGCAGCGGCCTGCGCTGATCCTCGCCCATAATAAGACGTTGGCGGCGCAACTTTATGGGGAGTTCAAGAATTTCTTTCCCAATAATGCGGTCGAATATTTCGTCTCTTATTACGACTATTACCAACCCGAAGCCTATGTGCCGCGGACCGATACCTATATCGAGAAAGAGAGCAATATCAACGAACAGATCGACCGGATGCGCCATGCGGCCACCCGCGCCATTCTCGAGCGCGATGATGTGATCATCATCTCCTCGGTCTCGTGCATTTACGGGATTGGCTCGGTTGAGAGCTATTCCTCCATGACCTTTGTCTTGAAGCCGGGGGATCGGGCCGACCCGCAAACGGTGACACGCGACTTGGTGGCGCTGCAGTACAAGCGGAACGACATTTATTTCGCGCGCGGCAATTTCCGCCTGCGCGGTGATGCGCTCGATATCTTCCCCGCGCACTACGAGGACCGGGCTTGGCGGATCTTGTTTTTCGGCGATGAAGTCGAAGCGATCCATGAGTTTGACCCACTGACGGGCAAGAAGACGGCCGACCTCGAAGCCGTCAAAGTCTATGCCAATAGCCACCACACAACGCCGCGCCCAACGCTCAGCCAAGCGATTGAGAAGATCAAAGCGGAAGCAAAGGCCCGGGTGGAATGGTTTGAGCAAAATGGACTGTTGATTGAAGGGCAACGGTTGAAACAACGCACCGATTTTGATCTCGAAATGCTGTTGGCAACAGGATCGTGCGCCGGGATTGAAAATTATTCCCGCTATCTCTCTGGGCGCAACCCGGGTGAGCCGCCACCAACCATGTTTGAGTATATCCCCGACAATGCGCTGGTGTTTGTTGATGAAAGCCATGTGACGATTCCTCAAATCGGCGGGATGTTCCGGGGCGATTATAGCCGTAAGAAGACGCTGTCGGATTATGGCTTCCGCTTGCCCTCTTGCATGGACAATCGGCCGCTGCGGTTTGAGGAATGGGACGCGATGCGGCCCCAGACCATCAGTGTGTCGGCAACGCCGGGGCCGTGGGAGATGAACCAGACCGGCGGGGTATTTGTTGAGCAAGTCATCCGCCCAACCGGCCTGATTGATCCGCCGGTTGAGATTCGCCCCGTAACAGGCCAAGGCTTTACCCAAGTTGATGATTGTATCGCTGAGTCACGGACGACCATTGCGGCAGGCGGCCGTGTGTTGGTGACAACCTTGACCAAGAAGATGGCCGAAGACCTCAGCGAATATATGCACGAGCAGGGCCTGAAGGTCCGTTATATGCACAGCGATATTGATACGGTTGAACGGATTGAGATCATTCGCGATCTTCGCCTTGGCAATTTTGATATTCTGATCGGGATCAACCTCTTGCGCGAGGGTCTTGATATTCCAGAGTGCCAGTTGGTCTGTATCTTAGACGCGGATAAAGAAGGTTTCTTGCGCTCTGAAACCAGTCTCGTGCAGACGATTGGTCGGGCAGCGCGCAATGTCGATGGTCGCGTAATCCTCTATGCCGACTCCATTACCGGTTCGATGAAGCGCGCCATTGATGAGACCGATCGTCGTCGAGCTAAGCAAGTGGCTTGGAACGAAGCCAATGGCATCACGCCGCAATCTATTCGCTCTAACATTCACGATATCCTCAATAGCCCCTATGGCAAGGAAGGCGTCACGATTGGTCTGGGGGCCGATAGCGATGCGACGGCCAACGTCAAAGGTAAGGGCAAGGGCAGGGGCAAGGCGGAGGCTCTGCCAGAGGCTGGCGCACCCGGGCATAATTTCAAAGCGGCATTGGCCGACCTTGAAAAGCGGATGCGGGCCGCGGCAGCGGACCTTGAGTTTGAAGAGGCCGCCCGCCTGCGCGACGAGATTAAGCGGCTGGAGCGCTTGGAATTGGGGATGTAGGGGGCTTACCGTGCTTGCCTGCAGAATTTCCACTTAGGAACGGCTCTAAGCCTCGCTTCGCTCGCGTTTGAGCCGCACGTCAATTCTTGTTGTGCAAGCTGGGGTGTCAAGGGGTGAAATCGGCTTCGCCGACGCAGATTCGCTGCGCCCCTTGACACCCCAGCTTGCGCGCTGAAACTCGAACACGGCCTTTGCGGAGGCATAGCCTGCAGCAAAGGCCTTCCAGATAGAATCTCCCTCCGCCCATAAAACGCTTGCCGCAAAAGGCGGAGAGCACTTAGCCTTGGCACTAGGTTACAGGCATCTCACCAGCAGTGGGATAGATTTTTTTGGCCGTCGCCAACACAAACCAAAAAGCGCGCTCTGGATATCCAAAGCGCGCCTAAAAGGCCGATCTCACCAAAGGGAGAAGCTTACTTAATTTTGCCTTCGACAAACTCAACATGCTTCCGCACGACTGGGTCATACTTGTTCATGCGCAGCTTTTCGGTCTTGGTGCGTGCGTTCTTCTTGGTGACATAGAAGAAGCCGGTGCCAGCAGACGAGTTCAGGCGGATTTTGATGGAGGCCGGTTTGGCCATAATAAATCTCCCGCGGTTGCGGTATGGGTGAATCTCAGGGGGCGCTTAAACCCTAAACTGCGGCAAAGGTCAAGACTTTCTCTGCGCTTGATGCTGCGCAGCAATGGCGCAAATCGGTGCGAGGGCCATAACAGCCAAGCCCGCCAGAAAGCCTGAAGGGCCAAGGGTTTGAAGGAGGGTGCCACCGGCCAAGGGTGCGATCAATTGTCCAACACCATAGCTGCCGCCATAGGCCGCATTTGCCCCAGCTAATTCAGTCTTCCCAAAGCGCTCGGCAAGGCCCATCAGGCCCAAGGTGTAGAAGCCAGTGACGCAGCCAGACCAGACGAAGCAAATCGCATAGGCCTCTGTCGGTGATTTCACAGTCATCAGCAGGAAGGGACCAATAAAGCCGATGACTGCGACACACAACAGCGTACGGGTGCGTCCATAGCGGTCTGCCAGTATCCCTATGGGCCCCTGCAGCAAGATATTGCCCAGTCCGCTGGCGGCAATCAAATAGCCAGCAGCGGCATCTTCAAAGCCCACCTCGCGGACCCAGAGAGGGAAGAGGTTGAAGGCGCTGGTCTCAATTGCCCCCATGGCAAAGGCCGGGACGAAGAGAGCCGGCGCGATCATCAGGCGGGCGAGGAGGGCTGAGGGATGGGCTTCAGCACCTTCTGGCCGGGTGGCGGCTGGCGTTTTGAAGAGGAGCAGGGGCAGAGTGGCCAATGCCATAATCGCCGCGCCAGCGTAGGGCGTAGCAGGGCCCTGGTGTCCCAATTGGGCGATGACAAACCCGCCTATACCAAAGCCACCGGCGAAGGTCGCTGCATAGAGCCCGAGTAAGCGGCCGCGTAGATGCGCGGGGGCAAGTTCTAGGAACCAAGCTTCCGAAGCTACGAAGATAATCGTCAACGAGGTGGAGAAGCCAAAGCGGATCGCCGTCCATATCCAAATATTGTCTGTGACCGGATAGAGCAGGAACATGGCGCTGGAAGCCAAGAGGCCGCCGCCTAGGATCACCTTCACCGGAAAGCGCCCCATCAGCCAAGGCACGACGGGTGTACATAAGAGACCCGCCAATCCGGCGAAGGTCATCAGGAAGCCGACCTCCGTGGCGGTCATGCCCGTGTCGTCCAGCGTCAGAGCGAACAAGGGGGCATTGATGGCGATCCCGACGGCCGCGATCAGGCCACAGCTGAGCGCGGTGCCAATACCGGCCCAAGTTGCCGCACTCATACCGGGTTCGCTCATAAGCGGTCCATCAAAGGACCAGTCCGGCCCCAGCGCAGGAAAGCGGGGCTATGCGGCTGATCTGGGCTTTGCAAGCGGGTTTGGACTTCGGTCAAGATGAAGCGGGTGACATTGGGTAGATCCAAGCTGAAGGCCTCTTCTAGACTGAACCACCGCAAGTCTTGCATCTCTGCCCCATCGCGTGCTGGCCGCATGTCATAGAGTGCCTCGTCGGCATTGGCGATGAAGAACCGCGCATCAAAGCGCTTGTGGCGTTGCGGCGGCGTTATCGCGCGGGCGAAGAAGTGCAATGGGCTGAGGTGCGGGGCGATGCCTGCGGCTGCAAAGCTTGTCCAGCCCGCATCCAGTGTCCGCACGGGTAACTGGCCCGGCTTGCCTATTAACAGGCCGGTTTCTTCCCAAGTCTCACGGATGGCCGCCAGTCCAAAGGCGCGCGGGTGACGGGTCTTATTGGCCTTTGAGAGGTCCTCGGTCGATTGAGGATGCAGCTCATCATGGGCGTCAACGAAGCGGTCACAGCGGTCAACTTTGCCACCGGGGAATACGTATTTGTCCGGCATGAAGCTATGACCACTGGCTCGCCGTCCCATCAGGATTTTGGGCCCGGACTGGGCGCGCTGGATCAAGATCAGCGTCGCTGCATCCTTGGGGCGCGGCGCGCGGGCAGGGGCGTCTGGACTGCCCGCCTGATAGGGCATGTCGCGTTCTGCGGTCGGATCGAGGGCAAGAAGATCATCAGTCTGAGTCATGGCCATGGGTTTAGGTTGATTGCTGCAAATGGGAAGCCTCAATTTGCTTTTTGGATTAGGCCCACTCCCACAAAAAAAGCCCCCAACCCGAAGGTTGAGGGCTTTGATTTTAATCGAGGTCAGCCAGAGCTTACCAGATGTGCTTCAATGACACGCCATAGGTCCGTGGTGGGCTTGGGTAGCCCGAGATGGAACCGTCTTGAGCGACGCTGTCGAAGATGGTGGTCAGGTAACGCTCGTCCGTCAGGTTACGGCTCCAAGCGCTGAATTCCCAGCCATTGCCGGTTGCGAAGGTTACGCTGGCATTGAGGCTGATCGGTTGATAGGTATAAGCTTCAGCCGCTTTCAAGTTAGCAGCGTTACGGGCAGCAACGCCTGCGGGGGTTGCTGGGAAGGCAGCCGCCGGGTTCAAGTTCAGACCTTGGCTGAGTTGGGTTTCCGAAGTCCAGAAATAGTCTGCCCGATAGGTGATACGGTTATCATTAGCCAATGGCTGGATAAACGTTGCCGATGCGTTGTAGGTGAATTCGGCAATACCTGCTGGGGTACGGCCAGTATAATCGCCATACGCACCGCCCTTGAAGTCGTCATACAACGGATCAAGATAGGTGGCTGCATAGGTCAAGATCAGCGGACGAATTGGACGATACGTCGCATCAAATTCGACACCCTTGGTCGACTGCTTACCGGCGTTTGCCAGAATGAAGCCGGTTCCAGTGAAGGTGTTTGATTGGAAGCCGTCAATTGCTTGATCAAACAAAGTCAGATTGAAGGCACCTTTTGAGAAGCGTGCTTTCACGCCGATTTCATAGACTGTTGCTTCTTCAGGACCAGCAAAGCGGCTGCCCGTTCCCAAGTTCGTCAGAGCCAAGCCCGCATTGCGAATGGCCGAAGGAGGTGGGTTTAGGATGGGGCTGCCAGGGATGAAGTCCGCTGGCGATGGCTTGGAGTCACGTGACAGGTTGAACGATGTTGCCTTAAAGCCGGTTGCATAGCTGGCATAGGCGTTCCAGTTGTCATTGATTTCCCATGCAAGACGGACTGAATAGGTGGTGTTCTCGTCATTCGAACGACCGCTTTCAACCACATTTGGGACGTTCAAGAATGGACGCTGGAACTGTACCGCAGTCAGACCCAAGAAAGCGTTACAGATTGGCAGACCCGGAGGCTGGGCCCCAGGAGCACATGGCTTCCCGGCGATCGAACGTGCGTAACCAGCAGCACCGGCCGCCCCGAGTACAGGCGTCAAAGCACCGGTGTAGAAACTGTCGCCAAACACAACCAGATCAAGGAGCGCAAATGGTTCAGTCGCCTTCGCATCGGTACGAATTTTTTTGGCGTCTTTGGTGTAGTTGAAGCCGCCGGTTAGGGTGAGCGCATCGGTAATTTTGTAATCAACGGTACCAAAGATCGATTGAGCGTCCGCATCCATACCAAACTTTTCTACCATTCCGGTTCCGTTAGCAAAATAAGTACCGGATGGAAGGCGGTTTGTTGCTTCGATCAGCAGGATTGGCGAGGCAGCCCCACCTGTCAGAGCGAGCACATAGTTGCGGAAGTCTTTTCCATAAACCACAGCCGATTCTTGCTCGATGTTTTCTTTGAACAAGAAGCCGCCGAGCAAGAAGTTCAGTGGGCCGTCATAGTTTGACGCCAAACGGAATTCTTGGGTCAGGGTGTCGATGTCTAGAATTTGCGGCACGCTTGCCAAACCGGCACTTGTGAAGTCGACGTCGCCGTCTTGTTCACCGTACGAGTTGCGATAAGCCGAGATCGACGTAAACGACAACTTGCCAAAGTCATAATCGACTTGCATCGAAACGCCGCGGTTTTCGATCATGTTGGTTGGTGGAACGTCGGAATACACCCGATCACCGAAGGAGGAGTTTTCAACGATGCGTCCGCCGATTGCTTTGATGGCAGCACTTGCAGGGCCGCTCAATACGTTGGCCACAGCGCAGCACAATTCGTCGAGCTTGTCATAGTCTGCGATCAGGCGAACCTTGAGGCTATCGCTTGGCTTGATCAGCAAATCTGCGCGCACATTGAAGCGGTCACGGTTGTTGATGTCGACGCCAAGGCCGATGTTCTCGACATAACCATCGCGCTTGTTATAGCCAAACGATAACGCGCCGGCTGCATTTTCACCCAACGGGCCAGTGATGTCAGCTTTAGCAACAATCGCGTTCAAGTTGCCATAGCTCAATTCGGCGGAGCCACCATATTCAAACTTTGGCTCGCGGGTGACCAGCGAGATCACGCCTGCCGAAGCGTTTTTGCCGAACAGGGTGGATTGTGGGCCACGCAACACTTCGACGCGCTGAAGGTTTGGAAGATCGCCGATCGAAGCACCTGCGCGAGAGCGATAAACGCCGTCAATAAAGATCGCGACCGAAGGCTCGATACCCGCATTGTTCGCACCATTGCCGAAGCCGCGAATGATGAAGGTTGCGTTGGTGGAGCTTTGGTTGGTGCTGACGCGCAGCGATGGGACCAAAGTCTGAATGTCGTTCAAGTCGCGAACCTGTGCCTTGCTGATCGTATCAGCCGAAGTCACCGACACCGCAACCGGGATGGATTGCAAGGTGGTTTCGCGTTTTGTAGCCGTCACGATGACGACTTCGGTTTCTTGGTCTGGAGCTGCTGCAACCGGCGCAGTTTGGGCTTGCGCGACGCCTGCGAAGCCGAGGCCGGCAAAGCAAATGGACGAAAGCAGCGCAATTCGGCTAATCTTAGAAGTGCTGTTTGAACGCATGTGTGTTTCCCCAAAAGAATTTTTTGGTCCAAACCCAAGCAAAACTAGGGATTGGCCTTTGTTGTCCGAAGATGAATACATCTTGGTCTGTTATATCGTTAGACTGCTCGCTTTCAACCTGCAACACGCGTGAAGCGTTTTTCCGGCTCTTGACTGCATGGCTTCGAAAGTGTTGCCCGAAAGGCGCAAAAATGCAGGTAATTTCGTCCAAGATGCCAATGATTTAGGCTGTTTTCGTCTAAAATCCTAATAAAAGGTAACTACGCGAGCTTAATTTCGCGAAGTCTCTGCTCTAAAAAGGCCTGTGCGTTAATTGGTTCATACTTGATCGGACCATTCATTGGCAGAGTCTCAATCAACACGTCTGGCGAGAAGTGCAAGAAAAAGGGCGACGAATAGCGCGCAAATCTGGCGCGTTCTGGCTCTGGATTGATAACTCTGTGGACGGTTGAGGGAAGGCGATCATTGGTGAGACGCGCCAGCATGTCGCCAATATTGATCACCACACAGCCTTCTGGCGCTGTGACCGCCTGCCATTGGCCTGATTTGTCGAGCAATTGCAGGCCAGGCTCTTCCGCACCCAGCAGCAACGTAATCACATTGATGTCGCCATGGGCACCCGCGCGGATGGCACCAGGGGTAACTTCGGGGCCAAGCGCTGGATAATGCAGGGTGCGCAGGATCGAATTGCCTTCGGCAACCTTATCGTCGAAATAGTCGGTGGACAGCTCCAAATAGGTCGCGATTGCCCGTAAAATGCGCTTACCCAAATGGTCGAAATCTTCAAACATCGCCTTCTGGCTGGCATCAAAGTCAGGCACCTGTGGCATCGGCACATTGGGGGGCATCACGGTTGCAAAGCGATGATCTTCCGGCAAATCTCGGCCTTGGTGCCAGAATTCTTTTAAATCCGCGATGGTGTGATCTTTAGCTGTCTCCACCCCAAAGGCGGTATAGCCGCGCTGACCCGCACCGACAGGAGATTTATAGGATTGCTTCACGTCCACGGGTAAGCCGAAAAAAGCCTTGGCTTTCTCCAACGTGGCGTCGATGACTTTCTGATCTACCCCATGGTCTGCGACAATCGCAAAGCCGAACCGCTCAAACCAGCCGCCCAATTCTTTCGAAAACCCGGCAAAGTCGGTGTCATAGGTTTTCATGGATACGGGTTTGATAACAGACTCGGGCATGGTCAGGGGCTCCAAAACGGCCTTGGCTTCTAGGGGAAGGGCGCTCAAACCTCAAGGCGTCAAAGCGTCTCAGGCTAAACGGTTTCGTGAAATGTATAAGATGTTTGATATTTGTTGAGGCCATGCCTAATGACGGCCATGTAAAACATCTTTGTCATTTTGGCGCGAAGAAAGGTCTGGGATATGACGCTTGCGGAAAAAAAGGCTGGCTTGTCGCTCCTCACGGGGATTTGCATCTTCGCTTATCTGACAGCGAATATGATAGATGGCTGGTCTATCCCCGACCAAGAAACGCGCCACCTCTGGCGAACGTGGCTGTTTGTCTTGGGCCTCGGCACATTGAGTGAGGCAGCCATCGGTGTTTGGGCGAATATCATGCGCAAGCGGGGGGCTTTTGAAGACGAGCGAGATGAACAAATCATCGCCCGGGCGGATCGGCTTGGCCTGCTGGTGGGGTTTTGCGCGATCAATGTGCTCATCTGGCAAATCCTGTGGCAATCAACCCTTCCAGCCCCGGTGCCTTTGACCTTGAATATCCAGCATTTGCCAACCTTGTTCTTTATTCTGATGTCGGTTCTGTTCCTGTGTCATGGGGTTAAGCAGGTCATGATCCTTGTCTTGGGTCGCTTATCCTAATGGCTGTAAGCAGGGGCCGCGTGCACAACCAGATCCGGCAGTTGCGAACTCAGGCAGGGCTGACCCAACAGGACTTTGCCAATCTTGTCGGGGCAACGCGTCAGACCATTTTAGCGATTGAGGCCGAGAAATATGCGCCATCCCTTGAGCTGGCGTTTCGGATGGCGCGGGCGTTGTCGGTTCCGTTTGAGACCTTGTTTCAGTTTGAAGAGGAAGGGAGGGGTCAAAATAGAGAGTCCACTGTTGAGAATTTCAATTAGCCCCTGTTCGATTTTCTCTGCTTGCGCTTAAGATGGCGACACCCGACTTGAGGCTAACCGGCGCAAGTCCCGGGTCATCAAATAGGAAGATGCTCATGTCGCAGCCAAGTCAAAGCCCCATCGAACTTTATTATTGGCCAACCCCGAATGGTTGGAAAATCTCCATTGCTTTGGAAGAAATGGGGCTGCCCTATGTCATGAAGGCCGTCAATATCGGCAAGGGTGAGCAATTTGAGCCTGCTTTCCTTGCCATTAGCCCAAATAACCGGATGCCGGCGATTGTCGACCCGAACGGGCCAGATGGTCAGCCAATCTCGGTGTTTGAGAGCGGGGCTATCCTGCAATATCTTGGCCGCAAGACTGGCCAATTCTATCCAAGTGACGAGCGCGCCCGCGTGAAGGTCGACGAATGGGTCATGTGGCAAATGGCGGGCCTTGGGCCGATGTCGGGCCAAGCCAGCCACTTCCGTCTTTATGCGCCCAATCTGGTCGACGATCTTAAATTGATCGAATATGGCCAGACCCGTTACACCAACGAGGTCAATCGTTTGTATGGCGTTATGGAGCGCCAACTTAAAGAAACCCCGTATCTGGCAGGGGACTATTCTATCGCCGATATGGCTTCCTACCCTTGGGTCCGTGGTGCGAAATTGTTTGGCCAAGATCTTGAAGAATTCCCCCATGTCAAAGCTTGGTTTGAAGGCATCGACGCCCGCCCAGCTGTTATAGCCGGAAATGCGGTGGGGGCGGATTTGCGCAAGCCAGCAGGCGAGCAATCGAAGGAAGATATGAAGGCTGCAGCCAAATCTCTGTTCGGTCAAACGGCTGCTGTCACCAAGACCTAAGGCAACATTTTGGGAGGGGAGGGCGTCTTTGGCCCTAGCCCTTCCAATTCACCGCTTGCTCCAACAAATATTGTCGGAACGCAGCGATCCGCTTGGAGCGGCGTAAATCTGCGGGATAGATGAAGAAGACGTCGATATTCGGCCCATCTGTTTCTGGGAAGACCCGCATGAGGCCTGTGTCAGCTTGGGCCAGATAATCGGGTAGGCCGCCAATACCAAGGCCTGCAACCACAGCCTTTACCAAAGCTGAGACATTATTGATCGTCAGCGCCGCTTCGCGCGGGCGGTGATCTTCCCGGCCCAAGGTGAGGGCAAAGTCCAGCACCTTCATCGGGTCGCCCGAACGCGCGCCATAAGCGATTACGCGGTGATTGGCCAAATCCTCTGGTGTCTTGGGCATACCGTGCTTGGCGATATATTCCCGCGAGGCATAGAGCGACGTGGTGATAGATAGGATCTTGCGCTGGATCAGGTCCGCGTGGGTCGCCTCCCACAGGCGGATCGCGCATTCGGCTTCTAAGGTGGTGAGGTCAAGTTCTCGGTCATCCAGAAGCAAGCGCAAGGACACGTCGGGATAGGCGTCCATAAAGCCGCCCAATCGGGGCGCGAGCCAGGTCGCCCCAATGCCAATCGGGGCCGTCACAATCAGTTCGCCTTGCGGCCTGTCGCGCGCATCTTTCAGATTGGACTCGGCCACCGCGGCAATAGTCGCCATCTGGCCGGTCGATTGCTGTAGCACTTTGCCTGGGCCGGTAAGGATTAAGCCCCGCGCATGGCGGTGAAACAGGGGGACGCCTAACCCATCTTCGAGCGCCGCGATTTGCCGGCTGACAGCCGATTGCGACAGACCGACTTTTTCGGCAGCAGCGGTGAGGCTGCCTGTATCTGCAGCGGCGTGAAAGGTTTTGAGCTTGTCCCAGTCCATGCGTTAACCTGACTTGTTTTGAGAGTCTCGTCCAGCGTTCAATCTGAGAGAGGCTTCTGTTTTGTGAGCCTTTTTAGCGGAGCGGACGGGCACTAGCCAGCCTGCTTTGACAGGAGAGCCAGATAGTGGGCGCGCTGGCGCTCCAGAACGACTGTGAGTCCTAGCAGACAAAGCCCAAAACCGAGGCTGATCCAAATTGCACCCCCTATCGTTGCTAAAAGCGCGACGGCCCCGCACAGCGCTGTAGCCACCCAGTAGGATGCAGCCACTTGTAGGTGCGAGCGGCCTGTACGAATGGCGAGCTGATAGACGTGGTCGGCATGGGGCTTGAGGAGATTGGCCTTCTGACGGGCGCGCCACACAATGGTCAGGATGGAATCGGCCAAGAGCGGCAGGAAGCAGGTAGCCACAGATAGGGGGTTCACGTCCCAAATGGCTGCCCAAACACCCAATGCCCCGATGGCCAGCCCGACAAAGAGGGCGCCGGCGTCACCAGCGAAGATCCGACCGCCATTGACGTTCCAATATAAGAAACCACAACAAGCGATCGCACAGATTTGGACATAGCTCCCCACAATCGCGATGTTGGTCGGGCCTGCTGCGCCGAACGTGCTTTCCGCCCAGCATAGCCCGCTTAAGCAGGCGAGGCCCAATGCGCTCGAACCAATTGAGAGGCCATTGGCCCCGTCCATGAAATTCACCACATTGACCATCACCAGCAGCCACAACATGGTGCCGAGGCCTCCGACCAGTGGCCCCAATTGCAAATCGACACCTGGCCAAAACGATAGACCCTCAATCCGCATGCCCCCAAACACAAAGACGGCGGTGATCGCGATCATGATTAGGAGCTTAATTTTGGGTCCAATGGCGCTGCGGTCATCCCAAAAGCCGAGCGCGCCCCCGGCTAAAGCCAAGCCTAGGCATGTCCAAGCTTCGCTAATAACGAAGGCGAAATGCCAGCTCAGATAGGTGTATCCGACCAGCGTGCCCGCCATGATGCCCACACCGCCAGCGGTAGGCGTCGGCGCGCGATGCAATTTTCGTTCGGCATCTGGCACGTCCGCTATCGCCCAAGCCATCATGAGGCGGGTGACAATCCACGCAACCAAAAGTGCCAAGAAACAAGCGAAGCCGACGATCATGCCCCACCTTAACGGTAGCGCGCGGGGAGGGGGAAGGCTTTCGCCTCATCAAATGCAGAAGCGGCAGCTGGATATCCGCGCCAGTCATGCATTTTTGCAGTCCTGCTTAACCCGCACGGGCCTTTTTATTCTCCTGCGGCATCTCTACTTAGGAGTGGCAGTGAGCCTCCGCTGCGGACACTCGATGGTTTCGCGTCTCGTACGCTGATCGGTGTCTCCTCCCCCCAAGAGGCCGCCTCAAAGGGCCGCATTCTCACTGGATGCGGCCTCTTTTTTTGTCCCCAAGTTTTGTCCTCAAAACAATCATCACGAAATCGCGAGAAATTGTCATAAGTTCGCGACGGAAACTTAAGCCTCGCCCGTTATCAGCACATCTAGTGTCAATATTTCGGAAGCCTTCATGCCGTCAGTCAACTCTTCACCCGATCTCGTTTCTTTTCTGGCCCTTGTAAGTCTGGGGGCCTTGGCCGGATGTGGCGGTGGCGGTGGCACTGGTGACACAGGCTCTGCAGGTGGCGGCGTCACCTTGACCGTTCCAGGTTCGCCGACCTTGGTTGCGCTTGATCCCAGCAATACCTCCATCAGAGTCCATTATACAGTCCCCACGGCGACAGGTGGATCTGCGATCTCCAGCTATACGGCCAGTTGTGCAGCAGGGGGTGCAGCGCGCACCGGCATTGGCACCACAAGCCCAATTGATGTCACCGGCCTCGCCAATGGTACTGCCTATAGCTGCTCAATCACGGCCACCAATGCAACCGGCACCAGCGCCAGTTCTGCCGCTGCCAGCGCGACCCCGGGACTACCGATTGCCCCAGCAGCGCCTACCATTGGCGCGGCCACACCCGCGGATCGAGGGGCCAGCATTGCCTTTACTGCACCTCTGATCACCGGCGGCTCACCCATCACCAGCTACAGCGTCACCTGTGTCAATGGAACGGTGAGCATCAGCGCCGCAGGCTCCACCAGTCCAGCGACGGTGACAGGCCTCTCCAACGGCCTGACCTATAGCTGCAGCGTTCGGGCCATCAATGCCGTGGGCACCGGGCCAGCCTCAGCCAGCGTCACGGTCGTGCCCAATGGGGCCGTCGCCACGCCAGCCGGCGTGGCGGAGTTCACCACCATCGACTTTAACGCCTTAGACAATTTCGCCAGCCCGACATTGCCAGCCTATTATGATGGCACCGTCACGGCGGACGATAATACCCCAGCCAATAATGCCATCACCAATCGGGCGGCCAGCCTTGGCCGGGTCCTCTTCAATGACCGCCGCATCAGCGTGAATGACACCATTTCCTGCGCCTCCTGCCACCGCCAAGCCAATGGCTTCAGCGATCCCCGCAGGTTCAGCACCGGCGTTTCGGGCGCGACCTTCACAGACGCCCATTCCATGCGCTTGGGCAACATCAGATTTTATCGCCCCGGCACCATGTTCTGGGATAAGCGCGCAGCGAGTGTCGAGCTTCAGGCCTCCCAACCAATCCAAAATGTCGTTGAGATGGGTTGGGACACTGCGGCGGGCGGCATTGCGGCCCTCATCACCAAGATGAATGCCACGACCTATTACCCAGACCTGTTCACCTTCGCCTTTGGCAGCCCCACCATCACCGAAGCCCGCATCCAACAAGCCTTGGCCCAGTTTGAGCGCGCCATGGTCTCCACCGGAAGCAAGTGGGACACCGGCTATGCCAGTGTGTTCAGCGCCACCGGCCCCAACCGTAACTTAGGCGTCGATTTGCCTAATTTCACCGCGCAAGAAAACCGCGGCCGCACGCTTTACTTCAACCCACCCAACCAAGGCGGGGCAGGGTGCGCCGTTTGCCACACCGCGCCCACCTTTGCTTTGACAGCGAATTCCCTCTCCAACGGATTGGATGCAGGCGAGACCCGCATCTTCAAGTCGCCCTCACTCAAAAATATGGGCGTCGGCGGCCCCTTTATGCACGACGGCCGTTTCACCACCCTCGAACAAGTGGTCGAGCATTATAACAGCGGCATTCAAGACGGCCCCGCCTTGGATAACCGCCTGCAACGCAACGGCACCCCCCAACGCCTGAACCTGTCGGTCGCCGACAAAGCCGCGCTAGCTGCCTTCCTCCGCACCCTAGACGACACCGCCTTGTTGACCGACCCGAAGTTTTCGAGCCCGATGCGGAAGTAGGGGGCTTACGACCTCCCCTCTCCCAATGGGCTACGGGATTCACGGAATTTGGTTTGTTGTGGAGTTGAGGGCGAGAGTATAGCCGGTGAGGGTTTGTGTTAGGACGGACCAGCCGGTGCGCATGGTTTTGGGGCCTGGTGGTTTGTAGTAGC
>Ga0247831_1005809_pt1 | contig 15082 bp, 9 predicted proteins | sample LaCruzMarch2015__9_FD_192406 | JGI IMG/M metagenome (GOLD analysis project Ga0247831, IMG submission 192406) | Freshwater microbial communities from meromictic Lake La Cruz, Castile-La Mancha, Spain - LaCruzMarch2015_1m | ecosystem: Environmental > Aquatic > Freshwater > Lake | place: Spain... | reverse complement strand
AGCTGATGCTCCAGTCATTGCCGCTGCACTGCTCGAGAAGGCCGCTGCGGGAGAGCTGGCACCTGCTGAGGCGGCTGGTCTGGCCCGCCTGCTTGAAAGCTATCGCCGCCAGTCCGAACTTGCTGACATAGAAGCCCGCCTGAAGGCTCTTGAGGAGCGCCAGCCATGAAGAGCATCGACCGCAGGCTGCAGTGCTTAGAGACAAGCCGCAGAATATATGAGCCGGGCCTGTCCGTCATTATCAGAACAGGTGTTCCAAGTGCCTCGGATGGCCCAGAGGGTTGTGGGCCGGTCTGCGCAACAATCGTTTCGGGACCGAATAAGGGGATGTGGCTCACACGGGGCGAGGCCGAACCCGAAGCGGTGTTCTTGGAGCGGGTAGATCAAGCAGAGCGAGGTTACCCAGCATTAAGCTGAAACGCAGTCACTTAGACCATGGCCCAGTTCGTGAACTGTTTGCTGGGAGAGTTCATCGATCTGCCAGTTTTAAACCTGTTGCCCCGCCAACTGCCACAGAACTCTTGCCATGCCAGCGGCCAATCCGTCACCATCAACGTCAAGGCAGCTCGCAGCGGGAGGTTGAAACAATGCTGGTGCAAGACGACAACGGTAAGATGCTCGAAGCATCCGCCATGCGCGAAAGGGGCCCGCAGATCATAACTCAGCGCCCGTTCGAAATGTACCTCGTTGGCTATGCCTACTAGCCCGCCTGTGTCACCTTCAAGCTGATGGGACGCGTGACGCCCCCATTCGGCCTCGCTTGGCATATCCAAATGAAGCGACGCTTACTTCGGCGGTGCCCGCGCCAGCATTGGAAACCGTGACAGGGTCAAAACGCAGACTATTCAAAATCGACGCTTGCTAAACCGCAAACTAGCGTCTTAAACTTAACCCACCAATTGAGGCCAACACTCCGCTAGCCTAAGCACCCATCAGTGCCAAATGTTCTGACGACTAATAGGATGGTTTGGCGGTTGAGACGGCCTTGCCTTGAAATTTGAATAAATGTGAAGTCATTTGCGATCAAATATTGATCTATTCGATAACAGCCGGTGAGGGAATTATGATGAAATTAATTGCAAGCCGAGGAACACTGGTTGCCGTTTTGGCACTTTTCATAGGTGCATGTTCACAGGGCGGCAGTATTCAGTCGCCAGGTGCAACGGTTGTGGTTCCTCCCCCGGGAGGCGGAACGGGTGGTGGCACAGGCGGTGGTGGATCTGGTGGGACCGGTAGCGGCGCAACTTGCCCGCTGGGTACAACCATTGGCACTGCAATTGGCACCACCACAGTCTGTAACCTCACCGGTGAAGTTCTAAACAATCTGACTTTGCCCCGGATCACCGGCGTTGCTTATCGCTTGGTTGGTCGTGTGGATGTCGGTCGCGACTTGGGTGCAGCTGGAAACGCCGCGACCGGTGTTGCGGCAACCCTGACAATCGAGCCAGGTGTAACCATCTTCGGCGATGAGGCTTCTGACCTTCTGATCATCAACCGCGGTAGCCGCATTAATGCGGCTGGTATACCAAGCCAGCCGATCATCTTCACCGGCAAGGAAGATATTGCTGGAACAGCTAATGCAGAGACAACTAATCGTCTCTGGGGCGGTGTCATTTTGTTGGGTCGCGCACCGATCCGCGGCTGCTCCACCGCTGTGGCTCAAGGCAGCGTTGATTGCCAGAACGCCATTGAAGGCATTACGGCGGCAACCGGTCGTCAGGCGCTCTATGGCGGCGCAACGGCTGCGGACACCAGCGGCGTCATGCGTTATGTCCAGATCCGTTACCCAGGCGAGTTCCTGTCCTCAGCAGCTGCCGGTGACGACCTGAACGGCTTGACCCTTGGCGGTGTTGGTTCGGCTTCCGAAATCAGCAACATCCAGGTCCATAATTCGGGCGACGATGGCATCGAAATTTTCGGCGGCACGGTGAACATGAGGTACCTGGTCATCACAGGCGCTCTCGATGACAGTCTTGATTTCGATGAAGGCTGGAACGGATTTCTCCAGTACCTGGTGATCAAACAAACGCCTAACGCAGGCGGCCCTGACCGTCTGTTTGAGGGCAGCAACCGCACGGTTGCCAGCTTGGCAGGTTCCTTAAATACCAACCCGACCATCGTGAACTTTACTACAGTTGGCGTTCCCACCAACAGTGCAGGGGCAAGCTTGCAAGGTATTGTCTTGAACAATACTGGCGGTACGCCTGGTGCTTCGGGTCGCTTCATCAATGGGGTGGTGACTGGTTCGACCACGTGTGCGGTCGCAAGCAGCGCCAACACCTCGCCAGCGGTACGTTTTGACTCGATGATGTTCGACTGTCCGGGCGCATTGGACTCAGTAGCGGCAGCAGCCTTCTCAGCTGGCAGCAACAATGTCTCGAATGTCCCATCGACTTTGAGCGCGTCATTATTGCCAGGCCCGAACGAATTGGCTCGCACGGCTTTGAACCCTACTGGTCTAAGTGATTCCATCTCATCGTCCACTTTTGTCGGCGCGTTCTCTCCTTGGGAGACACCGACATCGAACTGGGCTGCAGGCTGGACCATCCAGCTTCTCCCAGCAGCGGCTTGCCCAGCGGGTACTGTTGAGCAGGGCACCATCGCGGGCCAACGCAATTGCGTCATCAGCGGCGTTGTCGGCAGCGGCACTTCACCAACCAACCTTCGCTTGACTGCAGGCAACATTTATCAGATCTCCGGTCGGGTAGACGTTGGCTTTGACCGTGGTGCCGCCTTGAACGCAGGTACTGCCGCCAGCCTGACGATTGATCCAGGTGTGCGCCTCTACGGCTCAACCGCCGCCGACGTCTTGATCGTCAATCGTGGTTCGAAAATCTTCATCAACGGGACGGCGCAAGCGCCCGTGATCATGACCTCACGTAACGACGTTGCGGGTACCCAGGCCGACAAAGCACGCGCAAGTCGCGAGTGGGCTGGTTTGATCCTCCTAGGTGCTGCTCCAATTCGCGGTTGCTCCACAGCCGTGGCGCAAGGCAGTGTTGATTGCCAAAACGCTGTCGAAGGCATTACCGCTGCAACCGGCCGTCAGGCCCTGTATGGTGGCGCAACTTCTGCAGATAACAGTGGCCGTATCACGTTCCTCCAAATCCGCTACCCAGGCGCCTTCTTGACCTCGGCAGCAGCAGGCGATGATTTGAACGGTCTAACTTTAGCCGGGGTTGGCTCGGCAACTCAAATCAGCAACATCCAAGTCCATAACTCGGGCGACGATGGCATCGAAATCTTCGGCGGTACCGTCAACTTCCGTAATTGGGTTGTTACCGGTGCTCTCGATGACTCGCTGGACTTTGATGAAGGTTGGGTCGGCAGGGCTCAGTTTGGGATTATCCTTCAGGCTTTGACGGCTACTGGTGGTCCTGACCGCATGATCGAAGGCAGCAACCGGACTGTCGCCAGCTTGGCGGGCACGTTGAACACAAATCCGATCATCTCAAACTTCACCTTCGTGGGTGTGCCTCAGAACGATGCTTCGGCCAATTTGACCGGCATCTCCTTAAATAACACTGGCGGCACGCCAGGTGGTTCGGCTCGCCTCCTCAACGGTGTTGTGACTGGCTCTACCACCTGCTTGAACTTCGAAACTGCCAACACGAGCCCAGCTCCTCAGCTCGACTCGATCCTGTCCAGCTGTTCGGGTTCTTATGGAGCGGTTGCTACGGCCCGTCTGAATGCCGGTACAAACAACTCCTCCGGCACGACCGCGACATTGACCAACCGCTTCATCAATGGCTCGGCAGAAGCGGGCCGGACGGCTGTGGATGCCAGCACCGTTGATCCCTTCTTTACAAGAACCGTTCAAATTGGAGCAGTTCGAGACACGAGAGACCAATGGTGGTCCCTTTGGACCTGCAGCCTGCTACCCGCTTCGACCTGCTAACATAAGACCATCAGTGCGGCGGCATATCCTTGCCGCACCGATTGGTTACCTGCATTGTCCAATCTGGACGCCTACCGCAGATATTAGGGCGACGCCCATATCCCTTCGGTATCGTCTGTAACGTCTCCATACGCAGTTGTAACGTCTCCATACGCAGTATCTAGCCCCGTTCACACCTCACGGGTAAGTGGCCCTCAACTGATGGATACGGCAATCATGCTCACTAGTAGCACTTATGCCAGTTTCGGGCTGTTTAAGACTATTTGCAGTGCCTAGGGAACATAGATTGGTGGGGCAAATGGTGGGGCTAATTTTCCTCATGCTAATTTAATCAATTAAATCAAACCATAAAAAAATAAAATGGCGGTGGAAGAGCGCCTGACGGCGAACTATCGCCGAGCTCCTTTTAGACCACACGCCAGCTAGCCGGAACAGTTTCAATCGCGGCCTCCGCAATGCGCCCTAAAGGCGCAATTGCAGCCCTACGCAACTTGGTGCTGGCGCATTTGAAAATAGTTGAATATTTTACCAGAGAATCATACGGGGTGCTCTGATGCCCGAAGAAATTTTGACCATCCGTGAAGTCGCTGAGTTCCTCAAGGTGACTGAGCGGACGATCTATCGGCTTGCCGCTGACAGCCAGATCCCAGCCTTTAAGGTTGGAGGCTCTTGGCGGTTTAGAAAAGCCGAGCTCATCCAGTGGATGATTGAGCAGTCTAAAGGGGGCTCCGATCCAGATCGTCGGCCCAAGATCGGGGGAGATTGATCATGTTGGGTCTGACATTACGAGAGGAGTTCCGAGGCAAGCGCCTTAAGGGAACTGCCATTGAGCTCTCGAACGAGACCAACACTGGCGCGACGCAGGTCTCGGCCAGAGAGTTCCTCGAGATCACATATCCGACCCATGACCTGTTGAAGGGCATTGAGGCGGTCGGACCTAACCAAGGGCGTCCCGTCGTCGTGATGGGTGAGCGCGGCCTTGGTAAGTCGCACTTGATGGCGGCGCTGTTCCACGCGGTTCACGATCCTGCATCCACAGAGGCTTGGCTGAAGAACTGGGCGGTCACCTTGGGCCAGCCCGAGATCGGCCAAATACCGTTGCGGAGCGGAATGCTGGTGATCGGCGAGAGCCTTCACCGTCAGCGCTACAAGTTCCTCTGGGACCTGCTTTTCGAACAACACCCGCATGGTGCCTTCATCAAAGGCAAATGGGAGGGGATGGGCGCTGCAAAGACGGACATTCCATCCGATCAGCTGATCCTGGAACTCCTGCGGCACACGCCCTCCATGCTGCTGCTGGATGAGTTCCAGACTTGGTACGACGGGCTCACCAACACCAAGCAGTTCCCGTGGAAGAACTGGGCGTTCAATTTCATTCAGATACTCTCGGAGATCGCCAAAGAGCATCCCGACCTTTTGGCGCTGGTCGTATCGGTTCGTAATGGCGACACCGACGCCTACCAGCAGATCCACCGCGTCAACCCTGTTCAGGTCGACTTCAAGGCCGGTGGCAGTCCTGAGCGTATCCAGCACGACCGCCGCAGGATGCTGTTGCACCGTCTGTTTGAAAACCGTCTGCAAGTCAGCCGAGCGGATCTTGAGGCGCTGCTAGGCGTGCACATCGCCGAGTACTTCCGCCTCCTTGATATTTCGTCCTCCGAGCACGATCGAAAGCGCGCCGACTTCATCGAGTCCTGGCCATATGCCCCGCATCTCCTACAGCTTCTCGAAGATCAGGTGCTCGTCGCTACGGACGCCCAGGAAACCCGCGACCTCATTCGCATCCTCGCCAACCTGTTCAAGAGCCGGGGAGATAAGGCCCCGGTTCTGACAGCGGCGGACTTCCGGCTTGATGACGAGAATTCCGGTATCGGGGCGTTGTTGGACTCGGTCGCCAACCAGCAACACCGGACGCTCCGCGAGAAGGCACTGCGGAATTTGACCTCGGTAGTCGAAGCCGTCCCGGGGCATGCCACCAAGGTGCCGCACCTGCAGGAAATCATCGGGGCGCTATGGCTTCGGTCAATTGCAGTCGGCAACCTCGCCGGCGCGGAGCCCTCAACCCTTCAAGTCGACATCACGCAGGGCAAGGCCATCGATGACAATGGTTTCCAGGTCGAACTGGCGACGGTCATCGAGAACAGCTTCAACATCCACCAGGAGGGCCAGAGGCTCGTCTTCCGCGAGGACGAGAACCCACAGGCCAAGCTGATGGCGTCGGCCCGCAATGACAAACTTTTCAGCGATGGAGAGGATCTGGCGCAGCTGGCCAAGGAAGTTCGCTACGTGGTCGGCGGCTCCGAAGAGGTCGCAAAGACCTTTAGGGTTATCGCTCTTCCGCGGCAGTGGCTAACCGACCCATGGACGGCGCTGGATGAAGCCGAGCACCCCGACCGTTGGGACGAACGCCTCCCAATTCTTCTGCTCCCCGAGGAGCCTGACAAGATCAACGAGCGCCTCGGCCGGTGGCTCAGGGAACATCTTCAGAAGCGCCGCAACACCATTCGCTTCCTGCTGCCTCGCGCCGGCTCCTCGAATGCATTTTATGATCGGGACCTGCTGATCCTCGCACGCGCCGCGATGAAGGCTCAGGAATGGAGCGGTCAAAACCCCGAGTACCGGAAGCTCCAGACCAAATACCAAGGTGAGCTCAGGGACATCCTGAAAAAGCGGTTCGACCGGTTTGCGGTCCTGCATCGCTGGAATTTCGCCGACCCTGAAAGGTGCGAGTTCAGCGTTGAGGCGCTGCGCGAGCAGGGAGCCAAGATCCCGGAGGCTTTGGAGCAGGCGGTCGTAAACGACCTCTTCGTGCCCGAAGATTTCCAGGCGCTGGTTCTAGAGGCAGCCGCCGACAATGCCTCGGTCGGCAAATTGCTCAAGGAACTTCAGGAGCCCCGTGCGGGCGGCCTGGACTGCACGCCGTGGCTGGGTGAAACCGCCATGAAAGAGCGGATCGTTCGCCTGTGCGCGAGGGGCAAGATCGCGATCAATCTGCGCGGAATGGAGTATCTCCAGTCTCAGCCAGGTGAGGATGAAGACACGGCATGGCGCCGCCTGCGTCCGAAACTGTCCTTCACCGGGCGTCAGCTTGATGAAGTGGTCCTGCTGCCACCTTCTGCCGTGCCGTCGACAGGCGGGGCAACGCCGCCAGTACCGGACGTGCCAGCCCCCGTCCCTGGGGGCGGCCTCTTTGGCGGGCAACCGACCACCGGTAGCTCACCTTCGCCGATCCCTACGCCCGGTACGGGTCCGACCGACGGCACGCCGTCCCCGGGCACTGGCGGCATCTTCGGCGGCGGCGGTTCACAGCCTCGAGTGAGACTTTCCAATCCGCCGACGTCTGCCCTCAATCTGATCGGCCGACTTGAGGGTTGGGGCATCGGGCCGGCTACGCCGGTTGGCGGGGTCACGCTCGTGGTATCCGCCGCAACCGGAGCTCAACTCAAGGAGCTCCTCCGGAAGCTGCCAGACGGCATGACCTTTGAGCTCTCCTTGGACAAAGAGGAAGGCTGATGGCTCTGGGTGTTGACGAACTCCGCGAACTGGCAGGCGCGACATCCAAGGCCGCGTGGCAGTCCATCATCAGCCGCGCGGTCGAAATCTGTTCAGCGCCCCTGTCGGCGGCTACGGCTCCAAGCGAGGTGACCCGGCGCGATCGCGAAATTGGCACGCTCGACCATTTCCTTTCCGCAGGTGGCTGGGATCTCTGGAAGCGGTTTGGCCAGGATGTCGAACGGACGTCGGACCGCCTAGCGCGGTGGTGGGACGAACCCTACAGCGCTAAGGCCGTCCTTATCCTCGACGGCTTGAGCCTACGCGAACTGCCCTGGCTCCTCTCGGGAGCACAGGAACGCGGCTTCACTGTTCACGAGGCTACGGCCACAGGATCCGAGCTGCCCAGCGACACAAACTCCTTTGCCAGAGGGCTGGGCCTGAACAGCCGAAGTCAGCTTCAGAATAATGGTGGCGGCTCAGCGCATCGGCTGACACCGACCAAAACCGAATGCATCGACCTGCCCTGGGCCGACTGCGCAAACCTCATTGACGCTTCGCCAAACTGGCTCTTCTGGCACCAATGGCCAGACAGCAAGATCCATGATGGGTCGGGCGCGGGACAAGGCCTTGATGTTCTGACCCGCGATGTTGCCGAACAGCTGAGCAGCGACGACTTTTGGGCATTCGTCGAGCGCTTGGCGATCGGCAGGCGGCTGATCATCACTTCTGATCATGGCTACGCGGCCACAGGCTTGTTCTTTGATGCCGCCGACGAGCAGGCCAGCTACTTCAAATCGACGCTCAAGAGTGGCCGCAGCATAGCCGGCGAGCTCGACCCGGGCCCGTTTGTCCCGCCGATTGTAATGCAGACCAACGGCTCTAACGGCGCACATCTCCTGGCGGTAGGCCGCTGGAAATGGCGCAGTCAGGGCGGCTACCCGACATTGGCTCACGGCGGCCTCTCCCTGCTCGAAGTGCTCTCGCCCTTCGTCGAACTCTCCAAGTAAGGACGCGAGACCATGGCCACCAAAAAGGAATTTATCGCACAGGAAGTCGCCCGCGCGGTCGGTGCAGGCAAGGCCGTCGCCATGGAGACCGTCGATTTCAGCGATCCGAACCGGCCTAAGACCTGCCTTGAGGTGGATTTCCCGATCCTGTCGATCAACCAAGTGTCTGCTATTGAGGGTCCGGCCAGCAAGCCGATCTACCAGATGTCAAAATGGTGGGCTCGGCGGCGCTCCAGCGTTTTCCGCTCGATGCTCATCGCGGCCGCGACTCGAGCACCAGAAGATCCCTCTCACGCGGCCAAGCTGGTCTGGGACAATTACTATGCGAATTTTGAGAATAAAGGTTCCTTCACGCATCTGAAGGTCGCCGATATATTTATGGGCGGAGGCACCACGCTGGTTGAAGGATCGCGCCTTGGCATGCAGATGTCGGGGAATGATCTGAATCCTGTCGCCTGGTTTGTTGTAAAGCAGTCGCTGGCCAGTGTTGATCTCGAAGACGTGACGAGGCTACTTGCGCAGATCGAAGCGGTAGTTAAGCCGCAGATAATGCCGTTCTATTCTTGTGATGGTCCGAATGGAGAGAAGGGTGTTTGGACACATAAGCCCACAGGCAAAGTCATGGGACTGGACTTTGATCCTCTGGCGCTGACAAGTGGGGAGCGCAAGGACTATGAATATGACGGACCTGAGATAATTTATACGTTCTGGGCCAAGCACGGCCCTTGTCAGGTAACGGGCTGTGGGCACCGGACACCTGTAATGACGAGCCCAACAATGGCCGTGAAGACATTCGCGGTAACAGTTTGGGAACACACGTGCCCATCCTGCAAGACCGATTTCGACATCGAAAATACAGAATCACGCATGGCACCAGATGTGCCGCTATTTGTTTCCCCTGACGAAAAAGCTCATGCGATTGTCGACGCTAAGGGGAGAGTTGCATGCCCATGCTGCGGCATTTTGGAAATGGTTAGGCTTGGAAAAGGTCGTAAAAAGAAAATTGATCTGTCTTTGTTGGTCCACCCCCAATGGCTTGCTGGGTCTGCCTCCATCGGTTCCGACGGTATTAAGTACGGCGGATCGACACAGGACGATGCGTCGGCAACGGCATCCTGGAATATAGATAGATCTGCCAGCATTAGATTGCTGGAGGTACGAGGTCCTCTCCCAAGTGAGGTAACTTGCCCAGAGACTGGGTTAACGTTTTCGACTGGAAGAGACGGCGGTACTGTCCCGGGAAAAGCCAAGTTCACGTGTGCATCGTGCGGAAACGTAAATGACGTTCTGGCCGCGGTGAAGCGGACGAAAAAGAATGGCCCTATGGCCGCCTATGCAGTTCACGCCTACTCAAAGGTTAGGAAGGGCTCTACAGCAAATTACAATGGAAGATACTTTGCGCCATTCAATGAGCAGTGCGCTCTCCAGATGAATGCTGCGATCGCGGAGTGGGAAAAGAGGAAGAATTCGGATCTATCAGACTATTGGCCACGAGAAGAAATACCTGATGGATTCATGACCACCCAAAATAATGGAGATATTAAAAACGGCCACGGATATTATCATTGGTCCGATATGTTCAATTCGCGCGAAATTCTTGCCCACGCACTCATTATTAAAGCAATATTGAATGAGGGATCATATAATTGGGAGACGCGAGAGTATGTATTAGGTTGTTTTCAGCAGTATGTGCGCAACAACAATAATTTCACGATCTGGAATTTGAAGGCCGACCAATTAGAGCCAATGTTTTCGAACAACAATTTTCACCCAAAGCAAACGACCGTCGAGAATTGCGTATTTGGAGAGTATGGTAGAGGCAACTGGAATGGGTGCGCCCGAGGAATTGTTGAAGGTTTGGAGTGGTCAAAAGAACCGTGGGAAATTGTTTCAAAAACTAACATTGAATCATCGGGAAAATCTGAATTATCAGAAAGTATTGTGGCAAAGGGAGTAAAAGTCCTAATTAGGGATGCTGTTCGCGGGGCGGATATATATTGCCAGTCATCGACTGATCTAGATTACATCCATGATGATTCTCTTGACTTAATTATAACAGATCCGCCTTTTGGTGGATTGTTACACTATTCTGAGCTCAGCGACTTCTTTTACGTATGGTTAAAAATTGCATTAGCGAGCCGGTACCCGAAAGATTTTGCTCGATCCGACACACCAAAATCGCTGGAGGCGGTTTCAAACCGCGCCCGAGAGCCCGACGATCCTGATGGATTTTACAAGCGAATCCTTACCGACTGCTGGAAGGAAGCCAATCGAACGCTGAAGCCGGGCGGTATACTCAGCTTCACTTTCCATCACAGTGCAGACGAACCATGGATCGCCGTACTTGAGTCACTGTTCGATGCGGGATTTTATCTCGAAGCGACGTACCCGATAAGATCGGACGAAACGAAGGGTGAAGGTGCCAAGCCTGGAACTTTTGGCTCGCAGACAATTGAGTACGACATCATTCACGTCTGTCGGAAACGGACCGAGGAACCCAAGCCTGTCAGCTGGGGCCGGATGCGCCGCGAGGTGCTTGCCGACGTCCGGCAGCTGCAGGGTATGCTGGAAAACCATGCGCGTGCCGGTTTGCCTGCGGCTGACCTGCAGGTCATCCGGCGTGGCAAGGCGCTCGAATATTTCTCGCGCCACTACGGAAAGGTCTATGTCGACGAGGGTCGCCCCATCTCGGTCAAGGACGCGCTGGTGGGTATCAACCAACTGATCGACGAGGACGCGAAAAAGACCGCTGAGCCGCCGCCGGTCTCGGCCGAACCGATCACGCGCCAGTTCCTGCGCATATTCGACGGAAAGACCGAGCTTGCCCGCGATCAGATGCAGAAGCTGCTCCGCGGCTCTGGCATAGCGCCCGATGAATTCACCAGCCGTGGCTGGGCGAGCGAAGAGAAGAAGGTCTTCCACCTGGCCGATCCGTTGGTCTTTGCCCGGGATTGGCAGGGTAGGCACCGCCGGAGGCTGACGGCTGACCTCGATCAGGCGCTGGTGCTCGTGGGTGCCTGTTATGATGGCAGTGGGATAAACGCGTCTGACACGCTGAAGAACGACAACTTCAAGCCCCACCCGGCGCTCAAGGGTCTGTTGGAATGGTTGGGCAAGCGCGCGCCGAACCAGCCGATGCGCAACGCATCCTCTAGGGCGCTGTCCATCTACAACGGCTGGGCGGCTAGCAACAAAGACGCCGTCGTCCAGATGTCCTTGTTCCTGGAGGACTGACCATGAAGCGGTTGCTCGACAGCGTATGGCAGCGCCGAGGCGTAAGCTGGATTTGGGATGATCAGGCGCTCTATACCGTGGCGCGCCCGTCCGAAGTTTTCAGCCTGCGTGAACTGCTGCAGGCCGGTAAGAATTGGCCAGACGAACTGCCGAGCAATGATGGCAATACCCTTGTCGTCGCTGGCCTGGATGCCTGCATCGATCTGTTGTCTCCGACCGATGCGGAGATATGGCTGGAGAACGACCTCAAGGAGGCGGTGCTGTCGTTTCAAGGCGCCTATTCCGGTGAAGCGGCCTTGGTCTTTTGGTTGCCTGCAGGCCAGCGTCGCTTTCACACCGAAATGGCCACAGACGCCGTCCGCTGGCGTTGCGCCGCACCGCACAGTGATCAGCAAGTCGAGTTCGGGCGGCTCATCTGGGGAGAGGCCCGGGACTATCCGCAGGAAATCATCCTCGCCGATGGGGCTAAGCCGTCAGGCTTGTTCCACCTTCGGATCACCTGAGACCGTCGCATGACAGACCAGCCTCAGTTCGCTCCCGGCGATAGGATCGCCCACACCGAGTTCGGTGCCGGCGTCGTCCTGGATGCGCCCCGGGAAGGCTACCTTCGCGCGTTCTTCAGCGTCGGCGAACGGCGCGTCCCCGTGGCCAGCATCCAGGGAGAAGCATCTCGCACCGAGCGGATTCTTCGATCGGTGGAAGGAACTGAGGATCGGGCGCGCAAAGCTTGGCTTTCTTACGAGGCTCACGTCCTGCCGCTGATGGAAAGTGCATCGGCGCTGACGTCGGCCCGCATCGACCTGTTGCCGCACCAAGTGGTCCTCACACACCGGATTGCGACGGCTTCACCCCGCAGGTTTCTGATTGCTGACGAGGTGGGGCTGGGCAAAACAATTGAGACCGCGCTCGTCCTGAGAGAGCTGGCTAGCCGTGGAGAACTCAACCGCGCGCTCATGGTGGTGCCGGCCGGCTTGGTGAACAATTGGCATCGTGAGCTCAATGAGATCTTCAATCTCGACTTCGAGGTTTTTGGGTCTGAAGGCGACATCACAGACCGCAAGACCAACGCATTCGCCAAGCACGATCTGCTGATTGCCAGTATCGATACGCTCAAGCGCCCGAACCGAATAAAGCGACTTCTGGACGCGCCACGTTGGGATCTGGTGGTGTTCGACGAGGCTCACCACCTGACTGCCTATCGGACCGGTGGGAAGGTCAGAAAGACCGAGAACTACAAACTGGCGGAGGCTCTCAAGGGCCATACCCGTGATCTCCTTCTCCTGTCCGCGACCCCGCATCAGGGCAACCACTTTCAATTCTGGATGCTCATCCAGCTGCTCAATCCGACCCTGTTCAACGGGCCGGAGGAGATGGTTGAGCATAGGCATCGACTGAATACCGTCATGTACCGCCGGACCAAGGCAGACGCCTGCAAGCCAGACGGTGAGCCGCTGTTCGCCAGACGCTGGGTCCACACCGAATCCTTCCTCATGCAGGAAGAAGAGCGCCGCTTTTACGAGAAGCTGCGTGAGTATCTTGAGGACGGTTTCGATCTGGCCAAGCGCAAGGGAAGCCAGGGGCGAGCCCTGGGCTTCCTGATGGCGATTTTCCAGAAGATCGCTGCTTCGAGCTTCGCCGCCGTCCGTCGGACCCTGAAGCGGCGGTTGCTGATGCTGACGCTCAAGGAGGCCCTTCTCCGCGACCGCGAGCTCGATATCGAGGGTCGCGAGCGCCTGTACGATGAAGCGCGTGAGCTGATCCATCTTGAGTGGAACCTCGGTCGCGATCCGATTGGGCGCAGCGAGGTCGATCGGGTGATGGCCGACCTCAAGTACCGGCTTGCCAGAAAGCTCGACGACGACGCCCTAGAAATGGCCTCTGATCCCTATGGCAGTGAGTTCGCCGCGTCGCACGTCGAGGATATCGCCTCGTCCGTCGTGGATCTTCATCTGCCGGAGGAACGCCTACGCATCGGGGATCTGCTCGAAGCGTTCCCGCAATCACGCGAGACCAAGGTCCAGAAGCTGCTGGATGGTTTAGGAACGCTGTGGCGTCAAAATCCTGGCGAGAAGGTCGTCATCTTTGCGACCTATCTCGGTACGGTCGATCTGATCGCCCGTGAGATCGAGCAGGTCTATCCCGGCCAAGGCGTCGTCGTGCTTCGTGGCGGCGATCATGGCGCCAAGACAGCGGCTGAGCGCCGCTTCCGTATGAAAGACGGGCCCAGGGTTCTGGTCTGCACCGCGGCCGGGCGTGAGGGGATCAATCTCCAGTTTGCACGTATCCTGTTCAATTTTGATCTGCCCTGGAACCCGATGGATATGGAGCAGCGGATCGGGCGCATCCATCGCTACGGCCAGGCACATACTGCGCAGGTCTATAATCTCGTTCTTTCCGACACGATCGAGGGGCGGATATTCCTGCTCCTGGACGACAAGCTCACCGAGATCGCCCGGACACTGGGCAAAGTCGACGATCAGGGGAATGTCGCTGAGGATCTCCGGGCCCAGATTTTGGGACAGCTATCCGAACGCTTGAACTACGACCGCGTCTATCAGGAGGCGCTGTCCGACCCCAGCCTGCAGCGAACCACCGTCGAACTCGAGGCCGCGCTATCCAATGCCCGAGAGGCTCGGGAAGTTGTGTTTGACCTGTTCCAGGACCTCGATGGATTCAGCCTCGACGAGTATCAGCCATTTTCCGATGTCTCGACCGGCATGGGGCGGATCGTCCAGTTCATGTCGTCCTCCGTTCCAGATCGACATCAGCGGCTCGCAAAGGTGGATGACCAAACCTATGATTTGACGGCCACTGATGGCTCACGCAAGGCGCGTTTCACGCTGGATCGCGATGTCGCCACGAGCCAGGAAGGCATCGAATTGCTCGGCTTAGACCATCCGTTGGTTCAGGAAGAGCTGGGCCGATGGAGGGGTCTGGCACCAGAACAACTGGGCCTTTCCGTATCCAGCGATGACATCAGCCCGACACTCTTGTCGTTCTGGATTGTTGAGTCCGCTGTCGCGAATGGTGAGCGGCGGACCACGATCCAGACAATTGCAGTGCAGCCGGACGGCACACGGATGCCTGCTGTCGAAAGGCAGTCGGCCCAGTATCTGAACGCACCGGTCGCCAAACCCTTCCTGACGGCCGAGGAAAGGCTAGGGCTGTTCGGGAATGTGGTCGAGCCGACCCTCCAGCGCGAGCTCAAACACAAGGGCTTGGCCACAGGCGATGGCAGCTACTCTGCAGAGCTAATCGGATATGTCGAAATAAATAATAGAGCTCTGTTGAGGTCGTGAAAATGATTACAGCAAAGGCAAACTGTTGATTGTCGCCGAGAAGTGACCCGGTAGAGGCACAAATTTTCATTGAGAATTGACCCATGTTTGAACTGCCCCCTGGCTGAGAGTTGGGGGATGAGGAGTGATCAACATGGATTTATTGAGTG
>Ga0247831_1005803_pt1 | contig 15102 bp, 10 predicted proteins | sample LaCruzMarch2015__9_FD_192406 | JGI IMG/M metagenome (GOLD analysis project Ga0247831, IMG submission 192406) | Freshwater microbial communities from meromictic Lake La Cruz, Castile-La Mancha, Spain - LaCruzMarch2015_1m | ecosystem: Environmental > Aquatic > Freshwater > Lake | place: Spain... | reverse complement strand
TACAAGCTCCATTTACCTACAAACTCCCTCCGGTCGTTTTCCGGTAAATAATAAAATACTACCTCGCTATGCTCGTCCGTATTTTTTCTTACAGTCGCTTTCCGTATTTTCCCCTACGACCTCTCCCTTTTGTGAAGCGGGTTAAAAACACATTTGAGAAAACGTTGAAAAAGGGAGGGGTCGTAGGTTCCCTACAATACTACCTCGCTATGCTCGTCCGTATTTTTTCTTACAATCGCTTTCCGTATTTTCCCCTACGACCCCTCCCTTTTTCAATGTGGTTTTCAACCCGCTTTACGAAAGGGAGGGGTCGTAGGGGAAAATACGGAAAGCGATTGTAAGAAAAAATACGGACGAGCATAGCGAGGTAGTATTTTATTATTTACCGGAAAACGACCGGAGGGAGTTTGTAGGTAAATGGAGCTTGTAGTATTTTATTATTTACCGGAAAACGACCGGAGGGAGTTTGTAGGTAAATGGGAACCGTTGGTTCCCTACACCGGAGGTTCCCGACATTATACTTGTAAAATTCTTAAATCATCGGCAAAACAACATTCTAGATTCAACCTGGTAATTTCTTTAATTCTTTCTGGTTGAATATTTTTTCTTATATGTTGTGCAATTTCCACTTCTGCACTTTTTTGATAGACATATTCAAAGTCTTTCAAATATTTACATTTTATAGCAAGCAACCCTAAAACGCAATCATTTTCATAATATCGTAAGGTACATACATTAAAAAATTTTACAAATGCATCAAAATTGGTTGCGTTTTCTTTGACAAGTGTAAAAAAATCATTCGTCAATACTTTGTATCTTCCAGTTAACTTGATTACAATATCATCGTCTTTGATATCATATTGATTTATAATTTGTTTTATATCCATAAGTTCATTATTTCCTTTGTGTGAATAATAATATTGATTATTATTAGTATATACTATATCACATCCCCACATCGATTGACAATTATTAAAACAGTTGGAGTTATTATTTTCAACAATGATTGGTTTAATATCATCATCATTACGAATTAAATCTAATACACTTGTAATACATTCTTTATACCTTACAAATCGGTCATTTATATCAAACCGATTACGCTTATCGATGATGGAAGTGGTAATTATTAAATATATCATAATAATTTTATATTAAAAAATTCTTTATACCTTTTTGTAAATAAAACCGTGCAAGTGTGCAACTGTGCAACCGCGCAATATTCAAAGATGTATATAAAATCGGTTACCGACTTACCAACCTACCAACCTTCAAAGATGTATGTATATATATTTCAACCCCGCTGTTTTTATTTTTTCGCCATTTTTTCACGAAGTTTCATAAGATCTATATCCGGTTTACGGGTAGACCCCGGCACGTATTTTACTAGTTTCGCCTCTTTTGTATTCAATAGTAAAAATTGCAGGTCTACATTCTGTGTAAATTTCGCTTCCACCGCCCGTTTTCGTTCTTCCTTGTTTCTTTCGGGATAAAAATCCGGGTCGATTTTATAATCTTTCGAGCGTATTTGTTCCTTTTTATACTTACCACTCTTCCCCCCGGCTCCCTGACAAAGGTCGACATCTTTGGATATAGGGGAACCGGAACCCAACGTAAAGAGGTCGGCAAATCCGGGATGGCTATTTTTGAACTTCGACGCTTGGTAATAATGTTCGACGGAGGCATAATCTTTTCCGTCCAGGGTGAATTTAGCCTCCATCCAAGAATCGTCCAACTTTTTACGCCAGTCCGGGATAGTAGCAAGGGTGGAAAAGTCGCCGTATTTTTCTTCGGGGACTTCTTCGTGGGAACCTTTTCCTGGATACGGTTTTTTATTGCTTTTGGAGTAAAACGAAAATACGATTTTAGGGTCATATAAATTGTCATATCCTTTACTAATAATTTCGTGGGTTTCTTCTTCTTCGTTTCCTTGTGGATTTCCTTCATCGGGGTCAATTCCTAACTTCATTTTAAAATCACGGAATTCTTGGATTAAATAGTATATTCCCGAGTTGCGTTCTAAACAACGTTTAATCACCAATATTCGTATATCGTATGGTATTTCATTGTATTTCAGTATTTTTTTATCGAAATAACTCACCAATTCGTAATGGTTGCCACTATAAGTAGTAATTATGTAATATTCGGGATTAAATACCCCTTTGGTTTGTGTTTCTTTGTTGACTTCCCCGCAGGTTAGGACATTATTCATATCGTTTTCATTGTAATACATTTCACTTAATATAATCATTTTTACATTGAGTTTTTTTTCAATAATCGAAATTGCCCATTCATTGGCCCAGAAGGTGGAAGTTTGAATATAGTCTTTGAACTTATCGAGGGTGGTAATATTCTCCAAATCGCCGGTGGTGGTATTTATTAGACCTTGAACTTCTTTTCTTTGAGCGGAAATATCTTGGTATCGTTTTTTCAAGGCTCCTACTTCATCCTTCAATACGGATTTATCTTTGGCTTCCGTGATCCGTTGGGATCGCTGTTTCAAATCCACTTCGATTGTTTGTTTAATTTCTTTCATTTCTTTATTAAAATTACGAATTTCGTTTTTCAGGGTGGAATATACAACCCGGTATTGTTCAAAGATTTCGGTGTCGGCTTCCTCGGCGACGAGTTTACGAAGGATTTCCACCGTTGTAATACGACCGATTTGAGTAAATGCCCGGACAACGGTGGTGAAAAAACAGTCGCCGTCGCCGGGGATGGAATGTATTTGATAGTTGGGATTCTTTAAAAACTTTTGGATCCAATTGTTTTGCGAGTTTGCTACAAATTTGGTTTTTATTTCTTCCGCCTCTTTTTCGGTTTCTTCTGGAAGGGGGGGGAGGGGAGTGGTGTTTGGTTGAAAGGTAAATATATTGCTCTTTTTTTCTGGAGAAATGGATTTCTTTGAGGAGGAAGGTAATTTAAATACGTCGTCCTTGTCTTCGTCTTCGTCTTCGGGGGGGGTGGGGGAAGGTTGTCCTTGGGTGATTTCATCAATGGCGTGTGGGGAAGAAGCAGTGGTTTCTTGATTATTAATATTGGAAGCGAACATCCCCGCAGCGTGTTCCAAATAACCTTCGACGGTGGTTTTCGTATTTTCAATCAACTTGTCTGCAAACTCGAATAAAATAGGCGACCCCATCTTATTAATATCTATATCTCCGTCTTCGTCCAGATTAATAACCCCCATTTTAGGGTCGTTTAGTTTGGTTTCAAACACGCCAATACATCCTTCAATGGCGTTGGTCAAAGAAACCATATAGATTGGGTAATATACGACATTTTGAGGGGAGAATGTATATTTTGGTTTTCCTAATGCGATAACGACGTTCTTTTCCCCCCCGATATTCAACTCGTATAACGAGGATTGATGGCCTTTGTCTTCTATATCAATTGTTTTATGTTGTTTGAATACAACGGCGGAGTTAATTCTGGAGGAAACCATTGGGAATTAATATTGTTATTATTATTGATATATAGTAATATTTATATATCAATTTTTATAGAAACTTCAAAGGTTCAATTTTCTGGATAATAAAAGAAAGAATACCTTGCTACGGTCGTGCTTCCAGAAAAATACAAAAGGCTGGAAATAAAAATGGAACGGTATTATAATAAATCATTCAAGTCTTTCATTTTGAAAATAAAACGGGTCGATAAACTTTTATGTTCTTTGATTTTCATAGCGGTAAATATACCTATTTGTTGAATAACATCATTCCATAAATCATTATTTAATGGCCGAATTGTTTCATTTCCAAGAGAAACCAATATATATAATATTTCTCCCAATTCTTCTATTTCATTATTACGTTCATCTTCCTTAATATACTGCTGAATAAGGGTTTGAAAAGAGTGGGTAATTTCAATCACTACCGTGGGGGAAATGACCCCACGATTTAATAACATTATAATAAAGGTGGTTATCGCTTTTTTACGGTCGCCTTCTTTGATGAATTCGCAATATTTTTCATAATTCGTATTTGGATCACAAAAGCAAAAGGTCTGTATTGAATCCTTAAAATGAAAAATAAATGTATTTAATATCTCTCGATAAACATCCGGATAAATATCAATGAGTTCTTTGTATAAATTCGCATATATTTCTGTAAAAAATTTGTTCGAACTAGAAATGTCAAAGATGAACTGGGCAATTTTGTGCAATGAAACGTCGATTCCGTTTTCCTTCTTGTTGGTTTCATTTTCATTCCCCTCCTGATTGGTTTCATTCCCCTCCTGGTTGGTTTCTTCTTGAAGAATATGACTAATCGACTCTAATATTTTGTTTCTTTGAATTTCATAGTTTTTCTTTGTCATTTTGTTGAGAATAATACGTATTTCATTAATCGTTTTTTCAATTCCTTCTTTGGTTTCTATTTTGGTTGGTTTGAACTCACCGAATGTTTCCACATATTTGACCCATTTTTCTTCTGTTTTAGGGGAGGAGGCAGAGGCCGACCCGGGGGAGTCTATCGTTGGTTCTTTCAAAGAAGAGTTCGACGAGGTCGAGGACGAAAAGCCTGTATTTCTACTATTATTGGAATGAAATGCAGATTTTGAAGAATGGGAGTTATAGTTAGAGTGTGAGTTTGGATGCGAACGGGGGACACTGGCATTTTTACTCCATTTTTCCTCGGTTTTTCCGTCTGTTTTTCTTTGGTAATATTGATTATTAAAGTTATTTTTATATTTATTTTCACCAGAGGTGTTTGACTGGGATTTTAATAACGCCTTTTCTTGCTGAAATTGTAATATCGATTTTTCAATACTTTCCACATCGAGGGATTTTTCTAAACAACTCAATAGTTCGTGGGTTTCTTTGGAAAGAGGTAGTATTTCATTAGATTGTATAAAATTTTCAAAGTCTTGAATAGTTAAATACATTTTATTTTTTACAATATTATAGAAAGAAAAATATTCTACAAACGTGTTGTATAAATATATAAAAACCCTTTATCTAGTTTGATTCAACGTATTAAATATAATACAAAATATAAATATGAAAAACAATAGGTCTACTATTTATGATGGAACCGCCGATAGAATAACAAAAACGGACGAAACATATTACGGAAAACCATTTTTTAGAAAACTTTATCCCATAGAAAAGAAGGAAGATGATACACGGGATATTGAAAGAAAAATAGTAGAAATTTTAATGAATAACCCTCACCCGAATATAGTAACATTTTATGATGTGAATGATAGATATTTGGATATGGAACAGTTAAATACACCACATTCCAACCCGGATTTTTATGATAATATTCAAGTGTGTAAAGATGAAACACCGATTATAATAGAGGCAATGATTGAGGTAAAGGACTTTTTACAAAATTTGGGAATAATGTATATTGATTGGAAATATGATAATATTGCAAAAGGAGATGATTTTAAATATAAATTATTTGATTTTGATTCTTCTGGAATAGTTGAATTACCGGAAAGCGACCGAAGGGAGCTTGTAGAAGAATGGAAAGTGACCCCTCCAAATTATTGGAGTTTCATCCACGCAAAAAAAAACAATTATAAAACACCAAAACAAATTGACGATTGGTGTTTTAGGTACAATATGTTGAAAGAAACAAATATTCTTTGTAATTATGAATAAAATTTTATAAAGAGTATCAAACAAACATTAAATTACATATATAATAAAATAATTCAAAACTAAATATCTACCAGATTAGTAACGGCCACCTCGTCCCGTTGGGACAACCTCATAACCTGTTGGGTCAAATAGTTAATCGTTCGCAGATTATTTACACCTTCCTTTTCCATTTGAGATATTATTTTTCTTTGATTTTCAACCGTTTTTTTCAATTCTTCGTTTTCTTTGATATGATTGATTTTGTTCATATTCAATTCCATCAACCAAGCCTGGTGGCGTTTTGATTTTGTATGAGCATTAAACAAATAATGGGTAATAAATACCTTGTCTTTTTGCAAAGAACACGGGCACCTTATCCCGTGCATAATATTGAAAGGTGTCTTGTCTATATAATTATGTTCTTCGTTCAAAATTGGGTAATATAATTCAGCTTGAACGGCGAGTTCCATTTTGTTGAAAGGGTGGTAAAATATACTATTTATCGAAAAGGGCGGGTATAGAAGGCTTTATATATGTAATTGTTAAATAACGTGTAATACTACTATTTACCAAGGCAACATAAAGAATTCAATTTTCCAGAAAGCTTTATATATGTAATTGTTAAATAACGTGTAATACTACTATTTACCAAGGCAACATAAAGAATTCAATTTTCCAGAAAGCTTTTTATGGTCGTTTTTCCTATAAAACACCTTTTAGTTACTTTCTTCACTGTCACTGTCATTGTTACTGTCTATATTACTATTATTTGACATTTCGATAACACCTGTTATACAGTCACTATTAATAAAATAGTTGAATGTTTTAGTAAAAGCGTAAATTAAATCGTCCAGTTCTTCATATGTCCATTTTTCACTATCTGTGCTTGTTATTTGTTCTAAAACGATATCTTTGTTATTATAATTTAGAGGTATACAGGTAGGAAATAATGTGAAAAATCGTATCTGTTTATTTATACTATTATTATCACCACCAATACCGCCTTCTTCGCGTTGTAAATAAGGTATATTTTTATTTTGTTCCAACTTACAGTATGTTTTCATTTGTTCTACAATATATTTATTATTACCGTTTTCACAATGACGTTTAATTTCTTTCCATCGATTTACATAATCTTTAGTAGCATCACTATTAATACGGAATATTAACTTATGTGTATGAGTATCTAAAATAGACATTATATTTTATTAAATTAATATTTGTTTATACCGAATGTAGGGAACCTACACTACTAGATAGTCATTCTTAAGGAATTATTGAATTTACTGTTTCGATGTTTTTTATACGACATTTTCACGGCCTTTTCAAATGAACTATTTTCCCTATACAAGTCATCAAATACAAAATCGGTAAATTGCCGTATTGCTTCCTCCGTTTTTATAAATTCAATGATGGAAAGAAAAGTAGTAGTATCTTTCGTTTTGGTTAAAAATTCAAAGAAAGACGCAATATTAAAAAGCAAACGGGCTTTTAATATATAATAAGAATACAACGTAAGCGGCTCTTTTAATATTAGACTTTTTTCCTTTTCTTTGAAATCGGGTGTAGAACTACTTACGCTCACTCCATAAAACGACATTATTTTTACATACTGGCGTATTGCCCAGTCTTGTTGAACCCTCACCTGCTTCATTAAATAGGTTACTTCCTCCCCGGTGCGCCACCGCCCCCGTCGCACATCGGCATTTTTCAATAAAACATACAAAATATCCGCCCAAGTTTCCGTATAGGCTTCATATAAACGCAAATCTTTATGACCCATACGGTTTATTCCAAAATACGACATTGCCCGGTCATTGGCAATTGTATTTAACTCGTCGTTACTAGCAAAATCCAACCCGAAGGCGTGGATTAGTTCGTGAATTAACACCTTTTCCCATTCTTCTTCCCGGTAAATATATATTTGATTTTTCAAAGAACAACCGAAAGTAAACCCTGTATTGACATTTTCTTCTTTCAATTCGGTGTGGACTACTTTACTTGGAAGTGTTTTTTTCAAGTCGGTTAAATATAAATAAATAGACAGGTCGGTGGAACAGGTTGGAAATGGGAGGGGTGCGGGGGTGTCTTTGAAACCACCTATTAAATCCGTATGGTCGGTTTCCAAACTACCTTTTTCTTTGACAAATAGTGAAATGATTGTATGGATGGAATGAAAGAAACCTTTAAAAAGAACGTCGATATTATTATGTGGCGGGGGTGGGGGGTGCGACGGGCGGTGTTTGGTTGTCTTGTTTCTTTGAACTCTGTGATACTTTGTTGTTTTCTTTGATAGTTTATAAGATGGAATAATAATATATATATTTATTACACGGTTGCCATTGAAATAGAGTTTATACCCCCTACCGACTTTATGTAAGGATTGAATGTATTTTTGTATGGGAGGTGTTATATAGTGGTAGTTTGGTGGATGAAAATGATTAAAATCGATTGGGTGGTAAGGTGGAATATGCTTTTTTGCTTTTTTACAATGTAAAAAATGAGTATGTAATATTGAAATGATTTGGTCGGTTGGTTTTGTTGTTTCTTTCAAAGAAACTTGTTTCATAGTAACTTATATTATTGTATATTTAGTGTAGGGAACCTACGGTTCCCCTACGACCCCTCCCTTCAGGAATAACCTGGACGTTCATAATGAAGTAGGGAACCTACGACCCCTTACTTCCACAGTGGATTTTGAGTGAGTTTTGTAGTGGAAACTTGGAATTTTTACTTAGAAGCTCCCTGCGGTCGCTTTTTAAAAAATAAAAAAATTATAGATTGATATAATCGTCCGTATTTTTCAATACTTATCTTTAATAGTAAATAAATTTATATTAAATATTTTACAAAATAATAAAATATTTAAACTTCAACTAAAATAATTAATCGTCAGGCATTGTGTATTAAAAATAAAATAAATTTATAATTAACCCACTGTGGAAGGGAGGGGTCGTAGGGGAACCGTAGGTTCCCTACAAAACGGACCCCAGAAAACACCCTTTGTAATCATTCACTCCAATATGATTCAAAATGATACTCACATCAATATATATCTCCCCATCCATCTTCTCCCATCTATCACAAAATAACCAATCTTCACTCAAAAAATGGTTATACGCCACCTCCGTATTGAAAAGTGCGTATGCGTACTTGTTTTCCTCTTCTTCTAAAAATCCAGTATCATCCACGTACTTGGTATGAGGGAATTGATTAATCATTTTTACAATTGTATCTCGTTGAATCATTAAAAACCCGGTTGCCACGTGCTTTACCTTGGCAATATTATTAGAGACATTCAATACCTTATCTAAAAAGTTGACATTGTAACTCAACAAGGACGACTGAATAAAATCCTCCTTTGAAATCACATTCTTTAACACTGTAGAGTCGTGTTTTTCCAATAGTGTTTGTACAATATTTGGATTAACTTGGTTTTGCTTGTCGACCACCATATTCTTCCAGTTGTACGTTTTCAATGGATATACCCCACCAATCACTGGTTTATTGGATAATACCAGCTTCATAACATCAATCCCTGACCACGTAATATCACTGTCAATAAACATAATATGGGTGGTTTTAGGGTTTGTCATTGCCTTTGCAATAAGGTTATTTCTTGCACGTGTGATGAGACTGTCATTACGACAAAACAAAACACTAATCGGGAAATTAAAAAGGTTGAATAACTCCAATGTTTGAACCAAGGATAATATATAATTTACATCGCAATTACCATTATAACAAGGGGTTAAAATATACAGTAAAGGGGAGTATGTGTCCACGTAGTCCTTTACCTTTGCTTTGAATGCTTCGAACCCTTCCTCGTTTGAAAACTGTAATGGTTGCGGGGTGGGTGGAGGAGGAGTTACAGGCTCGACTTGAGGTTGAACTTGTGGAGTGGGGGGTTCAACTGTTGGTAATTCAGTGACTTCAAATGTGTCATTCGGTTGTGACATACTGATATTTTCCATATGACTTTATAATAGTATTGTCTTTATACTGATAAAAAAAGGTTTTTATATTATTAATTACTTAAATAACAAAACAAGGCGACAACAACAACAAGATAATAAACACCAAAAGGCACCACAACAATGCTATATATATGCACTCTACTTTTCTTTGAAACAACCGACGGGGGTGGGCGTCCGGCTTATTCCTTTCTTTCCCATACATACGGGTTTACTCCTGGAAGCTTGGGGCTAGTTTCATACATTGTCCAAACCGTTCCATCAAAGACGGGAACATCCACATATGTCGCATTCTCCATTTCTTTCTGGAACGCATAGGCGGTTTGAGTCTTGTACCAATATTCCATTGTGACAATAACCACATTGTGTTGAAAATTCACTTTTTGTCTCCAAATATCCTGGTTCACCCATTTAAATTGTGACGTATTTCCATTGGAACTATTATTGGACGACGACAACAATTCCGCCTCAATACTATAAACTTTTCCAATATCCAACCCTTCAATCACTCCCATTACTGTTTCTAGACGGACGTCAGTGTGGAGATAGATGAGCAAATCCATATGTTTAGGGGGAGGCATCAATGACGTTTCGCTTTTATTGGGTAAAATATGCAAATATTGAGGAATAACATTATTGTTGTCTTTGAAATACAAACGGCTTTGATTATCATTATATAATCTCATCATTAACTCGTGGGCAGAGACGTTTTGTGACCAGGATTTGAGGGTGACAAAACAGGAGTAATATGCACGTCCAGTTTTGGCGTTGACTTTTGGAATATACTCGATTTTTTCAACGATACCTATAGAATTATCCCCTTCGCCTTTGTAGGGGGAAGACATTTCAATAATATTCACCAGCGTGTCGAGGGTAATATTTTCCGCCACGTAGGGAATAAAGAAACTGTCAATGTAAATAACGACCTCCTCCTCCTCCGTTTCATCCACCTCAACCCGCTCGTATGGGTGGGTGGTGGAGGCGTTGATAGGAACGGTAGCAACTTGGTTGTAATATTGCGACATTGTTTGAGTGTTCGAGTGTTCGAATGTTATTGTATTAAATACGAATATATCTTCTATATTATTTATAAAAAATACAATCAATTTTATCTTCTTTGAAAACAATCTATCAACAACAACAACAAGAAGAATAATACAACATCTTCTTTGAAAACAATCTATCAACAAGAACAATAACAAGAATAATACATCTTCTTTGAAAACAACCAGTCAACAACAACAAGAATAATACAACATCTTCTTTGAAAACAACCACTCAACAACAACAAGAATAATACAACCACTTCTTTGAAAACAACTTCTTTCAAAGAACCTAACAACAACCTACAAATATTTCTTTATCCCGTCATATATATAGAACCAACTACAATTATAAATGATAAAATATATTGTCCCTCTTGTAACCATTCTTATATTGGATTTTATTTACTTGAGTGCAACCAAACCAATTATGGGAAAACTAATAGAAAACATTCAAGGTTCGCCCGTCAAATTGAATTTTCTATCTGCAATATTATGCTATATAACCATTGTATTGGGATTATATTATTTTATTTGGAGAGAACATAAACCAGTCAAAGATGCGGTTTTATTGGGATTCTTTGTATATGGAGTATTTGAGTTTGCCAATATGGCATTTTTCAAAGATTGGTTACCAATAGTTGTCGTTTTAGACATTTTATGGGGAGGTTTCTTGTTTGGATTGACGACGTTTATATTTTATTATACTGAAAAACATATATAGCAGCGATAAAAATCAAATATAACAAAAAAACCAACAATAGGAAAATTGAATATTATTACAATAGATGCAATGTAATAATATAAACGAAATTAACCAAACTAATATAACAACTTGAAATCAACAATTTATTACATTTTTACAAATGTCAAAAGTAAATACTCCCGCCTCAAAGAAACCAGTAAATGTAGGGAAATCATTCAAACTGATTGATTTTACCCATTATGATGATAAAATGGTATTACCGGATGAATGTTTGTATGACGACCCATACGGCGGTGGCGGTGGCGGTGGTGGTGGTGGTGGTGGTGGAGGCGATGATGAGGGAGGCCACGGCGACGCCAACGACGACGAATACAAACCCCCGCCCCCCCTGCGGTTCATAATCCAAATGTTTGGAATCAATGAAGTCGGGGAAACCTGTTGTATTTTCATCAAAGATTACCAACCGTTTTTCTATGTAAAAGTATCCCAAAAATGGACAAGTTACAATGTCACCATATTATTCCAAGAAATACGCAGCAAACTAGAAAAATACCACCAAAAATACTTGATTTCCGCCGAACTCGTGGAACATAATAAACTATATGGATTTTCCGGGGGAGAAAAGTTAAAGTTTGTCAAACTAACCTTTGCAAATATGATGACCTTCAACCGTGTTAAAAACCTTTGGTATTACCAACCAACCGCCGCAAACGGAGCCTTACGAGAACGCAAGTTGAAGCCGTTTGTATCTCAAAATGTCATATTGGACTTGTACGAAAGTAAAATACCCCCTCTTTTGCGTTATTTTCATATATATAATATCAGCCCTTCCGGATGGGTTTTTATTCCTAGCAAAAAAATGGTTGAACCCGTTGAAATCACCACCACTTGTAATGTGGAATATATATGCAATTGCAAAGACTTGATTCCTCAACCAAAAAAAGAAACAATTACCCCTTATAAAATATGCAGTTTTGATATTGAAGCCAGTAGTAGTCACGGGGATTTTCCTGTTCCTATAAAAACATACAAACGACTGGCAACCAATTTGATGGACTTGTATATAAAGAAATCGGCGTTTACCCCCTTGAAAAACGAAGCACTCGACCATTTTATAAAAAAATGTGTATTATCCGCCTTTGGATTCGGGGGAGAAAATACCTTCCACGACATTGACACGGTTTACCCGAAAATCCCCCCCTCCAGTAAAAAGGAACTATTACCACTTATTGAAAATATTTTCCAAACCCGGTTGGATGAAGAAAATCATATATTTCACGAGGACACGGGTGCCTCCGCCGCCGCCGCAGGCGTTTCCACCAATGAAAGAAAAAAGAAATTGCTTACGATTGAATCTTTATTTGATAAAATACGTGAAAACAACCCGGCGGCAAGAAATGCGAATGGAATGGAAGAAACGGGGGGCGATTTTGAAGAAGAAAAAACGGGGGATGTGGTGGAAATCGAAGAAACACACGAGGAAGATAATATTGAAGAATCCAAAGAAAAAAATCTCACTATACAAAACACACCAAAGGCGAAAAAAGTGGCCACCGCCCCCACCCCGCCCCTCTTTACCACCTCCACCGCCTCCACCCCCTCCACCGCCTCCACACCCCCTCCCCCCACCAAAGGAATCAAACAAATTATTACCGACGCCTCTCTTACTCGTGACAATAAAATACAAATCATCAATGAAATACTCGTCGATTGTCTACCAGAATTGGAAGGCGATAAAGTAACTTTTATCGGTTCTACTTTTATGAAATACGGGGAAAAAGAACCCTATATGAATCATTGTATCGTATTAAACACTTGTGCGGAAGTTCCAAACGCCGTCATTGAAACGGTCGATACGGAATACGAACTTTTGTTGAAATGGAGCGAACTAATACAACGAGAAAATCCTGATATTATTATTGGTTACAATATTTTCGGGTTTGATTATGAATTTATATATAGAAGATCGCAAGAAAACGGTTGTGAAAGACAGTTTTTGACCCTTTCCAAAAAACAGGGGGAGATTTCTGGAAATTATAATCGTTCCACAATGGAATATACACTCGACAATACAAAAATTGTTCTTTCAACGGGGGAGTATGACCTGAAATACCCCAAAATGTCTGGGCGGATTCAAATCGATTTATATACCTATTTCCGCCGTGATTTCAACCTATCGTCCTATAAACTCGATGATGTTGCGGGGGAATTTATCGGGGATGTAATTACTAGTATTGAATTGAAAAATGCGGAGCAGAAGGAGAAGGAAGAACGTACCACCAAATTCAAAGAAGAAGAAGAAGAAGAAACAAAGACGGGTTCTAATGAACGCAGTATTTTGACCGGACCATTTTCACAAACGTGGTTATATACAGATAATGTAATGGGACTACACGTTGGTGACTATATTCATATAGAATTATCCGAGTTTACCACCGACTATTTCAAAGAAGGGACAAAATTCCGTGTAATAGAACTACGTCAAACCACCGACCCCGCCGCCTCCAGCCGAAATATTATTGTCATTGACGGAGCCGAAGAAGAACTCACCAAAAACAAGAAAAACATAAAATGGTGTATGGCAAAAGACGACGTAACCCCGCAGGATATTTTCCGTCTAACCAACGGCACCGCCGAAGACCGTGCAATTGTAGCCAAATATTGTATTCAAGATTGCAACCTCGTCCATCACCTTTTCAATAAAATAGATATTATGACTGGTTATATTGAAATGGCACGTATATGTAGTGTTCCAATAAGCTATTTAATTTTACGGGGACAAGGGATCAAACTCACCAGTTTCGTGGCTAAAAAATGCCGGGATAAAAACACACTTATGCCCGATATTGAGAAAAAAGGGACGGATGAGGGGTACGAAGGGGCGATTGTTCTCCCCCCTAAATGCGATATGTATATGGACAACCCGGTTGCGTGTGTGGATTATTCGTCTCTATATCCCTCTTCTATGATTAGTCAAAATTATTCCCACGATAGTAAAGTATGGACGAAAGAATACAATCTACACGGCGGGTTAGTACGTGAAACGGGGGAAAAAGACCATAATGGAAAATTCATATATGACGGATTACCAGGATATGAATATATTGATATTGAATTCGATACATTTGAATGGAGAAAAAAACTCAATTCCAAAACGTCGGTGAAAACCAAAGTCGGGAAAAAGATGTGTCGGTGGGCACAGTTACCAAACGGGCAAAAATCGATTATGCCTTCTATTTTGGAAGAACTTTTGAAAGCCCGCAAAGAAACCCGCAAACTGAACAAAACGGAAACGGATAGTTTTATGCAAAATATTCTGGACAAACGACAACTTGGTTACAAAGTGACGGCGAATTCGTTGTATGGACAATGTGGTTCCAAAACATCCACCTTTTATGAACAAGATGTGGCGGCCTCTACCACCGCAACTGGTCGTATGATGATAACCTATGCAAAACGGATGATTGAAGAAGTGTATGGAGATATGGTATATGCGACGAAAACCCACGGGGAAGTTCAATGTAATGCGGAGTATGTCTATGGGGACAGTGTTGCAAACTATACTCCCGTCTATGTTCGTAGAAAGGGTAGAGTAGTATTTGATATATGTAAAATAGAAGACTTGTGTGAAAAATACGGTAGTGGAGTTTGGTATATATGTACCGAAAAAGGAAAACAAGAAAAGGAATATTGTGAATTGTATGAGTTGGAAACGTGGACGGAAAAAGGGTGGACGGCGATTCATCGTATTATACGACATTCCCTTCCCGCTCATAAAAAAATGTTTCG
>Ga0247831_1005802_pt1 | contig 15102 bp, 16 predicted proteins | sample LaCruzMarch2015__9_FD_192406 | JGI IMG/M metagenome (GOLD analysis project Ga0247831, IMG submission 192406) | Freshwater microbial communities from meromictic Lake La Cruz, Castile-La Mancha, Spain - LaCruzMarch2015_1m | ecosystem: Environmental > Aquatic > Freshwater > Lake | place: Spain... | reverse complement strand
TATTGTTAATAATAATATAAAAGTTGAACATTTAGAAAATTATTTTAAACATGTTTTTATTAGAGGTAATCATTTTATTAAAAAATGTTAAAAATTACTGTCCCATTTATTATAAATTAGGTGTAATGGAGTAAATTGGACACCTGATATTAAATCTCATGAAGGTAATATTGAAAATACAAATATTGTGAAAAAATATTATATTAAAATAATAGATCATTTCATTAATTTTTCTTTAGATAATAGTTTATTATTTTTAGCACAGATACCAGGTGATCGTTTTGATGGTGATATAGGAACTATAAAAGGAATTAATAGTGCTATAAAAGAAATTAAAGAAAATAATAAATATTTAACTGATAAAAATTTAACTATAGTTTTTGATTTAATATAAATTTAAGTATTATAAAATACTTCTATTTGAAAGTATTGGTATCTAATTACATATATTATAATAAATTATTAAAGTAAAATTCTTAAATATAACTTATCTATATTTATAAAATTATAAACGATTAAATTCTTTATTTCTTACTAGATTTATATTTATTTCTAATAAAGTAATCGTTAGAAAGACTGTAATATCCATCATTGTCGTCTTCACTATCATTTTCTTCTCCGTATTTTGAAAATTCAAAAGCAGAATTAGAAATATAAGTCTTATTCGTAATGTCATCAATATCAATCTCTTCAATATTGATGCCATCTCTTGGAATAAAACTTATTTTCTCCAAAATAGTTTCATCAACTGTCTCTATATTTAACCTTCCATGTAAAGTATCACTTTTTTCTCTGACTAATTGAAAAGTTAGTTTCTGGAATTCAGAACATCCTTCACTAGTCATTTTTTCTAGAACAATGATATGTTGCTTTCCTTTTCCAATATCATAATGACTAAAAGATAATTTTTTTGAATCTGTGCTAGCAAAATAACCAATAATTTTAGACATTTTATAGATTAATTGTATTTTTAGTTAAGAAATAATATAAAAGTATTAATAAAAAACAATCATTTTTTATTAATACTTTTAGAGGTGTATGGTAAATTCTATTCTGTTAGTTAAAATAACAAAACATATATTCTACAGCTCCATTATAAATAGATATAAAAAATTTATTTTTTTCTCATAATATCATAATCAACTATGGGTTTTGGATAATTTGTTTTTACAGGTGATTTATCCCAACTTAAAATGTCTTTTGAATTTACATTTGCTAATTCATGTATCCATTTTTTAATATATACACAATCTTTATCAAATCTAATTATTTGTTTCCATGGTGACATTATTCTAAAAGATGGTTGATTATTAATCCATTGCCAATTACCATTGTTTACAAGAGGATCATAATCAATTAATTTATTTGCAAAATATTTTTCAGCTATTCTCCAATCACATTTTAATATTTTCATAAAAAAATCACTTACAATTAATCTACCTCTATTATGCATATACCCTGTTTCATTTAATTCACGCATAGAAGCATCTACACCAGGAAACCCTGTCAATCCATTTTTCCATGCTTCAATTAGTTTTGGATCATTATTCCATTTTATTTCATACTTTTCTTTCATAGTTTTACCTTCTAAAACATGTGGAAAATAATTACCTAAATAATAATAATATTCCCGCCAATATAATTGTTCTATTAAACCATGTTCAATACCAAATTTTTTAAAAATAGCATTATATACTTCTCTAATTGATACGCATCCAAATTTAATATAGGCTGATAAATGAGTAGTTGGTAATATTAATGTATTTCTGACATCTGCATAATTTTCAAAATCATCTATTTTTTTCAATATTTTTAATGCATTTATTCTACCACCATGTAATAATATATTTTCATTTATAGTATAATAAGTATCTAAATAATCGATAGTTATTGAAAAATCAAAAGGTGTTGAAACTAATTTTGATTTTAAATCTGTAAATTTGAAATTATTTGGTAATTCAACTTTTTTTAGTTTAGCATTGTTTTTAAAGGGTGTATATACTTCATATGGTTTTCCATCTTTCTTTAAATATGACCCCATAGGAAGTAATAAATAGTCTTCTATAGCCTGATATTTTTTATTATTTTTAAGGCAAAATTCTTGTATTTCTAAATCTCTTTTTTTAGCATATAATGTATAATCCATGTTAAAAAAAATGGAATCAAACTCTATATTTTCTAAAATTTGATTTAATATTTCTATATTATTACCATAAAAATAATGTATTTGACCATTATTTTTGGCAAATTCTTCATTTAATTCTTTTAAAGATTCTAATAGAAATTGGAAGCAATTACTGGAAAAATATTCGTTATTCTCTACTTGTTCTGGAGTGAATATAAAAATGGGTATAATTTTTTGGGATTGTTTATAGCATTCTATGAAACCAATGTTATCGGTTAGTCTGTAATCTCTTCTGAAAATAAATATGGAAGTCATTATGTTAATATTTATATATATAATTAATATTATGTATAAATATTTATCAGTTTTATATTTTTAATATATTACATATAGTTTTTTTAGTATTTCGGTTATATATCTTATTTTGATATTTTTTATTAAAGGATGATCGTCTTTTATAAACATTATAATATATTAATTCTTTATTAGGAAAAACCCTCTAGTTAAAGTTTAAGTTTTTATTTATATTTTTTATTGATATTTTTATTTTTAAAAATATAAAAATTTATTTTATAAAAATAAATTTTTACTAGCAGTACAGTTCCTAATTTAGACTTATTAATATTTTACACATTGTATAATTAATATATAAATATCTACTAATATTAAATAATATATTTTAAGTATTAAATAGTTTAATTATAATTTTATGTATATTAGACAATATTAATTTTTAATTTTTCACATACATTATCTACATATTTTTTCATATCTATCGGTATATTATCTTTTTTATATATAGTATTATAAACTATATTTGTATGATTTTCATCTCCAATTAAGAATCCAAATCTGATATTATTATAATTATTATTTTTATTATCATTATATATTGTAATTCTATTATTAAATTTACTTGTAGTTATTTTATTAAATTCAATTAATATTAAATTAATATTAAATCTTTTATTAATAGCTTTTAATAAATTTGGTAATTCAAAAACTGTGTTTAAATATGTAACTGATGGTGAATTTAGTTTATTTTTTTTAACAATTTTTTTTATTTCATTACTAATTTTATTTTTATCATGTAAATTAATATTCTCCCATATAGAATGATAATCATCATAAATATTAATATTTTTTTTAATAAGAATATTTGTAATATCTTCTTTATTTGTTAAACAATCATATATTATTTTACTATTATTTTTATATACATCATAAGATGTACCATTAAACATTTCTTTAAAATCTCTAAAAATACTATTTCCAATTGTTTTTGTTGAATTTTGATAAATATAATATGCGATAGTCATATTAGCAAAATATTTTATATATTTTTTTGATAAATTATCTGCACTCAATTCTCTTATAAGTGTATAATTTTCTTCGTTACTATATAATAACATAGATAACGCTCTATACCAGCAATTTCCATCATTTTTTATAATGTAAATACTTAAGTCATTATCACTTACATTATCAATATTGATATGTGATATAATTTTATTATTTATATCATTAGTACTATTTATATAATTAGTATTATTTATATAATTAGGATTATTTATAGAATTTCTTAATATATTACAAATTGATTTATTTTTAGATTTATTAGATTTTAAATTTGGATCTTTAATAATATTAAAATTAGGTAATCTTTCATTTTGTTCAGATTCAGTATTATAATTGTTAAGATTTCCAAAAGAATGTATTTTTCTTTCTATATTTTTACTATCTTTAAATGAAATCATATTTTGTAAAATTTTATCTATATTTATTGGAATAAAAATTTGATAATGTCTAATTTCATTATTAAGAATAATATTAATAGTAGGTAAATTATTACCTGGAAATTGAGTTATTTTTATTGGATAATTATCTTTTTCATTTCCCAAATCAATATAAGTTATAATTTGGGATTTTGATCCTAAAATATATGGTAATAATCCATATTGTACAACAATACCTTCAATATCTACATGTCTATTATTTTTATTTTTAAATGTATTATCTAGTATCATTCTTTTATAAAAAAAATCTAAATTTTCACCTTCATTAAATAAACCACAATTTAATAAAAATTTTTCTCTATTTTTACTTAATAAATGTTTAATATTAATATATAATAAAGTTCTTAATGCATCTACAATAATTTTATCATTTTTCTTTAAAAAATTACTAAATATTGTATAATCAGTAAATTTAACTGTATTATCTAATATAATAATTAATAAGTTTTTCATTTCATTAAAAAAAAAAAAAAGTTCTATTAAATGTATGATATGTTTATTTTTATCTTCATCATTACATTGAAATATTATTGAATATAATAAACTTCCAAAAACTGCTCTATAATAACAACTTCCATAACCCATTACATCAATAATATAATCATAATTTTCTTTTGCTATTTGTAATAATGTTATTATATTAGGTTTATTACTATGTTTACCTATATATTCATCTAATGTCTCTCTATCCTTAATAAAGAGACTACTTTTATGATTTTTAACATATTTTTTACGATAAGCTTCACTTTCTGGCTTAAAATTTGTTAATATATAGTAATCGATACTATGTTTTAAATTACTATTATTTGGTATTTCTTGATAGTATCTATGTCTTTCATTTATATTAGATATTTTAAAAAAATTATTAAGACTAAATTTTTGTTCCATTTAATATTAAAATTGATTTTAATTTAATTTAAAAATAATTAATTAATATTAAATAAAAAAATGTCAATGATTAATTTTTCAAATTTAAAAGTAAAATCTCTATCAAAAGATGACATTGAAGATATTGTATCAGATAATTCCATGCAAATTAAGAAAGATTCTTTAATTCCTAAAGAACATAAAGATAAAATAACTAATTTTATGCTAGGATTATTAATCCTTAAATATACAGATTGTTTTGAAACAAATAAAATAATTTTCAACAATGAGTTCAATAAATTACGTAAAGTATATAAAATTAACCCAAAGAAATCTCAAATATATTATTTGTATAGACTTTACTTGTATCAAACTTTAATTTTACCAAATTATCAATTAGAAGATTTGTTAATAACAAAGCGTATGAGAAGTCAATCAGGTGTACTAGTTATTTCTGTAATTATGCCACCTGATGTATTTTCTTGCAAATATGATTGTTATTATTGTCCAAATGATCCAAAGTATAGTCGTTCTTATTTTAAAGGAGAACCTACTGTACAACGTGGAGAAAGAAATGATTTTGACGCCTATAAACAATTCTATGAAAGAGCAATGTCTTATTTTGTTAATGGACATCATCTAGATAAAATAGAGTTAATTATACTTGGTGGAACATTTGATTGCTATAATCCAAATGATTCTGAAAATTTTATTAAGATGCTATATTATGCATCAAATACAATTTTTGATGAAAGATCTACAATAAGAGATCCTAAAGATTCAATCGAAGAAGAAATTTTAATCAATGAATCATCAAAATGTAAAATCATTGGTATCACAATTGAAACTCGCCCAGACATGATCAGTAAATATCAATTACGTCGTTTAAGAAAATATGGTGTTACTCGTATTCAATTAGGAGTTCAGCATACAAATGATGATATTTTAAATAATATGAATCGTCAATGTAGTTCTCGTATAACAAAAAAAGGTATTAAACTTGCAAAAGATAATGGATTTAAGATTGATATTCATTTAATGCCTGATTTACCTGGATCTAATCCAGATATGGACAGAGCAATGTTTGATGAAATTATTCAAAATCCAGATTATCAAGCAGATCAATGGAAAATATATCCAACCAACATCCTAGAATTTACAAAAATTAAAGAATGGTATGATAATGGAACATATAAACCATATGCAGAAACACATTTAGATGAATTTTTGAAATTATTAGTTGATGTTATGTTAAAAATACCCCCTTATATTAGAGTTAATAGAATTCAACGTGATTTTCCAGGAAACTATATTGAAGGTGGTAATAAAATAACTAATTTAAGACAAGTTTTGGATGACATGATTTTAAAAACTGGTAAGATTAGCAATGATATTAGAAGTATGGAAGTAAAATTTAATACTAATAATATATATAAAGCACGTGTTATCAGATTAGATTATGAAGCATCATCTGGAAAAGAAATATTCTTAAGTCATAAATCATGTACTTGTTCAATATGTTGGAAATATACATTTTTTCAACTAAAACAATTTTTATTAAATCTTTTTGGAATAAACATTTATTTTAAAGGATGTGGAAATGAAGATATTATATATAGTTTTTTAAGATTACGTATTTCAAGTGAAAATTATGAAAATTGTTTTGATGAAATAATGAGAAATAAAGGTAAAATTAGAGAATTGCATGTTTATGGAAATAAAAATGCAACGTATGATACAAACCATAATAATTCAAAATATATTCAACATTTTGGCTTTGGCAAATCATTATTAAAAATGGCAGAAACCATATCAAAAGAATATAAATGTAATGGAACATCTGTTATTGCAGGCGTTGGAACAAGAAATTATTATAGAAAATTTGGATATGAAATTGGAGATGGAGGCTTTATGATTAAAGCTTATTAGACCTAGTCCTGGTTGGTAAATTTTATAATTTTTATTTAACATATTATTTTATTGTTTAAAATAATAATAATTTATAATTATTTCTTAAAATTTGATGAGAAGGGCCATTCCTAGATTTTATAAATTGTAAGTTTTCACTCTTTTGTTAATTTTTTATAAACATGAATAATATAGGCCCAGTGCTGCTAGTCAAAAATTATATTTTATTTATTTTACTTATATTTTCATTGATAATTTAACAATGAAAATATAATAGTTTATTAAAATAATTTTAAATTTGACTAGCAGCACTGGGCCTAGAATAATACCAGTAATTATTTATCAATCTTATTTTCAATACAGACTTTTTTTAATGTATTATTTTTTATTTTTTCTAAAGAATATTGTCCACATGGACCACAATGATCTTCATTTGATAAATCTATTTTATTATCCATTTGTATATTACATTTTTCTATTCTCCATCTACCAACAGGTGGAGGAATATCTTTTGAAAATAATTTTTTAATAATAGTTATTATGTATTTCATAATATAATTGATATTCTAATGTTTTTATATAAGAATATTAAAAATTCAATTTTTTATAAAAAAGAAAAAATTGAATTTATTAGTATTATTATTAACAATATAGTTAATAGTAATATGTCAATTATAAATGAACCAAAAATAATTAATTATATTGATTTATTTTGTGGGATGGGTGCATTTCATAAAGCATTTGAATTAAATAGTTCAGAAAATATTAAATATAATTGTGTTTTTGCATGTGATATAGATACTGGTATTCAAAAATTATATAAAGAAAATTATGATATAGAACCAAAAGGAGATATTACTAAAATAGATATTGATTCTATACCAGATTTTGATATTTTATGTGCAGGGTTTCCATGCCAACCTTTTTCATTAGCAGGAAAAAAAGAAGGATTTTCTGATAAAGAAAAAGGAAATTTATTTTATAATATTTTAAATATAATCAATAAAAAAAATCCAAAACAAATAATATTAGAAAATGTTAAAAATTTATTATCAATAGATAAAGGAAAAACGTTTAATACTATAATAGATGAATTAAAAAAGAATTATAATGTTAGTTATAAAGTTATTGATTCAAAATATTATAATTGTCCTCAATCAAGACAAAGATTATTTATAGTATGCGATAAAAATAAAGATTATATATTTAGAGATATAAAAAATGAAATAATTCCCGTATCAAGTATATTAGATACAAGTATAGATAAATATTATGATTATAATAAATATATTTTAGAAGAATGTAAAACTAATACAAAAAAAGGTTGTATTATGATATATAAATTAATTAATAAAATCACAAAAAAAGGAGGAAGACAAGGAGAACGTATATATTCAATAGATTCATGTGGACCAACAATATGTGCTTCTTCAGGTGGACCTGGATCTAAAACTGGTTTTTATTATATAAATAAACAAATTAGAACATTAAATGTTAATGAAACATTGCGAATGTTTGGATTTAATGATTATAAAAGAACAAGTATTATAAATGATAATGTTATGTTATATTATTTAGGTAATAGTATAGTAGTAAATGTATTATATGAAATAATAAAAGATTTATAAATCATAAACAAGAGCTTTATCTAATGGTAAATTACTGGGAACAAACTTAAATTGAAAATTATTTGCATCTTTTTTACCACCATCACCTCCTTTTCTTTGAAAAGTTAAACTATCACTTATTTGAATAACAGTTTGACTATTTTTTATGATTACTTTACTATCCATTAGATGTTCTATAATGTCATTTATTTTCCAAAATATTATTTTTTTTCTTATATTTTTAGTAAATAATGATATACTAAATAATTCTGGTATAAAATTTTTTTCATATCCGCAAAAAGCATAATGAATAATATTTAATTTATTTTTTTCAATAAGATCAATAAGATTTGTTATTTCATTATCTGTATAATTGATATTATTTATTTTTTTAATATTATATTTTTTATCACATAATTTTGTTATTGGATCTAATGGTTTTTCACATAAATTTTTTAACATATATTCACAACCTTTTAATTCAGGTATTTTATAAATCAAATTATCCACATAATGTCTATCAATTTGTCCAAATTGTTTATTTTTTGTTTTTTTATGCTGAATATTGATAGTTGATATTACAATATCTGATTTTTTGTTTCCTTTAATTTTACATGCATTATTTGTTATATTTTTACTTGTAAATTCTTCAAGTAATTTTTGTAATTTATTATCTTCATTTAATAAATTAACTATATAATCTTCTTCTTTAAATCCATTTTTTGCCGTATTACTACCAATGCTAATTAAAGTTTTTATATTTGATTTACTTATAATTTTTTCCATATTTAATATACATATGATTATGATATATAACATTATTAATCATATTTTTTTAATTTGTCAAAAATATAAAAAAATGATTTATAATTTCAAAAGAATTCTAAATATATTTATTTAAAAAAATAAGATGTCTACTCTTAAACAAATTTATATTAATAAAATTAAATTACCAAAAGAAATTAAAGATATTATTAAATATTTTCTTTTTCATAATATTATTGAAATAACAGAAAAAAGAAAAAACAAAATATGTTTTAAAATAGATAAATCACCATTTACATGTAAAAGATTAACTAGAGATCCAGAACAATTTAGTTTTTATATTCCTAATTATTCTAAAATACATTTATTCAAACTTTGTAAAAACTGTGGAAATTATTTAACAGCAAAAAATTATGATGACATAACTTCTAGAATAAAATGTAAATGTGATGAATAAATTTATTGAGATTTTAAATAGAATGAATTTAATAAACTAAAATTATATACAACTATAGAACATGAGACCAAAAATATTAAACCATTTATTATAATTAATTCATTTGGCATTTTTTTATTTTCTAAAATTGATCTATTTATTAATAATAATGATGTAGAACATAAATAAAATGAACCAAATAAACAAGAAGATAAAATAATAGACTTATACATTTTATTTTTTAACATATATTCTTTAAGTCCTACTAATGATATTTTAATAAATTATTTTATTGATATTTAAATAATAAAAAAGTTATAAAATTTGCTATCCAGGACAAGGCCTAGTTTAAACTTCTTTTATATATTTTATAAAGCTAGATATGTCAACTTATCTGTCTAAGAGAAAATTAAAGATCAAATTTCTTTCAGCTTCTTGAAAATAAAGAGGATTAATTTCCTCTCCATTTTTAAAAATGCAATAGATGTTATTTGGATCATAATTTTCGCTCGGAAAAAATTTGATCTCATTTTTTAAGAAGAGTGCAAAAGACAAGTCTCTCAATTCAAAGAGTAAGAAAAATTCTCTTAGAATTGGTACTAAAACGCTAAATGGTGTTTTAGCAAATGTTTCATCAATCAATTCTACACTTTCATCTTCAGAGTCTTCATCTTCAGAGTCTTCATCTTCAGAGTCTTAATCTTCAGAGTCTTCAAGTTTTTTTCTGAAAAAATCTACAAAACATTGCAAAATATTTTTATACGCCAAACGGTTTATTCTAGGTTCTAATTCATAAATTAGTCTCAAAAATAGCGTTCAAGATGTTAAAACTATCCTGACGAATAAGGATTAGTTTACCTTTTCTTTCTGAAAGTGTAGGAAGTAAATGCTTAACAATTTCAGGAATATCACAACTTACTCCTTCTAAAAAATCAAAAACAGTTTGATCTTCTATTTTAATTTTTTTTATACTTAATAGTATATTATAATTAAACATAATAATTTAACCATAAATTTTTATAAAATAAAAATTGATTGTTAAAACTTATTTGCTGTAACTTTATTTATAATTAATAAAAATGCTTAATTCTATTTATGAAAATAGTTTGGTATGTGATGAAGTTAGATTCTCTTCTAAAAGGATACCATCTAATATTACGGAAAGATTTCCAAAATTAAATGATGGAGTTTTGCTAAATGTTGAGCAATCTGAATTTAATTTACTAAATTCAGTATTTGCATCTCTAATAATGTCTGATTCAGATTTTAAGAGATTAAATTATCATGAAATTCTTACTGATCTATTTCATTTATGGAATGAATCATTACATAATCTAAATAATCAGGAATGGTCTGAGTTACTTACGGTTTATCTATCAGAAATTGACATTAAAAATGCATCATTTTTATTTATTAATGATGACACTGAAATAATGTTTTATCATACTGAAAATTCAAAAAATAATAAAGAAAATATTTTCATTATTGTAAAAGATGGTGAGAAATATAATTCTATATATTTAAGTGATCCAGATAAGAGAGAAATAATTTTTGATGATATAATTTCAAGAATTATCTAGACTAGGTCTAGCCCTGCTAGTCTAATTTTAACAAATGATTATTTGTTATGTTTTTATAACTAACTAAGAATTAATAAATACAAAGATTTTGATAATTCTTTATCTTTACATATAAAAATTCCACCACCTTTTTTATATTGAGACAATGTTCTATTAAGATCACTTATACAATAATAATCTTTATCAGAAACGCCCCATTTTGAATGATCTTGACTTTCATTAAAAGTTACATCTTCAAAACATAATTTTTTAATATCTTTTATATTACAATTAGTTTCTATAAGATTTCCTTTAATTAATGTTTCAATATTCCATAAAAAATTATATTCTTTAACAACATATTCACCATATATATCAAAATTATATTTTGGAGATTTTGCAACATGACTTATATTATCAGAAAGTTTAATTGTGTTAATATCTTTGATTATAGGAAATATAAAATTTTTATATTTTTCATTATCATATTTTTCTATAAAAATATGAGCTTCCATAATATGTATTTGATTCAATATATTATAAATCATTTCATTAGTAAAATCTATTTCTATATATTGAAACGATTGACCATACATTAATTCATTATAAGAAATTTCTGAAATTTTATTTCCTTCAAAATAAGAAGGAAAATTTGAAACAGAATGACATAACCATGATATTTTAATATTATTCCATGCAAGTATTCCTTTACAATGATTTCTTTTATAATTATTAATATTTGTTTCATCATTATAAACAATCCAATTATTCCACGATGAATCTAAATACAAATTATTAATCCATTCATTTATATTTTTATTTTTAATGAAACATTTTTTAATATCACAATAATATATATAATTTGAACCATTTGGAAATTTAATTGAAAATTTTTTTTTATCTGTATTTTGATTATAACTAATAAAATTAGAATAATTATTTTGATTTATTGAACAAATTAAATCATTTTTATCTTCTAATATAGTATTTGATTTATATAATTTACTACTAAAACAACAACCCATTGTAAAAATATATTTAATTAGATATTTAATTAAATATTTATTCAATTTATAATAATTTTATAAAAGTTATATTTTTTATATTTTTATATATGATTAAATTAATGAAGCTTGATTTAAAAAAAATGGAGTTAAAAAAAATAAATGATAATATATATAAATTAACGTATAATAATGTACCATTAAATTTTTGGACTCCTAAAATATTATTACCATTTGGTTTAGATAATGAATATAATAAATATCTAATAAGATTAGAATTAGATGAAGAAAAAATAGAACAAGAACATTTTAAAAAAATATTATTACAAATAGAAAAAAATATTAAAGATAAATTAGAATTAGATTCAAATGAATTTAAAAGTGTAATAAAACACCGTGAATTAAAGAAAGATTTAGTAGAAATTAAGATAAAAACATTTAAAAATAATATTGTAACAAAGATTGAGTATGAAGATAAAGAAAATAATTATTTAAAAACAATTTATGATTTACCTAAACAATCATATGTAAAAGTTTTATTAGAAATTGATGGAATATGGGATTATCGAACAGATAAAAAAGAAAATAATAAAGTTGGGTTAACAGTATTTGTCAATAAAATTATAGTATTAAAATAATAATATTGCGTTTTTAAAAATAAAAAAAATTATATTATTATAATAAAATGATAAACAATTTAGAAGAAAATAAGATAGATTATTTATCATCATTCGATTATATTTTTTCAATTAAAAATAGATTTATTGATGTAAATAAAAATGGCGATTATTTTAAATTTAAAACACCATTTTTAAAAATATTAAAACCTATACATAGCACATTAAATAAGAAAAAAACTATTGCAAAAAAATATATAATATTAGACATTAATAATGAATCTAGTTTTAATGATGAATTGGGTAATTTTATTTTTATTATAAATAAAGTTCATGAAATATCTCAAGAAAATATTAAAAAAAAAAGTATAGAATGGTTTAATACAGAATTTGATGATTTTGGGTTAGATATAAAAATAAAGAGACCAATTGATCAAAATAAAGATAATGATTTTATACGTGTTATTATCCCTAATAATGAAATATTAGAAAATAAAATATCAAAATTATCAAAAGATATATATGTATCATGTGATATAGTATTTAAAGGATTAAAAGTATCAAATGATTATATTGTAGAAGAATGGGAATTAATTGATATAACTACACAAGAAGAGTTTGAAGAAGAACAAAAAAATAAAATAATAAACGAAGATTCTAATATAGAAAGTTTAATAGAAGATGATATAGTAGAAGAAATAATAAATAATCAAGAAAATAATAAAAAAGATATTAAAAATATTAATATAGATAATACAATAGATATAACTGGTATAATAAATAATTATAAAATAAAAAAAGTTAAAAAAGTTAAAAAATTAGATGAAAATGATAATATATTAAGAAATAAACGAATTGAAAGATATGCAAAAACATTATTTTTAAAAAAAAAATAAAAAATGTAAAACATTAATTTTTATAATTAATAATTATATTTGTATTATAATATTTTTTTTTTTATTAGTAATAAATATAATATGCCTAAAAATTTAGATATAAATAATTCATCATCTAATTCAGATTCAAACAGTATTTTAAAAACAATTGTTATAATTTTAGCAATAGCAGGAATAGCATATATTATATATTATCTATATATTCAATATAGTACTGAAAAAGTTGGATCAGAATTAGAATCAGAATCAGAACCAATATCAAAATTAAAAAGAGAAAAAAATATAGAATCATATAATACTAAAAATGTTGATCAATCAAACCCATATATTCAAGAAGAAGGTATTTCATCCGTAAATTTTAAAATGAATGGAAAATTAGAAGGAAATTCTAATCCAATAATGAATAAAATAAATATGTTACCATCGGGAAAAATAATTGGAGAAGATAATATTGAACATTTTAGTCAAAATCAAGAATTTAAGGATGAAAGAAATGCAACATCTTTTCCTAAAGAACAATTAACAGCAGATGAATTATTACCACAAGATAATTCAAGTTTATGGGCTCAAGTAAATCCTTCAGGAGAAGGTTCATTAAAAGATAGAAATTTTTTACAATCAGGTTACCATATTGGTATTAATACAGTTGGACAAACATTAAGAAATGCTAATTTACAATTGAGATCAGAACCACCTTGTCCACAAGTAAAAGTTAGTCCATGGTTACAAGCAACAATAGAACCAGATGTTTCAAGAAAACCATTTGAAATTGGAGGATGTGCATAAGAATATTTTTGAAAATTCTTTTAATAAGTGATTAAAGCTAAATTTATTATTTTATATAAATAACTTTTTGATTAAAAATTAATATCAGTAAATTAAGATTTTTATAACTTTTTTTATATATTATTTTATTATTAATAAAATAATAATTTATAATCTTTTCTTAAGACCAAGATCTAGGAGCTGTGCTGCTAGTCAAATTTTAATTTATTATCATAAATTATTTATATTTTTATTGTTAAAATATCAATAAAAATATAAATAAAAATAAATAAAATATATTTTTTTGACTAGCAGCACTGGGCCTACCAAGATCTACACAAAATATATGAATTAAATAAAAATTATATTTACACACTAAAGAAAATATATAAAATATTTCTTATAATATTTTAATATAGGAGCTGTTGCATAATTCAGTTATCAATGTTTTATTGGTACATATTTTTTTGTTATTTTATTAAAATACCAACTAAAAATAAAAATTTGTTTTTTATTTTTTTAATAAATTAATATTAAATTTATATATATTTTTAATATATTGTATTATTATTGTTAAGATAATATTAACTACTAATAATTAATATTCTTTAAAAATATTTTTAAAAAAAATTAAAAAAATATTTATTGTTTAATTATTTTTTTTATTTAAAAAATATTCAATAAAATTTAAAAATAAATAAAATTACTAAAAAATAAAAAACAAATTTTAAATTTTAATTGATAATTTTATAAAATA
>Ga0247831_1005799_pt1 | contig 15109 bp, 17 predicted proteins | sample LaCruzMarch2015__9_FD_192406 | JGI IMG/M metagenome (GOLD analysis project Ga0247831, IMG submission 192406) | Freshwater microbial communities from meromictic Lake La Cruz, Castile-La Mancha, Spain - LaCruzMarch2015_1m | ecosystem: Environmental > Aquatic > Freshwater > Lake | place: Spain... | reverse complement strand
CTGCGTGCTGCGTGCGCGTCCGATGAAAGGTGGACCGGCCGTGGTATCGACCGATCCCGTGCAGACCTTGAAGGCCTTCTACGGCGCGCGCGATAAGTCCTTGGGCAAGGAGCCTTTCACCAGGCGCCTCGCTGCGCTGCAGGCCGCCGCCGTCAAGCGCTCGCGCCAGATCAACGAGCCGGTCTCGGGCATGGATTTCTCCTTCGAGATCGATGGCCAGGATTCCGAACCGGGTACTCTCGCCTCGGTGCGCTACGAGGTGCTCTCGAAGGACGCTCAGCGCGCCAGCATCAAGGTCACGTTCCGCAACGGCGGGCCGCGCGAACTGCACTACGACATGGTCAGCGAGAGTGGCCGCTGGCTGATCGACGACGTCCGCCGCGTCGGTAAGGAGGCCTGGATGCTATCGGACCTCTATCGCAAGGGGGCGGCCGGCAAATGACCGGTTCGCTACGCGAGCGGGCTACCGCCCGCGCCCGGCCGGGGATTGGCATCCCCGGACCCCTTCTTTTTTGATCCAAAAGACGGGCCGGGCGAGGGATGTCCCCTCGCGCGGGTTGCGGGGTCTTTTCGAAGACGCGCGACTAGAGCCTGAGCCCCGTTCGCGCGAGCGAATGCAGCACCACCCTTGACACGCCGCCGGTCATTCCGGACAACGCGCACATCAGCCGAACCGAGCGAGCCCGCCGATGACCGCCCGCATTTACAAGCCCGCAAAGACCGCCATGCAATCGGGCCTCGCCCGCACGCAGGAGTGGGTGCTGGAGCACGAGCCGGCGGCGGCCCGTGAGATCGACCCGCTGATGGGCTGGACGTCGAGCCGCGATACGCGCGCGCAGGTGCGCCTCGAATTCGACACCCGCGAGGACGCGATCGCCTACGCCGAGCGCAACGGTCTCGCCTACACCCTCGTCGAGCCCGAGACGCGCAAGGCGGTGCGCAAGTCCTACGCCGACAACTTCAAGTTCGGCCGCATCGGCTCCTGGACGCATTGAGCGCGCGGCAGGCGACGTCGTGGACCGCGCATCTGGATCGCGCAGGTGTGGCGATGCTATAGCTCATGCCGTTACGGCCATCGGCCGTGCGCGAGCGCCCGTAGCTCAGCTGGATAGAGCACTCGCCTTCTAAGCGAGTGGTCGCAGGTTCGAACCCTGCCGGGCGCGCCATCACTCCGACATTCGTGCGAACACCGTCGCCGGCTACGTCCGTATCCGGCAGTCACTGCATTGATGCCGCCCGATCCTCGGGCCGGCGTAGGCTGAATACAAGCTATCGCCTTGATTGCTCAACGACTCGGAATGGCGGCTATCGCTCCCGGTTTGGCCATTCCGGGAGGCCGCGACGTATCGTGCGCATTTACTTCGACCACCAAAGTAATCCCCGCCCGCCAAGCTGGCCTCATGATCCTCGAATGATTGACTCGCCCGAGGATGACCGTGCCGGACAAGACATTCGACCAACTGCTCTGTGAAGCTCGGCTGTTGGTTTTCGACATCCGACGGCGCGTTGCAGCCCGGCGCGTTCAACAGGCCCTGAAACGACTTGCCGTGCTGGCTCACAAGGCCGGCTTCAATCCGGCCCAACTGCGCGTGCCGGCTGGCAATCCCGACGGAGGCCAATGGACCGGCGGCGGCGGGGCGGTTGGCGGCCTCGTCCATCAGGTCGGCGCGCGCGGACGACAGTTCGGAGTGGTCAGGGTGGGCCGAGCGTCACTTCCGGCGACTCCCGGGCAAACCATGCGCCTCGCCAATGCCACGGCGTGGGCGCGTAGCGCGACCGAGCGCGTCCGTGAACTCGATCCGACATGGCGGCCGAGGCCAAGCTTCACGGAAACCGTCGAGGGCGAGATTAGGGCGCGCGAGATGGAAGCCCGTGAGGCCCAGCAGCGTTTGGCGGAATTGACCCGCGCGCGGTTTGGCGACAATCAGGGGCCACCACTTGATCCGTTGCCGCCGCGTCCGGGACGCAGTCTCTTTCCGCCGACGACGACCGAGGTCATCAGCGCCTACCGAACCATCACCGGTATGCCCGATGAAACCGGCGGGCGCAGCAGCAACGGCACGATCGCATTCGCGCTCGTCGACGGCCAGCCCGCTGCCATTGGCGTCAACTCGGATGCGCCAGGCTATGTTGTCCGCGACGAGGTGCTGGCCATGGAGATGCGCACACGGCTGATCGAGCGGTATCCGGACGTCATGGCGACCAATAACATAGGCCAAAAACCGAACGATGCGCTGTTCCATGCAGAGGCCAGCGCTCTGCTCAGGGCAGCGGAGCCCTTTGGAGGTACGCTCGCCGGGAGGACGATCGAGATGCGGGTTGATCGCGAGCTATGCCGAAGTTGCCAGCGTGTACTAGCCTCGATCGGGGCTGAACTCGGCAATCCGAGCGTCCGCATTATCGACGGCATAGGCGATATCTGGATCATGCGAGACGGCACCTGGATCAGGAGAGGCAGGCCATGAAGAAAGACGCCTATTTCCATACGTTCCACGGTCCGGGCTGGCCCAGCCAGGAATTCCTGAAGCCTTATTTCCAGGACCCGCCACAGGATGCAATCGGCTGGTTTCCAAACTCTGGCAACGACAGTGGCGGCCTCGATCTTCAGGGTCTCGATGGTACCGAGCATCTCCCTTTCGGTCGCGGCCGCAAGGACATCAGACTCGATTTATGGGGCAATCCCGAGCTTGGCGTGCTCTTGCAGTACGCGCGCTACGGCGGCGGCGAGCCGCGACAGGACTGGTTCTCGAAGGGCGATATGAGCAAGATCAGGCAGTGGGTGCGCTCGCTACATGGTGACCCGTTGCCCGTTGCCCTATTCATCCCCTTCGATCAGGCATGGCTGGCCGTGAAGGAGTTCATGGAGACGGAGGGCCAATTGCCGACCAGTATCGAGTGGGTGAGCAGCGACGACCTGCCCGACAACACCTTCCCCGATCCGACCGTGCGCCTGCCCGGCGAGCCCGACAACGGCTGGCCACCAATTTCATAGGGCGATCTCAATCACATAGGAGTTCGCACTTTTATCGTGTACGGCGCGCCATCCATCCTGCTCGACAGCTTGTTCAGGCCCGCTCGTCGAGCAACTGCGTCAGGTAGCGGCCGTAGGAACTCTTAGACAGGCGCGCGGCGTGCTCAGCCAGTTGGGCGGCCGTGATCCAGCCCTGTTCGAAGGCGATCTCCTCGGGGCACGCGACCTTGAGGCCCTGCCGCTTCTCGAGGCTTTGCACGAACACCGACGCCTCGATCAGGCTGTCGTGGGTGCCGGCGTCGAACCAGGCATGGCCGCGGCCGAGCCGCTCGACGCCCAACTGGCCGCGTTCGAGGTAGTGCGTGTTGATATCGGTGATCTCCAGTTCGCCGCGCGCCGATGGCTGCAGGGATCGGGCGATGTCGACGACGTGCTTGTCGTAATAGTAGAGGCCGATCACCGCCCACCGCGACTTCGGCTGCTTGGGCTTCTCGACGATGCTCGTGGCGCGACCAGCCTCATCGAACGAGACGACGCCATAACGTTCGGGATCCTCGACGCGGTAGCCGAACACGACGGCGCCCTCGCCGAGAGCGCGCGCCTTGCGCAGTCGGTCGGGCAGTCCGTGCCCGAAGATCACGTTGTCGCCGAGGATCAGGCAGCAGGGCTCGCCCGCGATGAAGTCGGCGCCGATGATGAAGGCCTGCGCGATGCCGGCCGGCGTCGGCTGTTCGGCGTAGGTGAGCTGCATGCCCCACGCCGAGCCGTCGCCGAGCAGGTCGCGGAAGCGCGGCAGATCGTGCGGTGTCGAGATCACCAGGATGTCGCGGATGCCCGACAGCATCAGCGTCGACAACGGATAATAGATCATCGGCTTGTCGTAGACGGGCAGCAGCTGCTTGGAGTTCACCTGTGTCACCGGGTGCAGCCGCGTGCCGCTGCCGCCGGCCAGGATGATGCCCTTCATGACGATGCCCTCGGGTAGGATGCGGAAGCGCCGGGCGATGCCTGCGGCGATGGCCTCGACCAGGGCCGATTGGTGCTTGCCGGCGGGTGTGACGCTCGGGCCCGGCGATGCCCGCCGGAACACGGCGAGTTCCGATACTGCCAAGTCTTAGCGCATTCGGAGTTTCGATATCGTAACGAACTTGGTCGCTGGACCGCGGCCGGGGGCGCCAGCCTTGCGCAATCGCGGTGCTGTGCGTATGTGTGCCGGTCGCTGCGCCAATCGGGGCGCCACGCCGCCTATTGCGAGGTTGAACAGGCAAGATGGGCTACAAGGTCGCTGTCGTCGGTGCCACGGGCAACGTGGGCCGGGAGATGCTGAACGTGCTGGCGGAGCGGGAATTCCCGGCCGACGCCGTGTACGCCATTGCTTCGCGCCGTTCGCAGGGCACGGAAGTCTCCTTCGGCGAGAAGACGCTCAAATGCCACGACCTCGAGCAGTTCGACTTCACGGGCATCGATTTCGTGCTGATGAGCGCGGGCTCGGCCGTGTCGAAGGACTGGTCGCCGAAGATCGGTGCAAAGGGCGCCATCGTGATCGATAACTCGTCGTGCTGGCGCTACGATCAGGACGTGCCGCTGATCGTGCCGGAGTGCAATGCCGACACCCTCGTCGCCTACATGGCGCGGAACAACCGCAAGAACATCATCGCCAATCCGAACTGCTCGACGGCGCAGATGGTGGTCGCACTGAAGCCGTTGCACGACGAGAACCCGATTCTGCGGGTGGTGGTGTCGACCTACCAGTCGGTATCGGGCGCCGGCAAGGACGCGATGGACGAACTCTGGCAGCAGACCAAGGGCAAGTACGTGCCCGGCCAGGAGCATCCGGCGTCGAAGTTCCCGAAGGAGATCGCCTTCAACGTCATTCCTCAGATCGACGTCTTCATGGAGGACGGCTACACGAAAGAGGAATGGAAGATGCTGGTCGAGACCAAGAAGATCCTCGACCCGAAGATCCGCGTGACGGCCACTTGCGTGCGCGTGCCGGTGTTCGTCGGCCATTCGGAATCGCTCAACATCGAGTTCACCAACCCGATCACGGTCGCCGAGGTGCGCTCGATCCTACGTGAGGCGCCGGGCGTGATGGTCGTCGACAAGCGCGAGCCCGGCGGCTACGTGACGCCGGTCGAGGCGGCGGGCGAGTACGCGACATACGTTTCGCGCATCCGCGAGGACGCAACGGTCGAGAACGGCATTGCGATGTGGGTCGTGTCCGACAACCTGCTGAAAGGCGCGGCGCTCAACACCGTGCAGATCGCCGAGACGCTGATCAATCGCGGGCTGATGGCCAAGAAGGCGGCGTAGGCTGCCGCGGATTGCGAGTTGTGAGGTTTGGCGGCCGCTCCCCGGAAGGGGGCGGCCGTTTCCGTTTCGCGTCAGCTCGGCGCGCGAGGATCAGGCATTGCCAACTTGCGTTCCGGAAACATTAAGAGTCCGTCCGGAATTTTTCTCTATAGAACTCAAGTCGCGGACAACCGCACGATCCGGCGCAGCATGAGGCGGATCATGGCGAGAACGACGAACGCCATGTGCGTGCAGGTTAGGTTTTCGAAGTCCTTGGCGAGGCGGCGGCAGCGGCCGAGCCAGCCGAACGTGCGCTCGACGATCCAGCGCTTCGGCAGCACCACGAAGCCTTTCACCGCGTCCGAGCGCTTCACGATCTCGAGCGGGATGCCGGCCTCGGCGAGCACGTCGGCGGCGGTCGCCTCGCCCTGATAGCCGCCATCCGCAACGGCCTTCTGGATGGTCGGAAACACACGCCGCGCGGCCTTCATCAGCGGCGCGATACAATCACGATCCTGTAGGTTCGCGGGCGTCACCACGAGGGCCGCCATCAGGCCGAGCGTGTCGACCACGATGTGGCGCTTCTTGCCTTTGATCTTCTTGCCCGCGTCGTAGCCGGGCGGATCGATGCAGGCCCCCCTTTTTCAGCGCTCTTGACGCTCTGGCTGTCGACAATGCCGAGGCTCGGCGTCGGCTTCTTCCCGGCCAGCTCCCGCGCCTGTGTGTAGAGCGCGTGATGGATGCGTGCGAGCGTGCCGTCGCAATGCCACTCGGTGAAGTAGTCGTGCACGGTGCTCTTCGGCGGGAAGTCCTTCGGTAACTGCCGCCACTGGCAACCGGTCGTCAGGACATAGAGGACGGCATCGAGCACGTCGCGCTGCGCCGGGGACGGGTGGCGGCTTTTCTGGCGCGGCGGCGGCAGATGCGGCAGCACCAGCGCCCACTCTTCGTCGGTCAGATCGCTCGGATAGCGGCCCGTGCGCTCGTAACGCCCGCGATTCTCGTCCGTCCACATCGTTATGCCCCTCGCGAATCACGCGCACGGACACCTTGAATCACAACTGATTCCGCAGACTCAAGAAAATTCCGGACGGGCTCTAAGTCCAGCATTATAGCCGCGATGATAGACGTCCAACGCCAAAATGGCGCGGAACAGGTCATCCTTGGTGATTGTGCTCGGCATGACTTTACTATCCCTTGCAGGTTTCCAGTGAACGGAGTGTGCCCTGGAGGCGGGGTTCCTGGCGCGCCTCTACGAGCCACTCCGGAGCGGGTTGAATACAGGTGATCAACGGATCGCGGGCAGGCTCAATGACGAAACTGATCAGGTCGATTGCACGACCGCTTCTTTCGCTGGCGTTCGAAGGCCCTATGAAATCCCAACGCACGGGCGAGTAGTCGGTGCGTCGGGGAATGGCAATTCGCATCGCCGGCCTGAACTTCGACTTTGGATGCCCCTCGAACGGGACCTCGACGCGGGGCGTTTCTTTCGGCAGCGGCACGACCGGCAGGTTCTTGTATTTGCTGCGATCCACACCCGCCCACCACTCGTCGACGTAGATCAGCCACGGCATGTGGGAAACTGACGCACCGTTGGCACCCGGCGGGTTGTCGCTGTGATTACCGGTTAGCGACGCGAAGATGACCGCGCCATCCGGCAGCGTGATCATCGGCGCCACGCCCTTCGCGGTGAATTCCGGATAGACGCCGCCGCTGGCACCGCTGCCACTGACGCCGAACCACCAGCTTCTGGCCCTCGTCTGCGTCGCCTCGATCACCGACGATGCGCTGTAGGCCGACCCGTCGACCGTGACGTTGATGGTGAGCTTGTAGCGGAACGTCTCTTCGCTCTGGCTCCCATCCCCGAAAAACAGGGCGAGCGCGGCAATCGCGAGGAGGACCCATACGATCTGCTTCATCGATGGGGCTGCCTGTTCCGCGCGACGGCCATGCCCGCACCGCCTGCCGCCATCTCACGCCGCATCGCACACCTCTCGCACTCGCTCCGCAGGCAGCTTAACCGCTCGCGATGACCGGGGCGTTACCGGCGGCGGCACCGGCCGGTGACGCCCTCAATTGAGGCGGGAAAGGTGAGAGGGCTCTCGGCATGCGCGGCACGGCCTCGCGCCATGTCCCTCGTCACGGATCGTTGCACGATGGGTCCTCGGGACAAGCCCGAGGATGACAGATTGAGAGCATCCTCGAGAGCCATCCTCGCGCTTGTCGCGAGGACCCATGTCTCCGCGAACTCCGCGCCTTGACCGGTACGCCCACGCCTGTGGCCCGTCGGGGGCCTCGGAGCCGGCGTCAGGGGTGCTCGCACTCGCCCACACCCCCGTGCCGCCACCCCCTTCCTTTTCCGCCGAACCGCACTACATTGCGGCCTGCTGCGGGGTGCGTCAGGGGCAACATTTCCCCTGGGCCGATAAGCTTGCCTTGGGTGCTGTCTCTGGCCGGAACCGTGGTTCCGGTCAAATGGTGCCCCCCTATACCTTAGGGACCTGGCGGGATTAAACGCCGCAACGGCCTTCGCGGCTCTATCATTCCTGACGGGCGGCGGCGCATCGGTGGCGCCGCCGCCCGTTTCCGTTGGAGGCCCGCCGATGAGCGACACCAGCGCCGATCTCGCCCTGGCCAAGCGGGCCCTGCGCAAGGCAGCGCTCAGCCGGCGCACCGAGGCGCGCCGCCTATATGGCAGTGCCGCGCCGGAGGCGGCGATGGCGGCCCGACTCGCGGAAACCGGGCTGATCGGACAGGCAGGCGTCGTCGCGGCGTGGCTCGCGATCGGCGAGGAGATCGACGCGTTGGCCGTGCTGGCGGGCGTCGGGCTCGGCCAGGGTCCGGTGGCGCTGCCGGTGATGGTCGCCAAGGGGCAGCCGCTGGCGTTCCGGTTGTGGTCGGCTGGGGAACCGCTCGTCGAGCGCATGTGGGGCATCCGCGAGCCACTCGATAGCGCGCGCGAGGTCGAACCCGATGTGCTGCTGGTGCCGCTGCTCGCCTTCGATGGCCGATGCCAGCGGCTCGGCTACGGCGGCGGGTTCTACGATCGGACGTTGGCGCGGCTCAGGGCGATAAAGCCGATCCGCGCGATCGGCCTCGCCTTCGACGAGGCTGAGGTCGACATCGTGCCGCGCGGGGCCTATGACGAACCCTTGGACCATGTGCTGACGCCGACGCGCCTCGTGACGCGTACCCCCGGCTAGCCGAGCCCCATTGGAATTTCTGATGCGCTTTCTGTTCCTCGGCGACGTGGTCGGCCGCGCCGGCCGGCGCGCCATCCTCGACACGCTGCCCGGCCTGCGCCGCCGCTACGCGCTCGACTTCGTGGTGGTCAACGGCGAGAATTCGGCCGGCGGCTTCGGTATCACCGAGGCGATCCTCAACGACCTGCTCGATGCCGGCGCCGATGTGGTCACGCTCGGCAATCACGCCTTCGACCAGCGCGATACGCTGGTCTACATCGCTCGCCAGGAGCGGCTGGTGCGCCCGCTGAATTTCCCCAAGGGTACGCCTGGCCGCGGCGCCGGCCTCTACAAGGCGGCCAACGGCGCCGATGTGCTGGTGATCAACGCGCTCGGCCGCGTCTACATGAACGAGATCGACTGCCCGTTCCGCGCCATCGATGCCGAGACCACAGCCTGCCAGCTGAAGCAAGGGGCCGATGCCATCTTCGTCGACTTCCACGCCGAGGCGACCAGCGAAAAGCAGGCGCTCGCCCATTTCCTCGACGGTCGCGTGTCGGTGGTCGCCGGCACCCATACCCACAGCCCGACGTCCGATCATCGCGTGATGAAGGGCGGCACGGCCTACGTCTCGGACGTCGGCATGTGCGGGGATTATGATTCGGTGCTCGGCATGGATGCGGTGGAGCCCGTCAGCCGCTTCATCACGCGCATCCCGAAAGATCGCTTCGAGCCGGCGATGGGGCCGGCGACGGTCAGCGGCATCGCCGTCGAGATCGACGACAAGAGCGGGCTTGCCAGAGCTGTCGCGCCGGTGCGGCTCGGTGGTGTTCTCGCACCGGCCGAGCCGCACTTCTGGCAGACAGGAGAGTGACGGAGCGGCGACCCCACAGGGTCGAGACGCTCCGGCTTCAGCGCTTCGGGAGGGCTGATCCTCGGGAAGCGCGGGCATGGCCGAGACTTCGCTCGGCTTCGTGCCAGGTCGTCTCCGGGCAGTGAGACGACTCGGTGTCTTGTAGCAGGCCTGATGGGGAAACGCTGCGCCCCGATCGTTAACGAAAGGTTAACGAGACGCGCACTGTTGCGGGACTGCCGCGGGGGATCTGGATTACGTGCGGGCGGCGGGCTTATAACAGCGCCGCGACTCGCCCGCTGCGCGGCCGTCACGCCTGCGCACATACAACCTGAAGAGCCTCGACCATGGCCGGCCACTCCCAGTTCAAGAACATCATGCATCGCAAGGGCCGCCAGGACGCGGCCAAGGCGAAGCTGTTCACCAAGTTCGCCCGCGAAATCACGGTGTCGGCCAAGAACGGCTTGCCCGATCCGGCGATGAACCCGCGCCTTCGCCTCGCCATTCAGGCGGCCCGCGCGCAATCGATGCCCAAGGACAATATCGAGCGGGCGATCAAGAAGGCGCTGGGCAGCGACGGCGAGAACTACGAGACGGTACGCTACGAGGGCTACGGGCCGGGAGGCGTCGCCGTCATCGTCGAGGCGCTGACCGACAACCGCAACCGCACGGGCGGCGCGATCCGATCCTACTTCACCAAGCACGGCGGCAATCTCGGCACCACCGGCGCTGTCGCCCACATGTTCGAGCGGCTCGGCGAGATCGTCTATCCGGCAGGCAAGGCCAGCGCGGATGCCATGCTGGAGGCGGCCATCGAGGCGGGCGCCGACGACGTCGCATCCGGCGAGGACGGTCACGTGGTGACCACCGCCTTCGATTCGCTCGGCACGGTCGCCGGTGCGCTCGAAGACAAACTCGGCGAGCCCGAGAGCGTGAAGGTCGTCTGGCGGCCGACGGTGACGGCGGAACTCGATGCCGAAGGCGCCCAGTCGATCATGAAGCTGGTCGCCACGATCGAGGACGACGACGACGTGCAGGCGGTGTTCTCGAACTTCGAAGTCGACGAGGCGACGCTGGCCAAGCTGACGGCGGCTTGAGGGCTACTTCGCCGTGTACCCGCCGTCGACGCCGAGGATCTGGCCGGTGATGTAGGCGGACGCGCGCGAGGCGAGGAACACCGTCGCGCCGTCCAGGTCGGCGAGTGCGCCGTTGCGGCCGATGGCGGTCATGCGCGCATGGTGAGCGGAAACATCGGGGTTGGCGAACACCGGCGCGGTCAGCTCGGTCGGAAAGAAGCCCGGCTGGATGGCGTTGGCGGTGATGCCATGGCGTGACCAGGCTTCCGCCATGGCCCGCGTCAGTTGCCCGACGCCGCCCTTCGAGGCGCCATACGCGATGCCGTTGGTGAAGGCGCGGTAGGTCTGCAGCGAGGCGAGGTTGACGATGTTGCCACCACCTCTGGCGATCATGCCGGGCACTGCGGCGCGGGCCAGGAAGAACGGTACCGACAGGTTCAGCGTCAGCGTGTAGGTCCACTGCTCTGGCGTGTAATCCTCGGCGGGCTTCCTCAAATTCACGCCGGCCGCGTTGACGACGATGTCGGGCGCGCCGACTTGCGCCGTGATCTCGGCGATCAGCGCCTCGTGCGATGAGAGGTCCATCAGATCGCGGGCAAGCGGTAGCGCGGTGCCGCCCTCGGCCGTGATCTCGCGGGCGGCGGCTTGAAGCTCCGCCTCGCGACGGGCGACGAGGGCCACCTTCGCGCCGGCCCGTGCCAGTGTCGATGCCATGCGCCGGCCGATACCATTGGAGGCGCCAGTGACGAGCGCGACGCGGCCTTCTAGAGAGAATAGCCCCGCGACGAATGCGGCGGCCGGTGTGAAGGGGTTGGCCATGGTGCGTCAGTTCTCCACCGGCCGGCCCATCTCGAAGCGCTCGTCGGGGAAGTCCCGCCCCTGGCGGATGTCGCCGACCGTTCGCGCTCGGTCGGTCTCGGGTGTCTTCGCTGCCCGTTTGAGATAGTCGACCGCCATAGGTGCCCCCGCGTTTCCGGCTCGATTAATTCGGCCAAAGTGCCCACTGGTAGCGGGCATGGCAAGCGATCAGCAGCGGGCCGGTCCCGGCCGGATTGCGGCTGGAGCCATCGCACTCAAATCAACCGCCGACGATGTCGGCCGTGCCATAGCCCTGCAGATAGAGCAGCGCCGTCAAGTCGCCATGCGTGACGACGGCGCCGCCCGGCATTGCGGCTGCGGCCTCGCGCACTTTGGGCTTGGCGCGGAAGGCGACCCCGAGGCCGGCGGCACCCAGCATCGCGAGGTCGTTGGCGCCATCGCCGACGGCGAGGGAGTGAGCCGGATCGATTTGCAAGCGCTCGCAAAGCCGGAGCAGGGCGGCGAGTTTGGCTTCGCGGCCGAGGATCGGCGCTATCACGCGGCCGGTGAGACGGCCGTCGCGGATCTCCAGCGTGTTGGCCTGATGTTCGTCGAAGCCGAGTGCCTTGGCGACAGGCCCAGTGAAACAGGTGAAGCCGCCCGACACGAGCGCGCAATAGGCGCCGGCCGCCTTCATGCTTGCGACCAGTGTGCGGGCGCCCGGCATGTAGGTAATGCGCTCGACAGCGAGGCGGTCGAGGATGCTTGCATCCATGCCGGCAAGCAGGGCGACGCGCTCGGTGATCGCCGCCTCGAAGTCGAGTTCGCCGCGCATGGCGCGCTCGGTGATGTCGGCGACCTTGTCTCTCAATCCGATCTCGCCAGCGAGTTCGTCGAGCATCTCCTGCTCGATGATGGTCGATTCCATGTCGGCGATGAGCAGGCGTTTGCGGCGGGTGGCGAGTTCGCTCGCGACGATATTGACGTCGATGTTCGGCGCGGCGGATGCAACCTTGTCGCGGAGCGCAGCCAGGTCGTCGGTATCCTCGGCTGTGAACAGGAGGTCCCAGGCGGCGCTGTCAGCGAGCCAGCGCTCGTCGAGGGGGGCGGCCGGATCGACAGCCAAGCGCGCCGCCGTGAGCAGGCCATGACCGATTTGGACGCCCTCAGGTGCGGTGAGCACGAGCGAGAAAGCAAGGCGCATGCGGGCGGTCCCTGATGGTAGCTTCGAGCGCAGTGTCATTGCAGGTCACGTCGGGGCCGGCAAGCATGCCGCCCACGTGCAACTCCGTAGCTGTGGAGTGACCGTCACGCCGTCGCAGCCGGGGCGAGCGAGCCGCGATAATGCGCGATCCGATGGCCTCTCGGCAGCAGCAACTGCACGTCGAAGGTGAAGCGTCCATCGGCGTCGACGGACTCGCGCGTGATGCTGACCGGCAGCAACCAGCGCGGCAGGGGGATGCCCCCGAACGCGCGACCGGCCCGCACCGGATAGTGCAGAGTGCCATCTTCGACATGCAACGCGATGGCGAACGAGAGCGCGCCGAACCGCTCGCGGATTTCGCCCGGTGCCGCGCCCGGCGTAAGTGTCGAGCGCATGGTGTGGCGGCCGAAGCGGCGCGTCCAGACCTCGCGGTGCTCGCTGGCGTCGATGGTGACGCGCACCGTGGTCGTGGCGCCCGCTGGCGGCAGACCGACGAGCCGCGCGGCGCACCAGGCGAGCAGTCCGTCCGGGCCGTCGCACTCGGCTGTCCCCTCGTAGGTGTTCTCGCCATAGCCACTGTGCAGGTCGCGTACCGCCTGCGGCAGTGATGCAAACCGATTGCCGACCGCGTTGGGGAACAGCCCGGTCCAGGGCCGGTTCTGCGTCGATGTGGAGGCGCCGATCAGCGCGAGGGCCGCCTCCATCTCGCCGAGCGTGACCTCGCCCACGGCCGGCCGTGCGCCAGCCGCGACGCCGCCCGCCCTCAGTTTGTCGAGCAGCACGACGACCGGCTGCACCGGCACTTTCGGCCCTTGGCCGTCGCCGATCACCATAGACCACGTGCGCTCTTCTCGCGTGCCGTCGGCCTGGCTGCCGACCACGCGCACCTGCATGCCGCCTCGGTCGCTGCCGAAGCCCGCGAGCCAGCCGGCAGCGCGATAGGCGATCCCCGAAAGCGGCAGCAACGATGCTGCAAGCCCAAGGCGGAGAATCCAATGCGCCGCCTCGAGCGCGCGCTGCATGAAAGAGAGCTCGAGCCCTGCACGGAACGCGACCGTGCGGGCCTTGTAGCGATCGGGAAACAGCAGGCGGTCGGGCGTGTCGACCAGCACGGCGCGGCGCGGCTTAAGGGCAGGGGTGCCACCGAGCGCGATCGTGCGGGCATCGCTCCAGCCCCATGCGGTCTGCCAGCGCCCGTCGCGCCAGACCCGCATGGGCTTGCCGACCTGACCGAGGATCGCCTCGGTCACCGAGCGCCCGCGTGGCGTCCGGTTGCCGGGGACGATGGCGCCCTCGACGCTGTCGACCGACACGAGCCCGTCGACCAGCCGGTCTGCTGCGGCGGCGGCCAAAGCCGGCGTGCTGCTGGCACCCGACAGCACGGTGACGCCGGCTGCCGTGGCCTCCGCATCGAGGCTTTCGATGCCGGCGACGAACTCCGCAGCATCGGCAATGTCCAGGTAGTGCGCGCCATGCCGGATGGCGGCGCGGGCGAGCGCGTACCCGTCGCTGCCGTACTGCTGGAAGGGACCGGCGGTATCGATCACCGCGAACGGCTTCTCGTGGGCCAATGCCCGTGTAACGGCGCCATGATCGGCCCGGTCGAGGACGAGCGTGCGGCCGCCGGCATCGCGGGAAAAGTCCGCCAGTCGCCTGGCATCGCGGGCGACGAGGACGACATCCCATCGATCAGCGGCGATGAGTTGTCGCGCGAGATGGCCGCCGAACAAGCCGGTTGCGCCGATGATGAGGAGCTTGGGCCTGGGTGCCGGTGGAGAAGGGTCAGTCACGGGCGGTGACCCGGTCGGCGGTCGTTGGGTGTTCGATGAACTGAGCCCGTACGTCAGGTCCCGGCACGAGGCAGGAATCGCGCCGCCCGAACAGGCGATAGCGGTTGCGGGCGATGCGCTCATAGAGCCAGTCGGAGAGCGGTCGCGGCAGCCAGCGCACGACCGAGAGCGCGCGCCATGGCCAGCCGAGGTCGCCCATCACGGCGGCAAAGGCATCGAGCCGGGTCGAAAGTACGCCATCATGGAGCACGAGGTTGGTGTCGTAGTCGGCGGGCTTCAACCCGAAATGTGCGTAGAGCGCCTCGCCGAAGGGCGACTGGGCGACGGCAAAGCTGTAGAGCCGCCGGGTGTCGCGGGTCAGCACGAACCGGAAGAAACCGGAGCACAGCACGCAGTCGCCATCGAACACGATGACGTGCCGGCCGGCGAGTACGGGGAAACGGGCGAGGGTCTCGTCGCGTGACATTTGGGGGTGATCGGTCGTGTGAGGCGTGCCTCGTCTTTGCAGGTTGCGAGGGGGGCGACAAGCGTGGCGCGGTCATGCGGTCAGCAGTGTCGCACCTGCGGCTGCCGCGGCAGCGGCCAAAGCGGTGTCGCGGGTCGCCAGCGGCAGGTCGGTGCGCAGGGCTAGCTCAAGATAGAGCGCATCGTAGACCGAGAGGCGGTGGCTTCGAGCCAGTGCGATGATGCGCCGTTCGTTCTCCGCAAAGGCGGTGTCGTCGATGGCGATCGACAGGGAATCCAGATCGTCAAGCGAGAGGTCGACATCGGTCGAGTTCAAACGTCCACGCCGCTCGAGTACGATGAGCGCGCTGCCGACCTCGAGGCGGAAGTGCTGCGGCACGAGTGCCCCGTCAGCTATGACGACATCCTGCGCGCGCCGGGTCACGTCGGTTCGTTGCGATGCCACGAGCCAACCGATCGCGACAGAGGCATCGACGAC
>Ga0247831_1005797_pt1 | contig 15124 bp, 13 predicted proteins | sample LaCruzMarch2015__9_FD_192406 | JGI IMG/M metagenome (GOLD analysis project Ga0247831, IMG submission 192406) | Freshwater microbial communities from meromictic Lake La Cruz, Castile-La Mancha, Spain - LaCruzMarch2015_1m | ecosystem: Environmental > Aquatic > Freshwater > Lake | place: Spain... | reverse complement strand
GGTGCTGCACCCGCAGTTCGCCGGCAAGGGCAAGGTGCTGGCCAAGGGCCTCGCCGCCTCGCCCGGCGCGGCAGTCGGCAAGGTGTACTTCACGGCCGACGACGCCTGTGACGCCGAGGAGCGCGGTGAGGCCGTCATCCTCGTCCGCAACGAGACCAGCCCCGAAGACGTCCACGGCATGATGGTCAGCCAGGGCATCCTCACCGCTCGCGGTGGCCTCGTCAGCCATGCGGCGGTCGTCGCCCGCGGTTGGGGCACGCCTGCCGTCGTCGGTGCCGAGGCGGTCAAGATCCACGGCAAGACGTTCTCGGTGGGCGACGTCGTCGTGAACGAGGGCGACGTCATCAGCCTCGACGGCACCACGGGTGAGGTCATCCTCGGCGAGATGAAGCTCGAGGCGGCCGAGCCGCCGGCCGAGTTCCACACGATCCTGAAGTGGTCCGACGTCGTCCGCAAGGGCCATCTCGGCGTGCGCGCCAACGCCGACACCGGCGAGGACGCCACCAACGCCCGCAACCTCGGCGCCGAGGGCATCGGCCTCTGCCGCACCGAGCACATGTTCCTGGCTCCCGACCGCCTGCCGGTCGTGCGTCAGATGATCCTCGCGAACACCCCGGCCGAGGAAGAGGCGGCGCTCGACAACCTCCGCAAGGTGCAGCAGTCCGACTTCGAGGAGATCCTCGAGGCGATGGACGGCCTGCCGGTCACGGTGCGCCTCCTCGATCCGCCGCTGCACGAGTTCCTGCCGTCGGTCGAGGAACTGCACATCAAGCAGGCCACGGGCACGCTCTCGAAGCAGGAGCAGGCCGAGCTGGCCGCTGCCGAGGAGTGGGCCGAGCACAACCCCATGATCGGCACCCGCGGCGTCCGCCTCGGCGTGGTCAAGCCCGGCCTCTACGCGATGCAGGTGCGGGCACTCATGGCAGCGGCAGCGGTGCTGCGTGCCAAGGGCAAGAACCCCATCGTCGAGGTCATGATCCCGCTTACGGTCACCCGTGAAGAGCTCGCTCTGGCCCGCGGTTGGGTCCAGACAGAGATCGACCTCGCGGTCAAGGGCATGAAGAAGAAGCCCAAGGTCACCATCGGCACCATGATCGAGACGCCCCGCGCCGCGATCCGCGCCGACCAGATCGCCGAGGAGGCCGACTTCTTCAGCTTCGGCACCAACGACCTCACGCAGATGACGTTCGGCTTCAGCCGCGACGACGTCGAGAGCCGCATGATGCCCGCCTACCTCGAGCAGGGCCTGCTGAAGCGCAACCCGTTCGAGACGATCGACGTCGACGGCGTGGGCGAACTCGTGAAGCTCGGCGCGCAGCGTGGCCGCCAGACCAAGCCGGGCCTCAAGCTCGGCGTGTGCGGCGAGCACGGCGGCGACCCCGAGAGCATCTCGCTGTTCTACGCGGCAGGCCTCGACTACGTGAGCTGCAGTCCGTTCCGTGTGCCGATTGCACGTCTCGCTGCGGCACAGGCCGTCATCGCGGCGAGCACCGGCAAGGGCAAGACCGACACAAAGTAACCGAGTAAGAACAGGGGAGTAGCACATGGAAGTCGTCGTACGTCAAGGGCCGGCTTACGGGGTGGCCCGACTCGGGCTGGGCCCGGACGAGCAGGTGCGCGTCGAGTCAGGCGCCATGATGGCCATGTCGACCGGCGTCACGCTCGCGTCGAAGGCCGAGGGCGGGATCATGAAGTCCCTCAAGCGCGCTGCGCTCGGGGGCGAGAGCTTCTTCGTCAGCACCTACACGGCGCCCGCGCAGGGTGGCTTTGTCGACGTGGCGGCGCGGCTGCCGGGTGACGTCAGCCTCAGCGAGGTGCAGCCCGGCCGCGCGCTGTTCATCCAGAAGGGCTCGTGGCTCGCCAACGAGAGCACGGTCAACATCGACGCGCAGTGGGGCGGGTTCAAGAACCTGTTCGGCAGCGAGGGTGGTTTCATCGTGCGCGCCGACGGGCAGGGCACCGTGGTGTTCGGCTGTTACGGGGCGCTCGAGGTCTGGAACCTCGAGGCCGGACAGTCGATCACGATCGACACCGGCCACATGGTCGCCTACGAGGACACCGTGCAGATGACCATGCGCAAGGCGAGCGGCGGCGGCATCGTCCAGAGCGTGAAGAGCGGCGAGAACTTCGTGTTCGACTTCGCCGGCCCGGGCAAGGTCTGGACCCAGACGCGCAACCCGAACGAGTTTCTCGGCTGGATCCAGGCTGCCGTCGGCACGGCGAACTCCGGCGCCTCGGCGCCGCTCGGTGGTCTGTTCGGTCGCGACTGATGGTCATTGCTGCGTCCTCGTCGAAATTCGTCGACATCGACGTGCCGCTGTGGGGCTGGGGCGCGCTCCTCGCGTTCATCGTCGTGCTGCTCCTCGTCGACCTCGTCGTCTTCCACCGCGAAGCGCACGACGTCAACACCCGTGAGGCCGCGATCGAGTCGGTCGTCTGGGTCTCGATCGGCCTCTCGTTCACCTTCGTCATGTGGTGGGCCTTCAGCGGCGCGGCGGCGGGGGAGTACATCTCCGGTTACCTCATCGAGAAGAGCCTCAGCGTCGACAACGTGTTCGTGTGGGCGCTGATCTTCAGCTACTTCAAGGTGCCCGGCAAGTACCAGCACCGGGTGCTGTTCTGGGGCATCTTCGGCGCCCTGGTGCTGCGGGCGATCTTCATCTTCGCCGGGGTCGCGCTCATCGAGAAGTTCGAATGGATCCTGTACATCTTCGGGGCGTTCCTGCTCTACACCGCGTTCAAGCTGATCACCGGCGGCGAGGAGGAGATGGACCCGGGCGAGAGCCTCGTGCTGAAGGTCATCCGCAAGGTGGTGCCCACCACCACCGAGATGGATGGGCAGAAGCTGTTCACGAAGATGTCCGGCCGCCGCCTGGCCACCCCGTTGTTCGCAGTGCTGGTGCTGGTCGAGGCCACCGACGTCATCTTCGCGGTCGACTCGGTGCCGGCCGTGCTGGCGGTCAGCCACGAGCAGTTCATCGTGTTCAGCTCGAATGCGTTCGCCATCCTGGGGCTCAGGGCGCTGTATTTCCTGCTCGCCGACCTGCACGCCCGGTTCAGCTACCTGCAGGAGGGTCTGGCGATCATCCTTGCCTTCGTCGGCATCAAGATGATCATCGCCCAGAAACCGATCGAGTACCACATCCCCACGTGGCTCTCGCTGCTGGTCATCGCGCTCGTGCTCACGGTGTCGATCGTGGCCTCGCTGCGCGGCCCCGTCGGCGACGACGTCATCGAGCTCGTCCCCGACGAGCCCGAGCCGATGCCCCCGCCGCAGGAACGCTGAGCCCCGTCACACGCCACGGGTAGCCTTCGGTCGATGGCGATCGTGGACGACGACCTCGAGCGGCTGCGTGCCACGGTGTCGATCGCCGATGTGGTGCAGCAGTACGTCGCGCTGAAGCGCGTGGGACGCAACTGGGTCGGGCTGTGCCCGTTCCACGGCGAGCGCTCGCCGTCGTTCAACGTGCGCGAAGAAACCGGTCGCTACCGGTGCTTCGGCTGCGGCGCAGCCGGCGACGTGTTCACCTTCGTCCAGGAGATCGAACACGTCGACTTCGTCACCGCGGTCGAGCAGCTCGCCACGAAGGCTGGCATCCAACTCAACTACACCACCGGCGGTGAGAGCCAAGAGCGCCAGCGTCGCAAGAAGCTGATCGCCGCGACGGCCCAGGCGGTCGACTGGTACCACGAGCGGCTGCTCACCTCGCCCGACGCCAGGGAGGCTCGCGACTACCTCCGCCGCCGCGGGCTGTCGGGCGACGTCGCCCGCAACTTCAAGCTCGGTTGGGCACCCGACGACTGGGACCAGCTCAGCAGCAACCTCGGGGTCAGCAGCGAACTGTTGCGCGAGGTGGGCCTCGGGTTCACCAACAAGGCGGGCCGCATGCAGGACTCGTTCCGCGGTCGGATCATGTTCCCGATCTACACCGAGAACGGTGACCCGGTGGCGTTCGGGGGCCGCATCCTGCCAGGCTCCACCGACCCGGCGAAGTACAAGAACTCGTCCGAGACGCCCATCTACGCCAAGTCGAAGACGCTCTACGGGCTGAACTGGGCCAAGGCCGACGTCGTCGCCACCGACCAGATCATCGTGTGCGAGGGGTACACCGACGTGATCGGCTTCCACCGAGCCGGCATCCGTCGCGCCGTGGCCACCTGCGGTACCGCCCTCACCGAAGAACACGTGCGAATGATGAAGCGGTTTGCCAGCCGCGTGGTGCTGGCGTTCGACGCCGACAAGGCCGGGCAGGGTGCGGCCGAGCGTTTCTACGAGTGGGAAGAGAAGTACCAGGTCCAGGTCAACGTCGCCCGCTTTCCCGAGGGCAAGGATCCGGGCGAGCTCAGCGTCACCGACCCCGACGCGCTCCGCGAGGCGGTCGACGACGCGGTGCCGTTCCTCGGCTTCCGGTTGCAGCGCGTGCTCGACGGTCGGTCGGCCCGGTCGCCCGAGGAGAAGGCGCGCATGGCCGACCAGGCGATGACGGTGGTGAACGAGCACCCGAACGTGAACGTCCGCAAGCTCTACGCGGGTCAGGTGGCCACGAGGGTTGGTCTGCCCGTGAACGACCTCGTCCGCGTGGCAGAGCGCGGCGGGCAGGCCCGCGTGCGCGTCGCTCCCACACGCCAGGTCGGTGCGTCCGAGAACGCGGAGTTCGTGGCCGTGGCGCTGCTGATGCAGCGGTGGAACGACATCGCCGACTGGCTCGTCGAGCCCCTGTTCGCCGACGACGTGGCGCGTCGCGCGTTCGTCGCGCTCGCCCAGACCAGCGGGTTGCTCACCGCCGCCCTCGAGGCCGCCGACCCGGAGGCGCGCGAGCTGCTCGAGCGCGCTGCGGTTGCCGATCTCGACGCCGATCCGTTCATCGAGGCGTGCAACCTCATCGCCGCAGCGGTGCGTCGCGAGTTGTCGCGGAGCACCACTGTCGTCGACCCCGACTCGATGCGGGCGACCACCGAGGCACGCCAGCAACTCGAACTGCTCGACTCGGCGGCCACCGCTCAGGACGCCGCGGGGGTCTTGCTAGGGTGGCTCGAAGAACGGGGTGAGGGGCGCACGTGACCAACGGGGGAGACGAGCTGATCATCGAGGCCGCTCCCATCGGCGACGCCCCGTTCGAGGGTGTCGACTCTGCCGAGTGGATCGACCTGATCGAGCGTGGGCGGACGCGCGGTGTGCTGCACGCCGAAGAGATCACCCACGTCCTTCGGAAGGTCGAGCTCAGCGGGGACGTCCTCGCCGCCGTGCAGGAAGAGCTGCACTCGCGGAGCATCGAGATCGACGAGACGATCGACGACGACCTCGCCGAGGCTCCCGTGGCCGAGGAACGGTCCGATGCGATGGTGCTCGCTGCCACCGAGGACACGGAGGGCCTGCTGGCGCGACGTCGTCGTCGTCGCACCGAGCGCGCGGCGAACAATCCCGAGGGCGTCTCCACCACTAGTGACCCGGTGCGGATGTACCTCAAGGAGATCGGGCGGGTCGAGCTGCTCAGCGGTGAAGAGGAGCGACGCCTCGCGCAAGCGATCGAGGACGGCAACCGGGCGGCGCTCCAGCTCGACAACCCCGACCTCGACGCGGTCGAGCGTCGTCGTCTGATGCGGTCCGTGCGCGCCGGTCAGGACGCGAAGAGTGAGCTCATCCAGGCCAACCTGCGCCTCGTGGTCAGCATCGCCAAGCGCTACACGTTGCGCGGCATGCAGTTCCTCGACCTCATCCAGGAGGGCAACCTCGGGCTCATGCGGGCGGTCGACAAGTTCGACCACACCAAGGGCTTCAAGTTCTCGACATATGCGACGTGGTGGATCCGGCAGGCGATCACCCGATCGATCGCCGATCAGGCCCGCACCATCCGCATCCCGGTCCACATGGTCGAGAGCATGAACCGTGTGTTGCGCACACAGCGGCAGATGCACCAGGAGCTCGAGCGCGAGCCCACGCTCGACGAGCTGAGCGATCGGTGCGGCCTGCCACCCGACCGCGTCCGCGAGATCCTGCGCATCAGCCAGGACCCGCTGTCGCTCGACTCGCCGCTCGGCGAGGAGGACGACATGAGCCTCGCCGATTTCCTGCCCGACCTCACCGCCGACACGCCAGCCGACATGGCCACGAAGACGATGCTGGTGCGGGCCGTCGAGGAAGCGCTCGGCGAGCTGAGCGAGCGTGAGCAGGAGATCGTCCGCATGCGGTTCGGTCTCGACGACGGCCAGCCGAAGACCCTCGAGGACGTCGGCCGCGAGTTCGGCGTCACCCGCGAGCGCATCCGCCAGATCGAGGCGAAAACCCTCGCCAAGCTCCGTCACCCGTTGCGCAGTCAGAAGCTCAAGGAGTTCCTCGAAGCCGAGTGACCGGCGTGCCCGAGTTGCGTGTTTCGTCACGCCCGAGCCGATATTCTGAGGCTCCCTTTCCGGGGTAGCTCAGTTGGCAGAGCAGCGGACTGTTAATCCGCGTGTCGCAGGTTCGAGCCCTGCTCCCGGAGCACGTTGCACGGCCCGCCTGTTCAGGCGGGCCGTTGCCGTTGGCGGGTATCGTCGCCCCACGGGGGCGGTAGCTCAGTGGTCAGAGCAGGGGACTCATAATCCCTGGGTCGTGGGTTCGATACCCACCCGCCCCACTCGATCTGGCAATCGGGCCGATGCCGATAGGGCGCAGTTCTGAGGGCCGCGCCCTCGCCAGCGTGGTCGCCTCGCTCCCGGCGCCGACGCGGGCTTCCACGAAACGAATGATCCGAGCGCGTGGCTGGTATCGGCTGCTGACGAGTCCGTAGAACCGGATCGCAGTCTGCTGAGGATTCTCCAGTGGTCCCGGTCCGTTGCGGCGCATGTGGAAAGACACATATAGTGTCCTCGTGACTGCATGGGCAGAGTTGGCTGAACTGGCGCATCCTGGTGATTCGATCCGCGAGCGGCGGATCGAGCTCGGGTGGACGCAGGCGGAGTTGTCGAAGCGCTCGGGCGTCCCACAAGCAGACATCTCGCGGATCGAGAACGGACGGTTGGATGCTCGCTGGTCGACGATCCAGCGGCTGTCGGCAGCGCTCGCTCATCGTGACGGCCCGCCTCGACGGAGCCTTGCGAACGGCCGGAAGGTCGCTACGGCGCCGTCCGCCGGCGGCACGAAGTGGTCACCGAAAGGTCGGACCCTCGAGATCCCCGCTCGCCACGAGTGATCCTTCGGCACGCGACCCTCGCCGACTCGCCGTTGCTCGAGGAGTTCGATCTCGGCGGCGACGCCTCGCCGTGGCTCGACGAGGTCCGTGAGATCGTTGGCGGGCTCGTGGCATGGCGCAACGACACCGCCCAGGCGCACGTCGATCGACGAGTCGTGGTGGGGGAGGAGGCCGGCGAAATCGTCGCCGTCGCTGCGGACGAGTGTCTGGTGGACGAGAGCGGGCGAGTTCTCGCCGAGCACCGCTATCTCATGGTCGTCGCCGTACGCGCCGACCGCCGGCGATCGGGTGCGGCGCGACTCGTGACGGAGTCGCTGTTCGCCATGATGCAGTCCGAGGGGACGCGGACGGTCCGATGGTTCGTTCATCCGAGCAACCTCGGTTCGGTTGCGTTCAGTCGGTCGGTGTTCCCGGAGGCCGATGAGACCTATCCGCCCGAGGACCGGCCGTACGCCGCCTTCTCGCTCACCCTCTGAGCCGAGCGATCGAGCCGAGTCATCCAAGAATCCATCCAAGAGATTCTTGGATACAGGGTGGTTCGATACCCACCCGCCCCACTACCAGGTGTCGTTCGGCCGGCGATCGAACATCGGCCGGGAAATGCCGAAGGCCCACCCCGCCGAGGGTGGGCCTTCGTCGAACCGGGTCCTTCCGCCGAGGGATCCGTTCGTTCGTCGTCGGAGAGCACCGATCGACAGACAAGTCATCGGCATGCCCGTGGCGAACTTGAGAGAAACGTGTCAATCGACGAGGGCGCTGTACACCAGGCTGCGGAGCTGACCGCGGAAGTCGAACGACGTCGAGGGCATGAGCTGGGTCATGAACAGGACCCACATGTCTTCGATGGCATCCACCCAGAACACGGTCGATGCGGCGCCGCCCCAGTAGAAGTCGCCACGGGTGAGGGCACCGGTGGTCACCTGGTCGATGGTCGAGGCGAAGCCGAGGCCGAACCCGACGCCGGCGTTGCCGTACTGGGTGAGCAGCTCGACGTCGAGCGCAGCGAGGTCCTTGCCGCCGGGCAGGTGGTTCAGGCGCATCAGCTCGAGCGTGCGAGGCCCGACGATGCGCTGGCCGTCGAGCTCGCCACCGCGCCGCAGCATCTCGCAGAAGCGGACGTAGTCGGCCACCGTGCCGGTGAGGCCGCCACCGCCCGACACGAACGCCGGTGCGCGCGTGTAGGCGCTGGTGGCGGGGTCGTCGAGCAGGGTCGTGGTCTTGTCGGCGTTGCGCGAGTAGTTGGCGGCGAAGCGGTGCCGCTGGTCGGGTGCCACCTGGAACGCCGTGTCGACCATGCCGAGCGGAGCCGTGATGTGCGTGCGCAGGTACTCGTCGAAGGGCATGCCCGACATCAGCTCGACGAGCGCACCGCACGCGTCGGTGGCCAGCGAGTACATGTACGCCGTGCCGGGCTGGAAGCGCAGCGGCACCTGCGACAGCTTGTCCATGAACTCCGCCATCGTGGTGGGCACGCCCGCCGACCGGATCTTCAACGACCGGTAGATGGCGTCGATCGGGTGCTGGTCGCCCATGCCGGGCAGCATGCCGCCGTAGGTGAGACCGCTCGTGTGCGAGAGCAGGTCGCGGAACGACACCGGCCGGTGCGCCGGCTCGGTGACCATGTCGTCGCCCTCGCCGGACACCCACACGCGATGGTCGCGCCACGACGGCACGACGCGCGCCACAGGGTCGTCGAGCTGGAACATGCCCTGCTCGAAGAGCTGCATGAGCGCGATCGAGGTGAGCGGCTTGGTCATCGAGTAGATGCGGAAGATCGTGTCGTCACCGATCGCGACGCCGCGCTCTCGGTCGCGCATGCCCGACGAGTGCTGATAGGCGAGGAGGCCGTGGCGCCCGACGGCGACCTGGTACCCCGCGATCTTGTCGGGCGTCACGTAGTGGCGGTCGAGGTGCGCGCTGATGCGATGAAGGCGCGTCGCGTCGAAACCGGCAGCAGCGGGCTGGAGATCCATGGCGGCAGACCTCAGGCGTCGTGGTCGTGCTCGTCGTCCTCGCCCTCGATCGCGTCGAGGAACGCCTCGACGTCCTCGTCCTCGCCACCGACGAGCCAGATGACGACCTCGTCGCTGTCGTCGTCGGTCCATGGCAGCATGCCCTCGACGCTGTAGCGGTCGACGGTGATGTCCTCGCTGTCGTCGTCGACCGGTGCGATGACGGCGAGCTCGACCTCGGCATCGGCGGGCTGGTCGCGGAGCATGTCGATGAGTTCGCTGACTCGCATGGCTGGGGCCTTTCGGTAGGACGTGGAAGTCGGAGAACGATACGGCTCAGGAGTCGAGCCAGCGCGTCGAGTTGTCGAGCAGGAACAGGCTGACGTCGCGACAGCGGATGAGCGTGTCACAGAACGCCTCCTCGTTCGCGGTGTACACGTCGGCGAGCTCGACCGGGATGCGCGCCACCAGCGACAGGCTGCGCTCGGGAGCATCGGTGACGCTGGCGAAGGAGTCGATCGCCGAGACCTCGACGGGCAGTTCGAGGCCACCCACGCCGGCGATCTCGGTGGCCAGCACCAGCAGGTCGGGAGCGTTGGGGAGCGGCGGCAGCGTCCAGGTGAACAGCAGCGGGAACGTGAATCCCATCGGCGGGTCGTCGTCGGGGTCGTCCATCTTCACGACCTCGTCCTCGAAGCCGAGCAGGGCCCGTGGATCGACCTCGAGTGACAGGTGCAGGTCGATGGGGCCGTTGCACGCCTCCTCCGGGTGGAGGTCGACCTCCCACAGTTGGCGCAGCGAGTAGGTCTCGACGAAGTGCCGCTCGTCGTGCACGTGAAAGCCGTGGTCGATCGCATGGTTCTTGAGGTCTGCGACGAAACCCGCGACGTCGATGACGGCCACGCTGCTGCCTTTCCGTTCGGGACGAGGGGCGTCCCCGGCCAAGGACACTACCGTGCGACCCCATGGTGAACGATCGACTGGGACTGCTCACGGAGGTCGCCGATGCCGTGGCCGACTCGCTCGAGGGCATCACCGACCGTGGCCCGTCCGGCCGCCGGGTGGGCCAGTACGCGCTCGACGTGCGGGCCGACGACGCCGCCCTCGCCGTGCTCGCCCGAGCCGGCGTGGGTGTTCTGTCCGAGGAGAGCGGCTACGAGCCCGGTGGCTCGGGGCTCGTGGTCATCATCGACCCGGTAGACGGTTCCACCAACGCCAGCCGGGGCGTGCCCTGGTACGCCTGCTCGCTCTGCCTGATCGACGCCGACGGGCCGCTCACGTCCCTGGTGGTCAACCTTGCGAGCGGCGAACGGTTCTGGGCCGAGCGCGGCGGGGGAGCGTGGCACGACGGCGTGCGCCTCGCCGGGTCCGGCTGCACCACGCTGAGCGAGGCGATCGTGGGCCTCAACGGCATCCCGTCGAAGCCGATCGGGTCGGCACAGGTGCGCATGTTCGGGGCCTCGGCGCTCGACCTGTGCCTCGTCGCGTCGGGCACCCTCGACGGGTACGTCGACTGCGTCGTCGACGCTCACGGCGTATGGGACTACGCCGGGGCGTCGCTGGTGTGCGCCGAGGCCGGCGTCCCGATCGTCGACGCACACGGCCGCGACCTCATCGCCTTCGACCACGACGCCCGACGTACCCCGGTGGCGGCATCGACCCCGGAACTGCTCGAGGCCCTGCTGCAGGTGCGCCGCACCCTCTAACATGGCGGTCCCGTCCGCGGGCGCATAGCTCAGTTGGTCAGAGCGCTGCCCTTACATGGCAGATGTCGGGGGTTCGAGTCCCTCTGCGCCCACCATGCCTTCGTCGCCGACCCCCTGCGCCGCATCGTGAGCCGCGTCGACGAGGTGGGTGAGCGCGAGCACTGGCGCTGCTGGCTCTGCGACGAGCCGGTCGACCCGTCGATGTCGGTGAACGACCCGCGTGGTCCGAGCGTCGACAGCGTCACGACGAAGCAACGCACCAAGGCGACCGGCGTCGTGCACGAACGGCTCGCGCACCGCGGGTGCAACACCAACAAGGGCGCCACGGCACCGGTCGTGCCGTGGCCCGACCACCTGTTCGTGGTCGACCCTGCGCCGCTGTTCGCCACCGTCGAGGCCCTCGAGCGCAAGCGTGGTCGTGCGATCGTCGGGCGCTGCCTCACCCGCGCCGATGCCGACGAGGTGGCGGGCTGGCTCACCGACCGGGTCGCGAGGCTCAGCCCGGGTGTCGCGCTGCGCACCAGCGTCGAACCCGGCGGCGGTCAATTCATGGTGGTGCTGAGCCTCTAGCGTCGTCCGGGCCACGGCGACGGGGGAGTTGACGTCTCAACTCCGAGTGGTACCGTATGTTGTACGACTCCGAAGGGACGTACCATGGCCATCACCGCGAGCGAAGCACGCAAGAACCTGTTCCCCCTGATCGAGCAGGTCAACCAGGATCGCACCCCTGTCGAGATCACGTCCAAGCGCGGTGATGCGGTGCTCATCGGCATCGACGATTACCGGGCGCTCGAGGAGACCGCGTACCTCCTGCGGTCACCGGCCAACGTTCGGCGGCTCGTGGAGAGCCTGGAGCAAGCCCGTGAAGGCAAGGCGCAGCAGCACGAACTGGACCGATGAGGTTCGTCTTCACGCCCAACGGGTGGGAGGACTACACCTTCTGGCAGGCGACGGATCGTGCAACGTTGAAGCGCATCAATCGCCTGCTCGATGACGTTGCCCGTGATCCTTTTGCCGGGATCGGGAAGCCCGAGCAGCTCCGCCACGCACTCGCCGGAGCCTGGTCGCGCCGCATCGACGAGGAACATCGACTCGTGTACCTCGTCGAAGGGGACGACATCGTGATCCTGCAGGCCCGCTACCACTATGGCTGACTGGTGGTCTGTCGACGCGGGCCCCGATACTCAGCGGCCGGCCAGCTCGGCGACGACAGGGGCGAAGGCGTCGATGTCGTCGGCGCCGACGATGACGTACGAGAAACCCCACCGCTCGCGCCGGGCGAGCAGGTCTTCGACGATCTTCGCCGGTGACCCGATGAGGGCGAACGGCGTCGTGTCGATCATCTGCTCGTCGACCCCGAGCATCGTCGACAGGAACGACATCGTGCCGGCGCGGTCGTCGGTGACGTTCACCATGAACGCCCGCACGTTCATCTCGATCGCATCGAGCCGCGAGCCGGCGGCGTCGCGGATGATCGCGACCTTCTCGTCGACCGCTTCGGCGGTCATCGTGGCGATGGCCTCCGGCCCCACCACGCCCGCATGCATCGACGCGTTCACCCCGATGATGTCGGCCTCACGCGCTGCGATGGTGAGCACCCGCTTGCCGCCTCCACCGATGAGGATCGGCGGGTGCGGGCGCTGGACCGACTTCGGCGTGCCGTTGTGCTCGGTGATCGTGTAGTGCTGCCCGGTGTACGAGAACACGTCGGGGCTCATGAGGCCCTTGATGATCGCCAGGCCCTCGACGAAGCGGTCGATGCGCACGCCGGGCCGGTCGTACGGCATGCCCGCCTGCTCGTAGTCGGTCATCATCCAGCCGGCGCCGATGCCGATCTCGAGCCGGCCCTCCGACAGCAGGTCCATCGTCGCCAGCTCCTTGGCCAACACGAGCGGATGCTTGTAGTCGTTGTCCCACACGAGTGCGCCCACGCGCAGCGCGGACGTGGCGTCCGCCGCCGTCATGAGGGCAGGGACGGGTGCGAGCTGGTCGTCGAAGTGGTCGGGCATCGTGAGCACCGAGTAACCGCGGTCCTCGCAGCGCCTGGCCACGTCGACCCACGACGCCCGGTCGGGGGCCTTCGAGGCCTGGACACCGAAGCGGAAGGGACGGATGGGCATGGTCATGTGCGCACCCTAGTGACGGGGACCGGACGCGTACCGCTACTAGCGTGCGCCACACGATGCGTCCCGTGGCATGGCTCTTCAGGTTGGTGGCAGTCGTCCTCGCGGGCGCGTTGCTGATCACGGCCGTCAGCGTCGGCGCTCTGCCCCGGCTGTGGCGTACCGCCAATGCGCACGAGGAGCTCCCGGTCTCGCTGCCGGGGTTCACGTCGCTGTCGCAGCGCACCTACGTCTACGACGCGAAGGGTGGTGTGCTCGCCGTCTTCGAGCGCGAGAACAGCCAGCCGATCAGCCTGGAGCAGGTGCCGTTGCCCGTCGTCGATGCGATCCTGGCGGTCGAGGACGCCGAGTTCTTCCTGCACAAGGGCATCAACGTGCGCGGCCTGGTGCGTGCCACGCTGTCGAACTTCGCGAGCGACGCACCCCGCCAGGGCGCCTCGACAATCACCCAGCAGGTGGTGAAGAACGAGTTCCTCGCCGGCCTCGAGCGGGACGGTCGCTACAAGTTGTTGCAGGTGCACTATGCGCTGATGCTCGACAAGGAGATGACCAAGGAGCAGATCCTCGAGCGCTACCTGAACACGATCTTCTTCGGCAACAACGCCTACGGCCTGCAGGCTGCCGCCGAGGTGTACTTCGGCAAGAGCGTCGAGCAGCTCGACATGGTCGAGGGTGCCTTCCTCGCCGGCCTCATCCGGTCGCCGTCGGGCTACGACCCGTTCCGTCGGCCGGAACGTGCCCGGGCGCGCTTCAAGCAGGTGGCCGAGCGCCTGGTCGACGTCGGCATGGTGAACGAGCTCGAGGCCGAGAACCTCGTAGCCACCTGGCCGATCCCCGAGGTCCCGAAGGCCATCCCGCAGTTCGACACGAAGCCCACGTACTACACCGAGGCGCTGCGCGAGTACCTGCTGAAGCGATCGAACATCCTCGGCAGCGACGAACAGCAGCGAGCCAACCAGCTCTACCGCGGCGGCCTGAAGATCTACACGACGCTCGACCCCGATCTGCAGGCTCTGGCCGAGCAGTCACGTACCACCCTGCCGAACACGGCGGCCGGCATCGACGCCGCCGTCGTGTCGCTCGACTCGCGTACCGGCGCGGTCAGAGCCATGGTGGGCGGTCGCGGCTACGTGCCGCGGCAGAACGAGATCAACATGGCACTCGTGCCCCGACAGACCGGGTCGAGCGTCAAGATGTTCATCCTCGCCGCCGCGCTGCAGGCGGGTGCCCAGCCGAACGACCTGATCGACGGGCGGAGGGGCTGCATCCTGCCGAACCCGGGTGACCCGAAGAACCCGTTCGCGATCACCGGCGGCGTGTCGGGGCAGCTCGGGCCGATGGATCAGGCGACCTGGCTGTCGCTGAACTGCGCCTACGCCCGCCTGTCGCAGATCGTCGGCCTGAACCGCATGGTCGACACCGTGTACCGGATGGCGGCGAACCCGTACCTCTACCGCGGCCAGCCCAAAGCCGAGCGCCTGCCGATCGACCCGTTCGCCAGCTTCGCCACCGGTGCGAACGAGATGAGCGCGCTCGACATGGCGTCCGGTGCGCAGACACTGGCCAACAACGGTCTCCACCAGGACCCGTACTACGTCGAGTACGTCGAACGGTCGAATGGCACGAGGCTCTACACCCATGCGAGCGCCGGCACCCAGGTGTTCGACGAGGGCGTCGCGCTCACGGCCACCAATGTCCTCAAGGGCGTCCTCACCCGAGGCACGGCCCGCAAGGCGCTGTCGACCTTCCCGTTCCCTGCAGCCGGCAAGACCGGCACCCAGCAGGACAACACGAACTCGTGGTTCGTCGGCTACACGCCGAATCTCTCGACGGCGGTGTGGGTCGGTGACCCCGACGGCTACACACCCATGACCCGTGACAACACGCCGGAGTTCTACGACCTCGACGGGGTCGAGGCGGTGCAGGGCGGCACGTACCCGGCGCGCATCTGGCGGGCCTTCATGGAGCCGGCCCTGGCGGGCTTCGCGCCCGACGACTGGGCGGCGCCGCCCCGGCTGGAACGCAAGGCGATGCGGCTCTACCTGCCTGGCGAGGAGTGCGCCTACAAGGTCGTCAGCGGTGCGCTGCCCGATCCGAACGCGCCGACCACCACCAAGCCCGTCGTGGCCCCGTTCGCGCCTCCGCCCAGCACCGTGCCGCCGCAGGACACGACG
>Ga0247831_1005794_pt1 | contig 15134 bp, 14 predicted proteins | sample LaCruzMarch2015__9_FD_192406 | JGI IMG/M metagenome (GOLD analysis project Ga0247831, IMG submission 192406) | Freshwater microbial communities from meromictic Lake La Cruz, Castile-La Mancha, Spain - LaCruzMarch2015_1m | ecosystem: Environmental > Aquatic > Freshwater > Lake | place: Spain... | reverse complement strand
ATTAGCCGCGCGCCCCGTGTCATGCATCAACAGGGCGAGATACAAAATGGCGGGGTCCAGCATCTCTCGGAACAGTTGCTGATAAAACTCCATACCCCTCTGCTGCGTGCCCGCCAGATCATCCAGATGATCAATACAACGCAGCGTGTGCTCGTCAGCGGAGTAGTGGTGGAACAGTTCGTTTTGAATGCGCAGTGTCAGCGCACCGAACTCTGGGATATAGCGCCCCAGGAAGTCGCAGCGATGCATCTGGCGCAGCACACGCGCCACGTCCCCTTTCTTCTCCAGGATCGCCAGAAACACCTCGCGACCCGCCTTGCTGTAGCGGAACTCGGTATTCACGAGCGACGTGTTGCGCACCATGTCAAACAAGTCGGGTGCAAGTCGCACATTCCGCTGCTGCGTGTGCAGGAAGAGCCGCATCAGGCGCTGGGGGTCCTCTCGGAAAATGCGCTCATCCTCCGCGAATATGCGGCCATGCTCGACGTAGAAGTCGTCGAAGCGCTCGATCTTGCTCTTGCTTTTCGCTGCCTTCTTCGTGCTGGGCGAAATCTTCGATACCAGCTTGGTCATCAGGGACGCGCCCTCACCTGGGGCCAGGAAGAGCAGGTTAAACTTGTCCATCACCTTGCTGCACTGGAGCAGCATGTTGCGCACATGCAGATAGTAGTCGTGCATGAACGCCTGGATGCGCTCCGTCATCAGCTTGCCCTTGTAGCCCAGGTGCGTGGCGATGGGGCCTTGCAGCTTCATGCCCAACACATCCTGCGCACGGCGCTCATGGTAGTGCATCTCATTGCGCACGCGCAGAAGGTAGTCATGCGCACGGCGCAGCTCATTCCAGCCACGACGATCCAGCAGCTTCTTCTCCACCAACTCACTGAGGTCCGTGATGCCGAACTTCGCGAAGCACACCCAGTTCAGGCTCTGATAGTCGCGCAGGCCACCGCAGCCTTCCTTCACATTGGGCTGCTGCACAAAGGGCGTGTTCTCTTGGTTTTGATGCCGCACCCGCAGCGCTTCCATCTGCGCCTGCAAGAACTTCACCTCCTGCCCTTCGATACACTCCTTCGCGTAGCGCGATTGCAGCTCATCAAAGGCCTCCCGATCGCCCCCGATGTAGCGCATGACGACCAGCGCCGTCTTGGTTAGGTTGTCCTTGTTCGCCTGTGCGATGCGACCTCCCACACAATCGGTGGCTCGACTTACCTTGAAGCCAAGGTCTTCCAGGAAAAGATTGAACTCGGGCGAGAACCTGACCTCCTCATCCTTCAGATTCAGCTTGTTCCCTGGCACCACCAAAGCTAGGTCAATGTCGCTGTAGCGATTCATGATGCCGCGTGCGTAGCCACCCGTCGCGATCATCGCGAAGCGCGGTTCAACCTTCAGCGTCGGCTTCATCACCTTCGGTAAATCACGCCACAGGCACAGCAGCACATGGTCGATCAAATCCGTGCGCTCTTGGCAGATGCGAAGCCCCTCCTGCGTCTGGCGATGCCGCAACTGTATGCGCCCCTCCTCGATCTTCAGAAAGGCTTTATACCGGCGGAGCAAAGCACTGCGGTCCTCCAGCTGCCCACTGTCGGGTAAGATGGGTTTGGTGTAGCGCATCCGCACTTTAGTAGGTCAGCAACGAATGCACCGGGCCATAGCCAGCCACCTTGTCACGTCCGCTCAGGAACTCGAGTTCGATGAAGAACACCGAGGCAACAATGTTAGCGCCGCTCTGCTTCATCAGTTCCAGCGCTGCACCCGCTGTGCCCCCTGTCGCCAGCAAATCATCTGCCAACAAAATGTCTTCGCCGGGTATGATCGCATCTTCATGAATCTCTAGCGACGCAGTGCCGTATTCCAGCGCATAGTCCAGCCCGCGTGTCTTCCACGGCAGCTTGCCTTTTTTGCGTGCCGGGACGAACCCGATGCCGAGCTTCTGCGCCAGCATGGCACCAAAGATGAAGCCGCGAGCGTCAATGCCGACCACCTTGTCCAGGTGCTTACCAGCCACCACTTCGGCCATGCCGTCGATCGCTTGGCTCAGCAGCTTGGCATCCCCGAGCACGGGCGTGATGTCTTTGAAGATGATGCCGGGCTGGGGGAAGTCAGGCACATTACGGATGGCGCTGCGGAGCTGGTCGATAGCGGAGGAATTCATGGGGCGCGAGTCTCCCCGCGCAGGCGCGAGATGCAAGCAAGAGAATGTCATACCTGCACCCACAGTTGCCGCCGCCAAGATCGGGTCTTATAGAGAAGTCACATGCCTTTCACCATGCTTGGGCTCTCTGCGCCGCTCGTCTCAGCCGTCAGCCACTACCCTGCCCCGACCCCGGTTCAAGTCGCTGCCATTCCACCCGTGCTCAGCGGCGCGGATGTGCTCGCCTCCGCCCAGACCGGCTCTGGCAAAACAGCGGCCTACGTGCTGCCGCTGCTCCAGCGTTGGCTCGCGACCGAACCGCGCACACCTCGCGCCCTGCACAGCTTGATCCTTGTGCCCACGCGCGAGCTCGCCGTGCAGGTCACCGAGTCCGTCCTGCGCTGTGCTGAGCAACTACCGCGGCATATCAAGATCGTCAGCGCCTTCGGTGGGGTCTCGATCAATCCGCAAATGATGGCCCTGCGCGGGGGAGCCGATTTCGTCGTCGCTACGCCCGGTCGCCTGCTGGATCTGCTGGAGCACAACGCGCTGCACCTTGGCCAAGTCGCCGCGCTGGTGCTCGACGAAGCGGATCGCCTGCTCGACCTCGGCTTCGCCACGGAGCTGAACCGCATTCTCGCACTGCTGCCCAAGCGCCGCCAAAACCTACTCTTCTCCGCCACCTTCCCCATGGCGGTGCAAACGCTCGCCCATGAACTGCTGCATGAGCCCGCGCTGATCGAAGTTGAACCCACGCACCAGGAGTTGCCAGACATTGAACAGCGCGCCATCGAGGTCGATCAGGCCAAGCGCACGCTCTTGCTGAAGCATCTGCTGAAGACCGAAGGCTGGCCGCGTGTGCTCGTCTTTGTCGCCAGCCAATACAGCGCCGAGCACCTCGCCGACAAGCTGCGGCAGAGCGGCATCAGCGCCCGTGCCTTCCATGGCGATCTCAGCCCGAGCGCGCGCAGCCAAGTGCTAGCTGACTTCAAAGAGTCATTGATCCGCGTGCTCGTCGCGACTGATCTGGCCGCACGTGGGTTGGACATTGTGGAGTTGCCTGTCGTGTTGAACTACGACTTGCCGCGCTCGGCGGTGGACTACACGCATCGCATCGGCCGCACCGGGCGCGCGGGCCAGGCTGGACTCGCCGTCAGCTTCATCACTGCCGAGTCACACGCCCACTTTGGCTTGATCGAAAAGCGCAACCTCATCGCTCTCACTCGCGAGCAAATTGCAGGCTTCGAACCGACCGATACTGTCCCCCTCCCCTCGCCCAGCACCGGCGGCATCAAGGGGAAACGCAAGAGCAAGAAGGACAAGCTGCGCGAGGCGGCGGCGCGGCCTGAGGAGAAGCGGCGGAGCTGGCGGGACTGATATCGTTAGCCCCTGGCTTGAGGAAGCTCGGTGTCATAAAGTCGGGAACTTGAATCGCACCAACCACTGATGGCGTCCATGGTATCGAGAATAGCGTTGTAGAGATTCTCGTCCGCATCGCCTTCATGAATGGCGCGGAATCCGTCAAATAATTGATACATCTCGAGCTGGCTTATACCCTCAGCGCGAAATGCGCGAGTAAGCTCAAAAAAAGCACGCTTCAGCTCGGGCTCTTGGAGCGCAGTTTCAAGGCGTGCTTTTGGTGAGATCATGGCGTGTGAAGCGTCCTATCTTCCTATTCACTTCAAAATCTCAATCAGCACCCGCCCCTCGGCCTGCGGCAGCTTCAGCCCCATCAGCTTCGCCATGGTCGGGGCCACATCCAGGTTCGCCATGCGATCCAGCACCACGGCCTTCTTGATGCCGCGTCCGCTGGCAATGAAGATGCCGTCCAGCTCGGGGTCGCTGTTGAGGAAGCCATGCGAGCCGCCGTAGTTCACTGCAGGACCGGTCACCGCTTCGCCACCCGCATCATTCTTGAAGGCATAGCCCGCCTTCGGATACAGGATCAGATCGCCCATGCCAGGGTTCTCCGCAGGCGTCGGCATCCCCAGCGTGGGGCCGTCACTGCCATCGATCACGCGATCCACGCCCTCGGTCTGCGCGAGCATCTCCTTCAGCTTGGGCAACAGTTCCGCCTTTCGTTCGGGGTTCGTGATGTAAACAAAGGCCATGCCGCCCTGCGTCATCGTGTAGGCATCACAGGTGTTGATAAGCGGACCCAGGCCCTTCGCCAATCCCGCCTGCTTCAGCACCACATTCGGATAGATGATCTTGTTCACCTTCTTGAAGCCATGATCGGTGGCGATGAAGAAGGTGGTCTGATCGCGCAGCCCGCTCGCGTCCACCGCCTGCACCAGATCACCTACCAAGCGATCCGCATAAGCCAGCGCCGTGTGACTGGCCATGGAAGCCGGGCCGTAGGCGTGGTGCGTGGCATCCGTGTTCAGCGTGTGAAACATCAGCAGGTTCGGCTTGTGCTTTTGGAACATGTGGATCGCCGCCTTGGTCCACATGTTGTCCAGAAAGGTCACGCTCTTGCGCTGCGGCCCCAGTTGCATCCAGGCGATGTGCTCCGGCTTCATCACGCCTGCGGCGATCAGTTCCTTCTCGATCGGGCCATCGACATTCGGCAGTTCGGGGAAGCTCCAGGTGATCGTCTTCGCCCGCGTTACCGCCACCCAATCCGACTCCGCCGTGGTCAAGCCCGCCTCATGGGCGAAGTCATAGATCGTCGGGGCAAAGACGAGCTGCGTCTTGTCCACCCACTGCTCGATCTTCGGTGGCTTGCCTGGCCCCTGCCGCACCAGCAGGCCATTGAAGAGCACCCCGTGCTTGCGCGGATTAACGCCCGTTACCAGCGTGGTGTGGTTGATCCAGGTGATCGACGGATTGCTCACCGTCATCGCCTTCGTGCTCGCACCCTCAGCGGCCAGCATGCGCAGGTTCGGCACTTGCAGCGACTCGTCATTCCACATCCACGCGGGGAATCCATCCAGGCTAATCAGAATGACGTGTTGGTTCTTGTCGATGGCGGCGGCGTTCAACGTGAAGGCCGCCAGAAGGCCGAGGAAAAGGGAGCGGATCATAGGAGGGAAAAGAAAAAGGGCACGGCAGGGAGTTCAAACCCGCCGTGCCCGAGACATGCGCGGACCTCTTACTTCTTTGCCAGCGCGTCCTCGATGGCCTTCACCACCTCGGCGGAGTCTGGCTGCGTCTTGGGCTCAAAACGAGCCAGAGGGGTGCCGTCGCGGGCGATGAGAAACTTGCCGAAGTTCCACTTCACGTCGCCAGGGAACGCGCCGTCTTTGCCGGTCAGCGCCTCATAGAGTTCGTGCTTCTCGGCACCCTTCACCTTCACCTTGTCGAACAATGGGAAGGTCACGGGATACTTCGTGGAGCAGAAGGTCTTGATCTCTTCATTCGTCCCTGGCTCCTGACCGCCGAAGTCGTTGCAGGGGAAGCCCAGCACGACCAAGCCCTGGTCCTTATACTTCTGGTAGATCGCCTCCAGCGGAGTGTATTGCTTGGTGTTGCCGCACTTGGACGCGACGTTCACGATGAGCAGCACCTTACCTTCGTAGGCCTTCAGCGAGGTAGGCTTGCCGTCGATGTCCTTGATCGCGATGGACGCCAGCTTGCCAGAGCTAGCACCGAGAACCGCCGTGGCGGCGAGGAGTAGGGAGAGAAAAACGTGTTTCATGGGCGGAGATAGACGGCACCTGGAAGCACAAGCTATCACGGAACCAGCACAAGGTTCGCAACCTTTCCTTGGTTGCATTCGTGTTAGACTAAGTTACCTCCGCCGCCCTTTGTTTCTGGCTACCCCCGCCCCACCCCATGGATCGTCTGCTGCTTACCCTATCCACGCTCGCCTTTGTCGGCGCGCTGGTCCACGCCATCGTGGCGCTGCGGGCGGGCACGTGGAAGGATAACAAGGGCCAGTGGGTGCTGATGGCACTCGCCTTGGCCTTGCAGTCGGGCTTCCTCTACCTGCGTGGAGAGGTGCATGGCCGCTGCCCGCTGACGAACCTGTTCGAGGTGTTCATCTTCATCGGCTGGAGCATGGTGCTACTGTATTTCCTGGTCGGCGCGACTTACCGGCTCTCACTGCTGGGCCTGTTCACGGCACCGATGGTGGCGCTGCTACAAACCCTGGCCCTGCTGTCCTCCCTGGACACCGCTAGCCCAAAGGCACGCAGCCTGCCGAATGCCTGGCTGGAGTTGCACGCGGCGATCTCGCTGATCGCGTATGCGGCCTTTGCCCTGGGCTGCGTGACGGGGGTAATGTATCTGATGCAGGAGCGGAAGCTGAAACGGCACAAAATTCATGCGTTATTCTTCCAGCTGCCCCCCATTCATGAACTGGCGCGGGCGATTCAGCGGCTGGTCCTGCTGGGTCTGGTGCTGCTGAGTCTGGGACTGGCGGCAGCGTATCCGCTGCACATCTCGATCTCGAACCCGAAGATGATTTTCACTTGGTGCGTGTGGGGCCTGTATGCACTGATCGCGGTGGTGATGTGGCGGCATATCTTGTCCGCTCGGCAAACGGCTTGGCTGGCAGTCGTGGGCTTTCTGGTGCCGCTGGTGTCTCTGTGGATCGTGACCAAGGCATGAGCAAGGCATCGCGCATCATCTGCCTCGGCATCAATCACCGCACCACGCCCGTGGAGGTGCGTGAGAAGCTGGCGTTCGCAGAAGCGAAGGTGCCAGATGCCGCCCGCGAAGTGGTGTCCATCCCAGGCTTTGATGAATGCGTCATCCTCAGCACCTGCAATCGTGTGGAGCTGTATGCCGCGCACTCGCATGAGGACCCGAAACAACCCCTCACGGCCCTGGTCGATTACTTGATCGAGCATTTCCAACTGGCCCCCGATCAAGCCGAGGCGCTGGTGACTTACCAGCTGGCCAGCACGCAGGCCGCACGGCATTTGTTCCGCGTGGTCAGCGGCCTGGACAGCATGGTGCTGGGCGAGACGGAGATCTTTGGTCAGGTGAAGCAGGCCTACAAAACCGCGCTGGAGGTGGGCACGACGAGCCGCGAGCTGAACAAGCTTTTCCAACGCGCCTTCAGCGTGGGCAAACTGGTGCGCGAGAAGACCGCGATCCAGCGCGGCAGCACCAGCGTGGGCTCCGTGGCCGTCGATCTGGCAGGCAAAATCTTCGACCTCAAGACCTGCCGCGTCATGCTCATCGGCGCTGGCGAAATGGCCCGCACCTGCGCGCAGAGCCTGCTTTCGCGTGGCGCGCAGAGTGTCATCGTTAGCAACCGCAGCTACGACAAGGCTGTGGAACTCGCCGAAGAGTTCAAAGGCCATGCGATGAAGTTTGACGACTGGGAGCACTCGCTGCACGAGGTAGACATCGTCATCAGCAGCACCTCGGCACCGCATTTCGTAGTGAAGCCAGAGATGATCCAGAAGGTCATGAAGCTGCGCCGCGGCCATCCATTGTTCTTGATCGACATCGCGGTGCCACGCGACATCGACCCCGCAATCAATGACCAAGAGGACGTGTATGTCTATGACATCGACGCGCTCTCCGCCATCGCCGAAGAAGGCCGTCAAGAACGCGAGCGCCAGCTCAGCATCTGCGAAAAGCTGATCGACGAGCAGATCGAGAAGTTCAGGCTGTGAGGGGGCACGCTGCTCAATCGGAGCCTAGCCCTCACCCCTTCCCCTCTTCCATTTCATGGGCGAGGGCGAACACACGGGGATCTTTTGAAGTGTTTTGTCGAAACCGAGCACATCGCAGGCGCTCTGGTTTCGTCGCCGCTCTATGAACGTGCGCCGCCGTGTTCGCCCTCGCCCGCTTGCGGGAGATGGTAAGGGGTGAGGGTCTGGCACCGCAAACCACTCCACACAATTCACGCGCCGCAGCCTACACCTTACCTTTTGACGCGCCGCCTCCTCGTGGCAGAATGCGCGCCTCTTTAACCCGAAACTGCAACTACCCACGACCATGGCTGACATCTCCACGAGCGCTGCTGACAAGAAAGAAAAGGAATACTTCACCAACGTCCCCCAAGAAGCCCCCGGCTTCTTCCTCAAGGGCGCTCATCAGTATGATTGGGGTCTGAAGAACCGCCTCAGCCACGTGTTCAACCCCAAGGATGGCCGCACCGTCATGCTCGCCTTTGATCATGGTTACTTCCAGGGCCCCACGACCGGCCTGGAGCGCGTCGATCAGACCATCCTGCCCCTGGAGCCATATGCGGATTGCTTGATGCTCACTCGTGGCATCCAGCGCAGCGTGATTCCTGCGAGCACGACGAAAGCCATCGCCCTGCGTGCCAGCGGTGGCACCTCCATGGTCAGCCCGTTTGAAGAATGGGAAGGCGAGATCGACGGCAAGAAGGCCAAGTTTGGCCGCCCCGGCTTCGAGCCTCTCTCCAACGAGAGCACCGCACTGAATATCGAAGAAGCGATCCGTCTGAACGCCAGCATCCTCGCGGTGCAGGTCTTCATCGGGGGCGCTTACGAGCGTCAGAGCCTGAAGAACCTCACCGATCTGGTCGATGCGGCCAGCCGTTATGGCATCGGCGTCATGGGCGTGACCGCCGTGGGCCGTGCGATGGCTCGCACGCCACAGTATTTCCGTCTCGCGACCCGCATTATGGCTGAGCTGGGTGCGAACGTGGTGAAGTGCTACTACACCGACACCGAGTTCGACACCGTGACGAGCTGCTGCCCAGTGCCGATCGTGATCGCCGGTGGCAAGAAGCTGCCCGAACTGGACGCGCTGACCATGTGCTACAACGCGATCCAGCAAGGCGCGAACGGCGTGGACATGGGCCGCAACATCTTCCAGAGCGAAGACCCCATCGCGATGATGAAGGCCGTGCGCGGCGTGGTGCATGAGAACCTGACGCCAGCCGAAGGCTTCGCTATGTTCAACGACCTCAAGGGCACGAAGTAGGCCCGCTCACTTATCAAAAGCGCGTCAGGCAACTGACGCGCTTTTTTTGTTGACGGTGCCCAATGATTAGCACCCATCGCTGGTAGGGCGCTTTGTCCCATAGCGCCGTCGTCGCTGCGGCAACAAGCAATGAACTGCGGAAAGATAAGAGCAAGAACGATGGATGCTGCGCGGCGCTCTCGAAGAGGGCACCCTACCCTCCAGCCCGCGCAGCCAAATACTCCACGCAGAACTTCGACCAACTCTCCAGCCCTTCCGCATTCGCAGCAAGTTCAGCGAGAGGCACGAACTGCAAATCCTGGATCGCGTCCTCGTTCGACTGCACGTCATCACTCGACAGCTCGAACAGATGAACCACACCGAGATGGACCTGACCGACCTCGTTGCTGTCGTCATTGATCAGACCGATCACGGTCTGCGTGTGCGTGCCGCCGATACGCAACTCCTCAGCAATCTCGCGCTCCACCCCATTGAAATACATCTGCTCGCCCAGATGATCCTGCGTTTGGTCGATGGGATTGATGTGCCCGCCGATGCCAATGCTGCGCTTGGCCACGAGTCGCTTCTCACCGCTCTTGCCCCCGCGCGTGTAGCACAGGTAGCGCCCCGCATGGTGGAAGATCGAATACGGAATCAACTGCTTGTGCGTGGGGTCGATCTCGGCTGCTGGGCGCTCCATGAAGAAGTTGTTCTGCGTGTCTAGCAGCGCAGGCAAGTAGCGCGGCGCATCAGGCTGGAAACCTTGAAAACTACCGAGTGAATCAAAGAGGCGGCGTGGGATGACGAGGACATGTTCCATGGTGAAGCGCGGAGTGTGGAGACTTTATGGCTGCGGTCCGACTTGCGCGAGCGGGGCGGAAGCGCAGCACGTTGGATTGAAAAAGGCGTGGTGTGCTGACTGCATGTATTTCGCGGGCTGCTTCTGGCGAGGCCTATCCGCATGTTCGGCGAGCGGTGTTGACCCGCTGCCGGACGAACCAAGTAAAGAACAATCAACCCACCACATATGAAGAGGAGGAGCAAAGAAGTATTGTATCTGGGCCTTGATGTCCATGCTGAAGATATTGCCGTGGCCATCGCCGAGGCGGGGCGTGACGGAGAGGTTAGGAACTATGGAGAGATCGCCAACACCTTTCACAGCATCGACAAGTTGCTGCGCAAGCTGGGCCATCCCGACAAAGAACTGCGCATGTGCTACGAAGCCGGGCCGGGCGGCTTCGTGCTCGCACGCTTCCTGAAGAAGAAGGGCATCGCCTGCGATGGCGGCGCTGTGGGACACAGCGCCCTACCCAGGAACCCATGCCCCCTACCGCCGCAGCACCAGGATCAGCTCATCCAGCTTGTTCACCACCTGCTGAAGATCCGCGCCACTCGGTGGGTCATTCACGCCGAGGCCTAGCGTGCCCACACTGTTGCTATTCGCACTGCTACCGTTGATCACGTTGGCCAGTTGATCCAGCGTCACCTCACCCGGGGGGCCTTGGGCACCGTCGTTGCCTTGGCTGCCATCGTTGCCGCACGGGATGCCGAAGGAGAAGTGCACGTTCGTTCCGTCGAAGCTCACGTCCACCGTCGCATCCTGCCCCGGGCTCACCGTGTTCACATTGTCCACCACCGCCTGGGCAAAGGGCTGCCCCGGAGCCCCATCGTTGCCATTGCCACCCGTCGGCCCCGGATCGCCCATCTGCCCCTGCGGGATGCCGAAGCTGAAATGCAGCACCCCGCCCGTGATCGACGCATCCACCGTGGCCGCATCACCGGCAGGCAGCGTCGTCACCGCATCCACCTGCGCACTGGTGATGGAGCCGATGTTATCAATGAGGTCCTTCAGGGCTTGAATCCTCTTCGATTCCTTACCCAGGGCGTTGCCCTGGGCTGAGTTGTCACGCCTCTTCGGGGCTGATGATGAAGGGGTTCGCACAGTCCCTTGTGCGGTTCTGCCTTTCAGGCCAAAGGCCTGAGCTATCGCAGCCCAGGGCAACGCCCTGGGTGTCTTAGGAACAGATGACCAGCCCTGTAGGTGCGACCCATGAGTGAACTGGGCGGGATGACGGAAATGTCCGTGTAATCGTTAAAACATAAGGGCACCTCTGGAAACCCGTTTTCGACTGCCGTCGCAGTGTCCATGATAGGTAGGGCGCGTTGTCTCAACGCGCCGGATACATGACGGGATTTCGCGTCAGAGTGCCGCATCGCCACGCCCCACGCCCCACGCCCCACGCCCCACGCTTCGGTGCCGCGCTACGGGGACATAGCGCCCTACCAGCGCGGGGCGAAGTCAAGTCATCTGCAAGGGGAGGTTTCCAGAGGTGCCCATAAGTGCGGATGGTTGGCGCTCCAACGACAGGTTGGAGCGGTTTTGAAAGAGAACACAACCAACCATCCGACATGAAAAACAGAGCATCAAAACAGACAGAAGAGCAAGCAGAGAACGAAGTGCAGCAGATCATTGCGCTGAGCTTTGAGGAGTTCACGCGAGATGCGCCCAGGCGCGCTGCTTGGGGGATGATGATGGAGGAAGTCGAGGCCTTGTGTGGACCTCGTTATCGGCCTACACGGGGCAGCGCGCACCGTCGTGCTGGCACTGAAAAGGGCGTTCTGCGTCATGGGGTCAGGGGAAGCGGTCAGTCGAGGTACGTTGCGGGATTTCAGAAACTCAGAGCCAAGCAGACATCGGCTAACCTCTTCGACCCGCTCCGGGGTCGGGTTCCAGAGGGACAGGGTGTCCATGCCGAGTTGAACTCGCGATGATCTGAGTGCAGGAAGAATACCCAACAACATGCGCGCCCCAATCCGACCCTGGTATTGGCCCGAAAAGGGACAACCCGAAAGAACTGAACCCTTTACTTGGATCGTCGAGGGTGTCATCGCGGCATCTTGGTGGCCTGATGCTTATGTCTTCGACATCTATGCGGCGCAGAACATCCGGGCGGTGGTGAACTGCTGCGAGTTCGACAATCGTCAGGATGTGCCGACCCAGTTTGCCTATCATCACATCCACGTGCCTGACTATGGCGTGCCGACAGATGCTCAAATAGACCGCTTCATGACGCTGATGGATGAGCACCACGCGGCAGGCGAAGCGGTGGTGATCCACTGTGTGGCGGGTTGCGGAAGGACGGGGCAGTTCATCGTGGCTTGGTGCGCCAAGGCGAGGTTCATTCCCGCTGATACTGATCCGGTGCAATGGATTCGTGCTCGGCGGAAGTGCTGCCTGGAAACCCGGGAGCAGACGGCCTGCGCCCAACGATGGATGAAGAAGCTTGGAGCGTCGTTAAAGAATGAAGTTTGAACGATGAAGGATGAAACGGCAATGCGGGGAGCATGGAGCGGGGAGCAAAGTAGCCGTCTCGCTCCGCGAGACGAGCTGTGTGGTTGAGCGGAGAGGTGGCTTCTCCAAAGAGGCAGCGACTCACGGGTCAGCGAAGCTCTTCGCTCCGCAGGCAGGGCGACTTTCATCAGGCGAGAGTCTCTCGCTTTGACGATGCACTGTGCTCATCTCGCGGAGCGAGATGGCTACCTTGGGGTGAAATTTGAACACCTAAGCCAAGCGGGATTGAACCACTGGGATCATTCACATTCAGCCGATTCACAGAATGGTTGCCGTTCTGGGCGGGGTGGTCCACTGCTGAAACATGAAGGATCAGGTTCAAACCATTTTCAAAGGCTGGGCGAAGCCGGGCCCGGTGCCACCGGCGGTGCCTGTGGCTGGCGAGGGGGAATCTTGCGCGGCTCTTTGTGGTCATTTTTGGGTCTTGCAGTTGGAGAATGGACATCGCTTTTCCACGGACGATGCGTTAACGGCTTGGTATGGGACGTCGTGGGCTCCGACGGTGAAAACGGGTTTGGATCTGGGGAGTGGCATCGGGACGGTGGGCATGATCTGTGCTTGGCGTTGTCCGGGCGCTCGGTTTGTGACCGTGGAAGCCCAGGCGGAGAGCGTGGCCCTGGCCCGCCGTTCGGCGGCGGCCAATGGATTGGTGGATCGGTATGAGATTCGTCAGGGGGACTTTCGTGAGCCGGGGGTGATTCGGGAGGAGGAGACCTTCGACCTGGTCACGGGGAGTCCGCCGTATTGGCCCGAGACGGATGGCATCGTCAGTGAACATCCCCAGAAACGGGCCTGCCGATTTGAGGTGCGGGGGAGTGTGGTGGACTATTGCAAAACGGCGGCGAAACATTTGGCCACGGGAGGACTGTTTGCCTGTGTGTTCCCTCATGCGCCGCATCAACTGGAGCGTCTGCAACAAGGGGCGCGTGAGGCGGGCTTGGTCATCGTTCGCAAGCGTCCGGTCATTTTCAGAGAGGGCGATGAACCCTTGATTGCCGTGTTTGCCATGATGCGCGCGGAAGACTTGCCAGAGTGGTTTCGGGGCCAGACATGGGATGAACCGCCGTTGATTGTGCGGACCAAGGCAGGGGCCTATCATCCCGAATACTCGGCGGTCAAACTGGCCATGGGTTTTCAACCGTAGTGGCTGCGGGGAGCGCGGTTGTTTGCTCGCTGCCCGTTTCGTGGAAGAACGGGTCGTGTGACTCTTATAGCGTCACAATGACCATCAAAACTCCGCCATCTGACAGCTGAAGGTAGCCAGATAACGCTCGAATCACACTGCAATTGGGGCCTTGATCGCAGGCCCAGGGTAGCTGCCAAGCCTTTCCTGTCATCTCAGAGAAAACTCGCAGGCCATCTCAGCCGTTGACTGAGGCGTGAAGTGCCCCCTGCCGCGTTGTGGGGGGCCTGCTTTGGTGGCATCAGATGCACTCGAAATATCAAAGACTGCCAGCTGTGCAGGATGTAACGGAATACAAAGGTTATGAACCATGTCTACAGCCAGCTCGGAAAGCCCAAAGCTCCCGCTATAAAACCAGGGGCACGGGCCCTTGCGCTCCATGCCGACAGCAGAGTGCCGAATCACTCTGACGCGGACATGAGCACCGACGAGGCCAAGTTCCGCCTGCTGGCCGATAACATGGGCGATGTCTTCTGGTTCATGGACCTTGACCCGCTGCGTGTGACCTATGTTAGCCCGGCCTTTGAACAGATCTGGGGCACACCGGCGGCGGAACTCTACGCCAACTACGACCTTTGGTTCAAGGCCATCCACCCCGATCACTTTGCTGCGGTTCATGCCGCCTTTCACCGCTGGCTTGCTGGAGAGACCCGTCATTATGAGATCGAGTATCGGGTGATCAATCGTGAGGGAACGATTCGATGGATCGCTGACCGCGGGATCGTCATCGGCCACAAAGAAGGCCGCCCGCATCAGATCAGCGGCATTGCGCGAGATGTGACCGAACGCCGACAGTCCGAGCAACGATTCCACGGCCTGCTGGAGTCTGCGCCGGATGCGATGATCATTGTCAACCAACGCGGCCTCATTGACCAAGTGAACGCGCAGACACTTCGCCTCTTCGGTTACACTCGGGACGAATTATTGGGCCAGCCCATGGAGATGCTGATGCCTGAGCGATTCCGCCACCAGCATACTTCCCACCGCACTGGCTACGCCGTCTCCCCTCATGCCCGGCCGATGGGGAAAGGCATGGAGCTGTTCGCACGACACAAAGGCGGGGGTGAGTTCTCGGTTGAGATCAGTCTCAGTCCATTAGAGACAGCAGAAGGCCCTGTGGTCATCAGCACTGTGCGCGATATCACAGAGCGCAAACGCGCCGAGCACGTGATCCGGCGCCTGAATGACGACCTGGAGAAACGTGTGGAAGAGCGAACCCTGGCGTTGCGACAGGCCAATGCGCAACTCCGCGAGGAGGCCCTCATGCGCCGGCAACTGGAAGAGGAGATCCTCCACATCAGCGAGCACGAGAAGCACCGCATCGGCCAGGATTTGCATGATGACCTGGGCCAGCAGCTCGTCGGCATCTGGCTCATCAGCGATGTGCTAAAATCGAACCTGATTAAGCAGGGGTCCCCCGAGACGGAAAACGCCAGCAAGATCAACAGCCTGCTCAAAGATGCCCTGGCGCTGACGCGTTCGGTCGCACGTGGGCTGCATCCCGTGGCGGTCCAAGTGGGCGGCCTCGTCGCTGCGTTGGATGACCTAGCTGCGCGCACCAGTGACATGTTCAGCCTCGACTGCCGCTGCAAATGCCCGCCCGCCATTGACATTGACAACACCACAGCCACGCA